>PPYF01114804.1_pt1 | contig 12425 bp, 9 predicted proteins | sample 1559871 | NCBI WGS metagenome assembly PPYF01 (sample SAMN08240021, study PRJNA423297) | Human gut metagenome, whole genome shotgun sequencing project. | reverse complement strand
GGTCTCAGGTCAAACATAATCAATTCCTCCTTAATATATGAAGCATGATCCGGAATTGATTCGGCGGTTATGGATCATCAGGATGCCGCCGGATGGGAACGGGGGTTCTTCCATTGCCCCTGTTCTTTTTTACAAGCCTTATGATAGAGCCCAAAATCGGAAATTGTATGACAGAAATATGAACGATTTGTAAATATTAGCACTCTCGTGTTGAGAGTGCTAATATTTTGCAGAGGCCTTTATACGTAGCTCTGGGTGGAGACGTCGAAGACGCCGCGGGTGGTAATGCGCAGGGTGGGAATCACCGGCAGCGCCATGAAGCTCAATGTCATGAAGGGATCGATGCCGGGGTTCACGCCCAGGTCGTGGGCGGCGGCCTTGGCGGCCTCCAGCTTTGCATTCACCGTCACCAGGGGTTCGTCGCTCATAATGCCGGCGATGGCCAGGGGAACTTCTGCCTTGGGGACTCCGCCGTCCCAGACTACGATGCCGCCGCCCAGCTCCACCACCCGGTTGGCGGCGGCAGCCATATCGGCTTCATTGGTGCCCACCACGATGATGTTGTGGGAATCGTGGGACACGGAGGTGGCTACGGCGCCGGACTTGAGGCCGTAGCCCTGCAAAAAGCCGATGCCGATGTGGTGGGTGTTCTTGTGACGCTCCACCACCGCGATTTTCAGTACGTCGTACTCCACATCGATGCGGTCGGAGTACCCGGCGTCCACGGTGGTGATCTCTCCGTCCACCATGCCGATGATGCCCCGGGGCCGATGCTCCGAGAAGTGCTCGGCGGTGAGGGTCTCCACGTGGAAGGTGTTCCGGGCCCGATCCTCCAGATAGGATTCAATGGGCGGCGCCGGGAAGTCTTTCACCACGCCGTTCTCCACCATCAGCTCGCCCCGCTTGTAGACCTTTTCAATGGTGAAGTCCTGGAAGTTGTCAATGACCACAAAGTCCGCCAGGTAGCCGGGGGCGATGGCACCGCGGTTATTCAGGAGAAAATACCGGGCAGCATTGTGGCAGGCGACTTTTACAGCGGTGATGGGGTTGGCCCCCAGGGCGATGGCCCGTTTCACCATGTAGTCGATATGGCCCTTTTCCAGCAGGTCGCTGGGGTGCTTGTCATCGCTGCAGAACATGCACCGCTCGGAATACTTGTCGCACAGCAGGGGGAACAGGGCGTCCAGATTCTGGGCGGCAGTGCCCTCCCGGATCATAATGAACTGGCCCCGCTCCAGCTTGGCGATGGCGTCGTTCAGGTCGTGGCACTCGTGGTCGGAGTACACGCCCGCGGCCACGTAGGCGTTGAGGTCGTTGCCCACCAGATCCGGGGCATGGCCGTCGATCTTCTTGTGGTGGGCCTGGGCCGCCACGATTTTCTCCACCGGCTGGTCGTCTCCTGCGATGATGCCCACAAAGTTCATCATCTCCGCCAGACCCTGGACTCTGGGGTGGTCGTAGAAGGAGTCGATAGCCCGGTAATCCAGCACGGCACCGGACTCATCCAGGGGCGTGGCGGGAACGCAGGAAGGCAGCATGAACCGCACATCCACCGGCAGCCCCTCCGTGGCCTGGAGCATGTATTCAATGCCGTCGGCGCCCATGACGTTGGCGATCTCATGGGGATCCGTCACCACGGTGGTGGTGCCGTGAGGCAGCACCGCCTTGACGAATTCCTTAGGGCTCACCAGAGAACTCTCCAGATGGATGTGAGCGTCCAGAAAGCCCGGCAGGACGATCTTGCCGGTCATATCCACTTCTTCGTTGCCGGAATACTCTCCCATACCTACAATGAGGCCTTCCGCCACAGCGATATCGGCAGTGCAGAGGGAGTTGGAAAATACATTGACGTAGGTGGCGTTTTTCAGCACCAGATCCGCCGGTTCCCGTCCGGCGGCGGCATTGATGATGCGCCGCTTTTTCAGCAGCTTCCGGTTGATCTTGCCCGCATAACTCTCAGACATAGAACCACTCCTTCTGTTAAAATTTAAGACATCAAATTTGCTTATGGAAACCATAAATCAAACTGATGCCTCCTGATGTTAGTGCAAGTATACGCCAAACTTCCTCGTTTGTCCACAGAATCGGGAAGAAAATTTTCTGCCTTCTTGAGAGCAGGGGCCGTTCATGGTATGATGGCGGTAAGCAAAGGGCCTTAAGGTCTTGGGAGAGAGGCGGCGGTAAAGATGAAGAGATTTGCCGGAGTGCTGCTGGCGGCGGTGCTGCTGACGCTGCCGGTCCGGGCGCTGGAGCCGGAGATCCAGCCTGTGACGGAAGGTGGATATACCTATTATGCCATTGACGCCGACGGGAAGCTCTATGCCTGGGGAGACAGCTTTCACGGAGAGGTGGGACCCACGGATCAGGATCCCCTGCCCAGGGAAGAGGCCAATCTTCTGATGGAGAATGCCCGCTATGTGGCGGCGGGGTTCGTCATGGCTGCCGCCATTGATACGGACGGTGTCCTCTGGGGCTGGGGCGGTCATGCGGGCCGGACCTTCGGAGAGGGGGAGCCCTACCGCCTTCTGGAGGATGTGGCGGCAGTCTCCATAGGCGATACCAACTGCACAGCGCTGTGCACCGACGGCACCGTATGGGTCTGGGGAGCCCGGTTCGGGGAATCGATGGAGGCACACCGGGACGATCCCTTTTTCCGGCCCGTACAGGTGCTGGACCATGTAGCCCAGCTGGAGGGGGATATGGCGGTGCTGGAGGACGGGACGCTGATCCATTTCGGGTTCGACGGAGATACCCTCTCAACACGGCCGCTCATGGAACATGTGGCGGATGTGCGGAGTTGGAGCGGCTTTGGGGACCGGGCGTATCTCCTGGTGCAGGGGGAGGACGGCAGCCTCTGGCGGGTGCCTCGTGTGACAGCCGAAGCGGGGTATTTCCTGGGGCAGCCGGAGAAGTTCCTGGAGCAGGTGGACTGGTTCACGCCCAGCTTGGCGGTGACGGCGGACGGCACCCTCTGGGCCTGGGGACAGTTCCGCCCCGCCATCTTGCGGGAGGGGAAGGTGGACTCGTCGGACCCGCTGGTCCGCACATCGGCCCTGGAGACGGAGCGTGAAAATGAGGTTGTAAAGATTACAGAAGGGGTGGCCATTGCCGCGGCCTGTTCGGACCGGGTGATGGCGGTGATGGAGGATGGATCTTGCTGGCAGCTGCCGCTGGCCTACAGACTGCTGGATTGGCAGGAGAACCAGGACCAGACGCCCAACCGGCCGGAAAAGATTCTGGATCAGGCGCTGCTGCCAAACGATCCCCCGGCATGGGCGGCGGAAGCTCCGGCCCCCACAGTGCTGGAGTCCGCCTCCCTTGCTGCCTTGGAGGATGCGGAGAGCGCTGCACCCCAGACGGAACAAACGGAGGCTTCACCTGAACCGGTTCCCGATACCGCTCCGGAATCCCCTCTTGCCGGAGCCTGGCTCCCGGCGACTGCGGCAGCGGCCCTGGCTGTCATTGCCTGGCTGCGGGGCCGGAAGCACTGACATAAATGGAAAGAGTGCCTGCGGCTTGCAAGCCGCAGGCGCTCTTTTTCCTTATTTCACGGGACGTACTGTGAGATGGTAGTACGCCTGGCTCAGGTCCAGAGAGACCGCATCGCCCTCCGGTACAAGGCCGAAATCGTCCTCCCAAATCTCCACACCGCTGCCGTTCACCAGGGCGGCAGTTTGGGAGGAGAAGTCCAGGTTGGATCCGGCGGTGGTCAGAACCCCGAAGTCCTGGAGCCCCTCCCGTCCGGTGCCGGAGCCCGCAAAGTCATAGCTGGGCTCCTTCCAGAAGGTGACGGAGAGCTCCGTGCTGCCTCCTGCCGGGATCGTCACCGGCACCGCCAGATACAATACCCGGTCCATAAACAGCGCTTCGTTCAGCAGGTCGTCCAGCCGTCCGTCCATGTAGCGGTCCATGGGGGCATCAGACAGGGGGCCGTATTCCGTCAGCAGCTCCGCCGCCGCCTTGACGTACAGCTCCAGGGGCAGCTGGGAGAGTTCCGGCCACTGGGTTTGGTCCGTGTACTGTGCCAGCTCTGTCCGGCACAGCTCCCGCAGCACTTCCCCCAGAGTGGTTTCCCGCCGGGTAACGGTGCAGTCTGCTCCCGTGAGAGCCGGGGCGTTCAGGCCGTAGTCTCCCAGCAGGGCATAGTCGATGTCTGTCCCCAGCACGATCAGGGTGGGGGTCCCCCAGCGGTTCAGATCGATCCGCTCACCGTACTGCCGCCAGGTGCCGGAGTCGTCCCAGCTGGAGGCGCTGAAATCGTAGCTGAGGATGGTGGTTTCCTCCGGGTCAAAGGCGCAGGACACTACCAGCTCCGGCCGCTCCGCCTCTCCGGTAAGAGTGACGTCCGAGAAGTCGTACACCGTTACCGGCGTGGAGAGGTCCAGTCCATCTTCCAGGGCGTCTGTGAGATAGTCTTCCTCCGACACCAGGGCGGCATAATCCTCCCAGCTGTAGGGCCCGGCCAGATTGTGGGTGGAGCCTTCCCAGTCGTTTTCGTCTCCGAAGGTGCCCGCGTAGCCGCCGGCATACAGGGTGATCTCTGCTGCCGCGCTGTTGACTGTCAGCTGCGGGGCCATAGTCCCCAGGCTGCCCAAGCTGCCGGTGACCGGGTACAGGGCGGTGATGGTGCGGTCGCTGTCCGTGGGATTGGTGAGGGTATAGCGGTCTGTCACCGTAGCGCCCCACTGGCTGGGGGCGCCGTCGATGTGCGCTCCCGGCGTGAAGTCCAGGGTGAGGGCCCGCTCCGCTGTGAGGCCTGTGTTGGCCTCTGCTGTGGTCAGGGGCAGCACCGGCCCGGCATAGGATAAAAAGTTCGGTGCTGAGCCGCCGCCAGAGGAATTCCCCGCTTCTCCCTCGGATGCGGAGCTCCCATCGGCAGTGTCTGCGGAGGTTTCCGGTGCAGCGGTGTCGGCGTAGGAACCCATGCCCCGGAAGCCGCCGGTGACCAGGTAGAAAAAGCCGAAGGTACACACCAGCACGCAGCAGGCGGCCACCGCCGTGCCCCGCAGCCAGGGCATCCGGCGGGTGAGAGGCGGCTTTTTGGCGGCGGGAGCGTAGGTCCATGCCTCATCGATCAGCTCCTCGTCAATGAGTCCCAGCACCTGAAAAAGGCGCTGTGCTTTCATAGGGCCACCCCCTCTTCTTCCAGATAGGCTTTGAGTTTTCCCCGGGTACGGAAGAGGGAGGACTTCACCTTCCCACCGCTGCACCCCAGGCCCGCGGCAATGGCCTCCAGGCTCTCCCCGTACCAGTAGCGCCGCAGGAAGATCACCCGGCTCTCCCGGGGCAGGGTGCGCAAAAAGGCGCTGATGAGGTCCGCCAGGGCCTGGTCCTCCAGGTGCTGTTCCGTCCGGTGGGGGGAGGGGACACAGCTCTCCAGCTCCCCCAGCAGCAGCGCCGTCTCATCGCCGCCCCGCTTCTGGGCCCGCTCCTGGTTCCAGCGGTCCAGACTCAGGTTCCGGGTGATGCGCCCCAGCCAGGCCCGAAAGGCACTGGGCCTGGCGGGGGGAATAGCGTTCCAGGTGCGAAGGTACGTGTCGTTGACGCATTCCTCGGCGTCGCCGTGGCTTTTCAGGATGTTCCAGGCGATGCGCCAGAGAAAGGAGCCGTATTTGCCGGAGGTCTCCGCAATGGCCCGCTCCGATCGGTCCCAGTATAGCTGGATGATGTCGCTGTCTTCCATGGGAACCGCCTCCTCTCATAGTTCTCTCTTCACGGATCAAGACGGGAAAAAGCACCCGAGGTTTCGCAAAAGAAAAAGGTTTCCGGGGGAATTTCCCCCGGAAACCATGGTAGCATTCTTTTACGCGCTCAGCAATCCCTGGCTCACCAGGAACTCCTGGGCCACCTCATCCACAGTGCGGCCCAGCACGTCCACCTGGTAGGTCAGCTCCGCCATCTGGTCGGTGGAGATCTTTCCGGTGAGCTGTTCCAAAATGCCCTCCAGCTCCGGATACTGCTCCAGAATGTCTCCCCGCACCACGAAAATGCCATAGTAGTCGGGGAAGAAGCTCTTGTCGTCTTCCAGGACCTTTAATCCCACCTTGCGGTTGAGGCCGTCGGTGGTGTAGACCACCGCCACATCGAAGCTCCCATTTTCAATGGCGGCATACTTGAGGCCCATGTCCACGGGGTTGTAGTCCTTGAAGTTCAGCCCGTAATATTCCACGAAGGGGTTGTACTTCATGCTGCCTTCCAGGGTAAAGAACTCCTGTTCGGCGCCGAAGGTCAGCTGATCCGCAATGGGAATGAGGTCGCTGATGGTCTCCAGATCATATTCCTCCGCCAACGCCTCCGGCACGCCGATGGCGTAGGTGTTCTCAAAGCCCAGCTTTCCCAGCACGTGGAGGTCGTAGTCCTCCAGAGCCTTTTCCTTGACATAGTCGTAGATGGTCATGCCCTCCGGCACGTCCGGGGTGTCCTGGTGGAAGAAGGTGGTCAGCAAGGTGCCGTCGTAGGAGATCATGAGGTCGCAGGTGTGGCCGTCGTCCTTCAGGGCGTTCCAGTTGTTCACCTGGGACATCTGGTCCTGGATGGTGACGGTGAGATCTGTCTGGTCCTCTACCAGCATCTTTACCATGTGGTGCATCAGCTGGGTCTCGGAGTAGTCGCCGTCATAGAGCATGATGTCGCCGGTAGAGCCCCGGCCATAGGGCAGCAGCAGGCAGAAAGCCACCAGAATGGCCGCCACGGGAATCCACATCTTCTTGGAACCGCCCCGGGACTTGCGCATCTGCCCTTCAAACCAGCTCATGATGAGATCCAGCACCACGGCGATGACCATGAGGACGCCGGTAGCTGCGGCGATCATGCCCATGTCGGAGATACGGATGGCCTGAGTGATGACACCGCCTAAGCCTCCGCCGCCTACAAAAGCTGCGAACACGGCGGTGCCGATGGCGTTCACCACGGCGATGCGGATGCCGGTGAAGACCGTGGGGAAGGCCAGGGGAAACTCCACCATCAAGATCCGGTAGGGCTTGCTCATGCCCATGCCCCGGGCCGCTTCCTTGACGCCGGGATCCACCTCCTGGAGGCCCAGGCAGGTGTTGCGGACGATGGGCAGCAGGGAGTAGAGGGTGATACCGATGATGACCGTCAGCTTGCCGGGATCCAGCACCACCATGATGATGCCCAAAAGGGCCAGGGAGGGGATGGTCTGCAGCAGGTCCACGACCCGGAGGATCACCGGCCGGGCCCGGCGGGACACATAGGCCCAGATGCCCAAAGGAAGTCCCACGGCGATGGACAAAATGCTGGCAGCCAGTACGATGAAGAGGTGTTCAAAGATAACGTCCCAGCTCATTTGCCCACCTCCTTCTGCAGCCCTCTGGGTGTGACCTTCTTTTGCAGCAGGTCGATGACGGCGCCGAAGAGGATGGCCAGAATGGCCGCCGGGATGGCGCCCAGCAAAATCAGGGTGTTGTTATTGGAGGAGGTGCCCCGGTAGACGAAGTTGCCCAGCCCCCCCAGTCCGATCATGGAGGCCAGCACCGCCCAGGAGACGGTGTAGATGGCGGCCATGCGGAGACCGGCCACGATAGTGGGCATGGCCAGGGGCAGCTCCACCTTCACCAGCGCCTGCAAAGAGGACATGCCGCAGCCTTTGGCAGCTTCGATGTACTTGCCTTCCACGCCCAAAATGCCGGTATAGGTATTTTTCAGCACCGGGAACATGGCGTAGACGCTCAGGGCCACAATGACGGTGGGATAGATGTTGCCCCAGCAGATAAAGAGCACGCCGATGAACACCAGGCCGGGAATGGTCTGGAAAATGGAGAGTACCGGGATGATTACCCCGGAGAGCCGGCGGGGGATCCGGGAGAGCAGAATGCCCGCCAGCAGTCCCACCACAAAGCCGATGGCCACCGAGATGAGCACGTAGACGGTGTGCTGCCCGATGGCTGTCACCAGCTCGGCGCCGTAGTCCCGGAAGAGGGTGCGCAAAGTCTCCATCATTTGGCATCCCCCCAGAGGTTCTCCGCCACAGAGCGGGCAACGCTGGTCTTGGTGACGATGCCGGCGATGGTGTCGTCCTCGTTGAGGACCACCACGTAGTTGGCGCCGGAGTCCAGCAGATAGTCAAAGCTCTCCTTGGCCTCGTCGCCCACCCGGGCGGTCCGGGCGGTCTGGCGCACCAGGGGTTCGATGGTGGTGAGCTCACGGCCCCAGTGGCGGATGTCGCCGATGGTGACGGTGCCGGCGTAGCGGCCCGCCTCGTCGGTGACCAGGAGGGTATCCACGCTGCCCCGGGCCATGCGCTCGGCGCACTCCAGCACGCCACGGTCCCGCTTGACGGTGAGAATGTTGGTGCGCATGAAGTGCTCCACCTTGGAGGGGGCGGAGGATTCGGGAGTGTGCTTGCCCAGGAAGTTGCGCACCAGGTCGTTGGCAGGGTGCTCCAGCATCTCCTCGGGGGAGGCCATCTGCACCACTTGTCCGCTTTCCATGAAGATGATGGTGTCCGCCAGTTTCAGCGCCTCACCCATGTCGTGGCTGACGAAGACGATGGTCTTGCCCAGCTTTTGCTGGATGTTCTTCACCTCGTCCTGGAGGGTCTCCCGGGTCATGGGATCCAGGGCGGAGAAGGGCTCATCCATCAGCACGATGGGGGGAGAGGCCGCCAGGGCACGCAGCACGCCGATGCGCTGCTGCTGGCCGCCGGAGAGCTCGGAGGGATACTTGCCCGCCTGGCTTTCCATGCCTACCATCTTCAGAAGATTCTGTACGATATCCTCCTGCTTTTTCTTGTCGTACTTCAAAAGCCGGGGCACCACGCAGATGTTCTGGGCCACGGTCATGTTGGGGAACAGGCCGATCTGCTGGATCACATAGCCGATGTGGCGGCGCAGCTCCACCTTGTCCTGGGAGTGGATGTCCTTGCCGTCAATGGAGATGGTGCCGGAGTCGATATCGATGAGGCGGTTGATGGTTTTCAGGGTGGTGGTCTTTCCGCAGCCGGAGGGACCGATGAGAACCACAAACTGCCCGTCGGGAATGGTAAAGTTCAGGTCTTTGAGGATCGGGGTCTTACCGTAGGTCTTGCACACATGTTCAAACTGGATCATGTCCTTGGTTCACTCCTTTGCGTGTATCAGATGATGGGCGGCTTCCGCGGCAGCAGGGCTGCCCACCAGTACGATGACGTCTCCGGCATACAGCTCTGCGTAAGGGCCCGGGGAGAGGATCACGGTCTGGCCCCGGCGGATGGCCACGATGGTGCCTCCGGTGGACTGCCAGAATTTCAGCTCCCCGATGTTCTTGCCGATGAGAGGAGAGTCCTCCGGAACCCGCACCTCGTAGTTGGGAAAGGGTTCGGCGGCGGCGGAAAAGGTATCCCGGCCCTTTACCAGGGCGATGACAGCCTCCTCCAGCTGGCGGTTCAGCTCCCCGCTCTGATGCAGCAGAGACCGGATATGCTTGTACAGAGATCTGGCGTCGCTGTCCTGGGCGAAGTTTTCTATGTACCGCCGGGCGTTGTCGGCGGAGAGGACTACGGCCCCGCTCTGAGGCTTCACCTCCACCACCTTCATATCCGCCAGCAGCCGCAGGGCCCGGCGGATGGTCTCCGGCGAGACGTTGTACTCCGACGCCATCACGGAGCGGCCATAGATCCGGGCGCCCTCTGCCAGTTCGCCCTTGGCGATGCGGGTGGCCAGATCCAGGGCGATGACCAGATATTGCGAGGAAACCACCGTTTGCTTCATGGGACGATTTCACCTTCTCAAGCTATGTATCAATGTTGCCATTATATACTGCCAACCTTAAAAAGTAAATAGGTGTGTCAGTTAAAATTTTGTTAACGGCAATTTATTTCCTGAGAATATTCCAAGAAAAAGGTGGTTTAGTAAAGAAATATGCAACTTTCTAAAGAAATGCCTGCTGTCCGGAGAGGGGCAGGCAGAAGGAAAAAAGCGCCGTCCGGAGAAGCCTCCGGACAGCGCTGCTGTGGATCAGAGAAAGAAAAATCAGGTTTTGGCGGCCAGGGCTTCGCACCAGCGGCAGGCGGCCAGAGCGGCGCATGCGCCGTCGGCGCATGCGGTGGTCAGCTGGCGGACGGATTTCACCCGGCAGTCTCCAGCGGCGAAGATCCCCGCCGCAGAGGTGGTACAGTCCTCTCCGGCCACAATGAAGCCCGTCCCATCCACCGGCACCAGGGCCTGTGCCACGGCCCCTTCCGGTTGCTGGCCCACGGCCTCAAAGAGGCCGGAAACTGCCAGATCCCGGGTCTCACCGGTGACGGTGTCCCGCAGGCGGAGTCCTGTGAGGGATTCCTGGCCCAGCAGGGCCTCCACTGTGGCGGACAGCGCCAGGGAGACGTTTTCCCGCCGCTTCAGGGCGTCTACCAGCACGGGGTCCGCCCGGAAGGTGTCCCGCCGGTGGATCACCGTCACATGGCGGCACAGTTCCGAGAGAAACAGGGCGTCCTGGACGGCGGTGTTGCCGCCCCCTGCCACAGCTACATCTTTCCCGGCGTAGAAGGCCCCGTCGCACACGGCACAGTAGGAGATGCCGGAGAGGGTGTCCTCTCCGGGAAGGCCCAGAGACCGATGCTTCATGCCGGTAGCCAGGATCAGTGCGTCGCAGGTATAGGTGCCGTAGTCCGTCACAACGGTCTTAGGAGAACCGTCCCGGACCTCCAGCACCTCCTCCAGCTCGATGCGGGCGCCGACCCGGTCTGCCTGCTCATAGAGGCGGTCCGCCAGCTCCGCTCCGGAGACGGAGAGGATGCCCGGGAAGTTTTCCACCCGGGGAGAAGAGGCAATCTGGCCCCCTACGGCGGCCTTTTCCAGCACCAGCACGGATTTGCCTGCCCGGCGGGCGTACAGGGCGGCGGTAAGGCCCGCCGGACCTCCGCCGATAATGAGAATGTCAAAATGTTCAGCCATAGCAATTCTCCTCAAGATGGGATAGCGTCAAACAGGAGGGATCCGGGATCCCTCCTGTTGATTCGTTGGTAGCTGTTTATTCGTGGGTGGCGGCGTACTTCTTGATGACGGAGGCATTCACCAGCTTTTCCACCTGGTCGCCGTGACGGACGATCAGCGTGGGAGCCTGCTGGATGCCGTACTCGTTCACCAGATCCATATGCTCGGCCACGTCCATCACCTGATAGGCAAGGCCGGCCTTCTCCAGCTCGTTCTTGGCGATCTTGCAGTTGGGGCAGGTCTTGGTGGTGAAGAGGTAGAGCTCCTCGGCACCAGAGGCGGAAGCGGGCTCTGTGGGGGCGTTGGCGCAGGTACCGGTGTTTTCCCGGTCGCACAGGCGGCGGCCCTCCAGATGGGAGGCACCCACGTCGTACTCCTTGCGGTCCTTGAACTCCTGCACCTTGCCGTCGTTCCAGTTCTGGATGGGACGATAGTAGCCGGTGATGCGGCTCCAGACCTCGGTGGTCTTGCCGCAGGTGGGGCAGGTGAAATGTTCGCCGGAGATGTAGCCGTGCTCGGGGCAGATGGAGTAGGTGGGGGACATGGTGTAGTAGGGGAGCTTGAAGTTCTCCGCGATTTTGCGCACCAGGTCGGCGGCCGCCTTCCAGTCCGGCAGCTTCTCGCCCAGGAAGGCGTGGAACACGGTGCCGGAGGTGTAGAGGGTCTGGAGATCATCCTGCACCGCCAGAGCCTCAAAGATATCATCCGTGCAGCCCACAGGCAGATGAGAGGAGTTGGTGTAGTAGGGGGTGTCGCCGGGATTCTTGGCGGCGGTGATGATGTCGGGGTACTTCTCCACATCGTGCTTGGCCAGCCGGTAGGTGGTGGACTCGGCGGGGGTGGCCTCCAGGTTGTAGAGGTCGCCGTACTGCTCCTGATAGTCAGACAGGCGCTCCCGCATATGGTTGAGGACGTCCTTGGCGAAGGCCTGGGTCTCGGGATGAGTCAGATCCTTGCGCAGCCACTTGGCGTTGAGGCCCACCTCGTTCATGCCGATGAGGCCGATGGTGGAGAAGTGGTTGTCAAAGGTGCCCAGATAGTGCTTGGTGTAGGGATAGAGGCCGGCGTCCATCAGCTTGGTGATGACGGTGCGCTTGGTCTTGAGGCTCCGGGCGGCAATGTCCATGACGTGATCCAGACGCTGGTAGAACTCTTCGGGGGTCTTGGAGAGGTAGGCGATCCGGGGCAGGTTGATGGTGACCACGCCCACGGAGCCGGTGGACTCACCGGAGCCGAAGTAGCCGCCGGACTTCTTGCGCAGCTCCCGCAGGTCCAGACGCAGGCGGCAGCACATGCTGCGCACGTCGCTGGGCTCCATGTCGGAGTTGATGTAGTTGGAGAAGTAGGGAGTGCCGTATTTGGCGGTCATCTCAAAGAGGAGACGGTTGTTCTCCGTGTCGGACCAGTCGAAGTCCTTGGTGATGGAGTAGGTGGGGATGGGGTACTGGAAGCCCCGGCCGTCGGCGTCGCCCTCGGTCATGATCTCGATGAACGCCT
>PPYF01028443.1_pt1 | contig 12425 bp, 9 predicted proteins | sample 1559871 | NCBI WGS metagenome assembly PPYF01 (sample SAMN08240021, study PRJNA423297) | Human gut metagenome, whole genome shotgun sequencing project. | reverse complement strand
GTATGTGAAGCCGGGGTAGGTGAGTTCGCAGTGAATTTCATCGGAAATAACCGTGATGCCGTTGCTGCGGCAGATTTCGGCAACCTTGGTTAGCTCGTCGGCTGTCCATACCCTTCCGCAAGGGTTGTGAGGGTTGCAGAGAATCATCACCTTGGCATCTGGGGCGGTGGCTTTGGCCTTGAGGTCGGTAAAGTCCATGGTGTAGCGTCCGGTTCCCTTATTATATATAAGGTGATTTGCGGAAAGCAGGCAGCCGTTGTTGCGGATTGACGAGAAGAAACAGTTGTAGGCCGGAGTCTGTACCACAACTTTGTCGCCGGGGCGGGTCAGGGCCTTGATAATGGCGGAAATGGCGGGAACGACACCGGACGTATATATAATGTCGTCGGCTGAGAATTCCCATCCGTGCCGGGTTGCGAACCAGTTGACGGTAGCGGCATAGTATTCGTCGGGAACCTTGGTGTAGCCGAACACGCCTTGGTCGACACGTCTGCGCAGGGCGTCGATGATGCAGGGGGCTGTCTTGAAGTCCATGTCGGCAACCCACATGGGCACAACTCCTTCAGGAGTCGTGTCCCATTTGTAAGAATTGGTGTTCCGGCGATTTATGATTTCATCGAATCGTGATGTCATTTCTCGGTAATTATTATTTCGCAGTCGGCCGGAGCCTTGATGTTCTTGTCGATTATGATTTCGCCGATACTGTCGGCTTCGATGCGGCCTGAAGTGGGATTTTTCACGCTTGTGATGTTGCCGTTAACCTTGGCGTTGAGGGTCGATTCCTCGAAAGCGAGGTCGCAGTCGGGTGCCATTGTGCAGTCTTCCATCACGAGGTCGTGGCAGTAGCAGAGGGGCTGTGTGCCTGATGTGCTGCAACGGATGATATGGAGATTATGGGAATGCCATCCGAGATACTCGCCGGTGAGCTTGCAGTCGATGAGGGTAACGTTGTCAGTCATCCAGAAGGCGTCTTTGGAATCGATAACGGCATTGCGTATCACCACATTTTTGCAGTACTGAAAGGAGTAGTTACCCTGCTGACGATAGTTGTCGATGTCGATGTCGGACGAATGCATGAAGAGATAGTCGGCATTGGCAACTTCCACGTTTCGGAGATTGACATTATGTACGTGCCACATTGTTTCCTGAGCGTCGGGAATGCGAACGTTCCGGAGTTTGAGATTGCTCATCTCGCGGAACATCTTGGGGGCCTCGACGAGGGTGTCGCTCATATCGAGATTGTCGCTATACCAAAGGGCCGCGCGTGCGCCGGGTGTGAAAAGGCTGTTCTTGATAACAAATCCGTCGACGTGCCAGAATGGGTATTTACCTTCGAAGCGGCAATTGACGGCAGTGATATTCTTACATTCCTTGAGTGCGGATTCGCCGGCATGAATGGTTACATTGTCAAGTAAAAGGTCAGATGATGCAAATAGAGGGCGCTCTCCGCCAAATTCTTTATTCTGTATTGTTTCCATTATTTAATGATGGTTATATTTTTGAACAAAATTACGCATTTTTTGGCAATAGAGTGGTTGTATCGGGGCTGAAAAAGGCTGATTTTACATTTTTTTTAAAATTAGATGAATATTGGTGTAATAATGTAAAAGAAAAATTTGTAACTTTGCATGCAATAAATACAAAACTAAGTTTATGTCGTCGTTTATTGCAGATAGAGTAGTCATGGACGGTCTCACATTTGATGATGTCCTGCTCATTCCGGCTTATTCGGAAGTTTTACCCCGTAACGTAAATTTAACTACCCGTTTCTCGCGAAACATCGCGCTGAACGTACCCATTGTGTCAGCAGCCATGGACACCGTGACTGAGGCACAACTTGCCATAGCCATAGCCCGCGAAGGCGGTCTTGGTGTGATTCACAAGAACATGTCGATAGCCGAGCAGGCACGCCAGGTACACACCGTGAAGCGTGCCGAGAACGGTATGATTTACGACCCCGTAACCATACGTCGTGGCTCGACAGTCAGCGATGCCCTGAAGATGATGGAAGAATACCATATCGGCGGTATTCCCGTGGTGGATGAAGACGGCAAGCTCGTTGGGATTGTAACAAACCGAGATCTGCGTTTCGAACGCAATCTCGCACGTAAGATTGACGAAGTTATGACTTCGGAAGGTCTTGTAACAACTTCACAGTCAACCAATCTTGAAGAAGCAGCACAGATTCTTCAGGAACATAAAATCGAGAAGCTCCCCGTGGTTGATTCAAACGGCCGCCTGGTGGGTCTCGTAACATATAAGGATATTACAAAGGCCAAGGACAAACCATACGCCTGCAAGGATAGCCTCGGACGCCTGCGTGTAGCGGCCGGCATAGGCGTTACCCCCGACTCGATGGTTCGCGCCGAGGCTTTGGTAAAGGCCGGTGTAGACGCCCTTGTGATTGATACCGCCCACGGACATTCTGCCGGCGTAGTCGGCGTGCTTCGCGATGTGAAGGCCGCTTTCCCGCAGATTGATGTCGTAGTAGGTAATATCGCAACCGGCGAAGCTGCAAAATACCTCGTTGACAATGGCGCTGATGGCGTTAAGGTAGGTATCGGTCCGGGTTCAATCTGTACTACCCGCGTGATAGCCGGTGTCGGAGTACCCCAGCTTTCGGCAGTGTATGACGTGGCCAAGGCTCTTGAGGGAACCGGTGTTCCCCTGATTGCTGACGGTGGTATCCGCTATTCAGGCGATATCGTTAAGGCTCTTGCTGCCGGCGCACATTCTGTGATGCTCGGCGGTATGCTTGCGGGCGTAGAGGAATCGCCCGGTGACACAATTATATTCAATGGCCGTAAATATAAAACCTATCGTGGCATGGGTTCGCTCGAAGCTATGGAGAAGGGTTCGAAGGACCGCTACTTCCAGGGAGGCGAAAACGATACAAAGAAGCTCGTTCCCGAAGGCATTGCAGCCCGCGTTCCGTTCAAGGGTTCGCTGTATGAGGTTGTGTATCAGATGCTGGGCGGTCTCAGAGCCGGCATGGGTTACTGCGGCGCACCTACCATCGAAGACTTGCATAAGGCTCGCTTCACACGCATCACCAATGCCGGTGTGGCAGAGAGCCATCCCCACGATGTAGCCATCACGTCTGAAGCCCCCAACTATTCTGCCGGCTCACGTTGAAAGAATAACAGCATTTTTAACGTCGGAATACAATAATAAATGTATTCCGACGTTATTTATTATATTAAAATATATAGATTAATCATATTTCGATACATGAAAAAGCAATTGCTTGCCGCAGGACTGATAGCTGTGTCCTTGCTTGCACTTACTGCTAAAGATAAAGACCCGGTGCTGATGAATGTGGCCGGAAAAGATGTGCATCTGAGTGAGTTTGAATACTTATATAATAAGAACAACACACAGCAGGTGCAGCCACAGTCAATTGACGATTATCTCGGAATGTTTATCGACTACAAGCTGAAAGTGGCTGATGCAGAGGCCGCTGGCATAGATACTACAAAGGCATTTAAAGACGAGTTCAACAAATTCAGAAACGAGCTTTCAGAGCCATATATGCGCGATGAGGCCAAACTCGATTCTATGGTAAACGAGGTGTACGCCCATAAGCAGAAGACTCTTGTCGTAAGCCACATAATGATGTCTCCTAAGGATGGTGCGAAGCTTGATTCAGTGCGCAATGAGATTCTTAAAGGCAACATAACTTTTGAGGATGCCGCCCGGCAGTATTCGGTAGATACTCCTTCTGCCCAGCGTGGCGGTCTGATGGGTAATGTGATTGCGGGCCGGTTGCCATGGCCTTTTGAAGAAGCCGCATACAATACAGAGATTGGCAAGATATCTCCTGTTGTCAATTCGGGATTCGGCTTCCATATCATACGTGTTGAAAAAGAGATGCCGAATGAAGGCGAGGTGAACGTTGAACACATCATCCGTCTCACTCAGGGACGAAATGCTTCGAATCCTGAAGTACAGAAGGCAATGATTGATTCGCTCTACAACATTGTTAAAGCCGACCCTTCGAAATTTGAAGACCTTGCAAAGCGGTATTCGCAGGATGGTTCGGCTCCTTCAGGCGGCAATCTCGGATGGTTCGGCCGCGGCATGATGGTGGCAGAGTTCGATTCCATTGCATTTGCGATGCCGGTTGGCACCATTTCCGAACCGTTCAAGACAGATTTCGGCTGGCATATAGTTAAGAAACTGGGTGCGCGCGGAGTTGGCTCTCTTGAAGAAAACAAGGACGCTATTATAGAAAGTATCAATCGTTCAGGACGCGGCAATCAGCCTGAGCTGGTTTACCTTGCCAAGCACATGCCGGATTATAAGGCTGCTCTTGCCAAAGAGACTCCTGCTGCTGTAGCCTCATTGGCTGCGCAGTATAACAATGTGCTCGACAGCGCATTGTATCAGGCTCTTAAAGTTTCAGAAGTCCCTGCTTACAGTGTCGCAAACCACACTTACACCATTGCCGAGGTCATGAAAGATGTTCCCATGATGAATTTGAATGGTGCAGACAATATACAGCGCTTTGTAAAGGATATGAGTGTAAACCACATGAATGACAGGCTCCGCGAGTTGACACGCGATGCTCTTCAGAGTGAAAATGCCGATTACCGTAATCTCGTAAATGAATACAGAGACGGCATATTGTTGTTCGAAATATCTAATAACAATGTATGGAATAAGGCATCTAAGGACAAGGAAGGACTTGAAAAGTTCTTCAATGAACACCGTGACAATTATAAGTGGGATGCTCCCAAGTATAAATCTTATATAATATTTGCAAAAACCGATTCGGTATTGGAGGCTGCCACAGAGTATGCAAAATCGGCACCTCAGGATATGGAACCGTCGGATTTTGTGAAATATATGCGCGAGAAGTTTGGCCGCGAAATCAAGATAGAACGCGTAATTGCCGCCAAGAGTGAGAATGCGATTGTAGACTATCTGGTGTTTGGCGGTGCGAAGCCCGAAGACCAGAAACGTTGGCCCTGCTATGTTGCTGTTAACGGCAAACTTCTGCAGGCTCCGGAAGAAGCCGCCGATGTCAGAGGTGCCGTCGTAACTGACTATCAGAATACTCTCGAAAAAGAATGGCTTGAGAAATTGCACAAAAAATATAAAGTAAAGGTTAATAATAAAGTTTTGAAGCAGATAAACAAGCTCTAAATAGGATAAAATAATGAATGCCACCGGTCATATTCTGAAAAACATTACTCGGATTATGTCCGGTGGTGTTGTATTACTATTGTTCTCGTGTTCACCATCCGACAATGCCGGAACGGCAACGGATGTACTTGCAAGGGTAGGGAAGCAAACGCTTACACTTGCAGAGTTAAATAAAAGCATGCCGGGCGGTCTTAATGAGGAGGACTCGGCCCGTTTTGTCAAGGCTTTTGTAAATGAGTGGGTCGAAACAAGACTTATATCAGATATTGCAGCGGATGAGATTGATATGACGGAAATAAACCGTCTTGTGGATGAATACCGCAATGAGTTGATAGCCAGGGAATATGCCCGTAGAATGTTTGAGGCGCATGCGGCAAGTATTCCTGAGGACAGCATCAGGGCATATTATGACTCTCATAAGGAAGATTTCAAACTCGACAGACCAATGGTAAAGGGTACTTATCTCAAAGCACCTGAGGATGCCAAAACCCTGAAGGTGCTTCGACGCCTCTATCAATCCGACAAACATTCGGATGCTGACAAGTTGGAAAAAGAGGTACTCAAGAGTGCTATACATTATGACTATTTCCGCAACCGATGGGTTGATTGGGAACAAATCGAGACTAAAATACCTTATGATTTCGGTGTTACAGGTGACCAGTGGCTTACAAGGAACCGTAAGCTCGAAACTACGTCGGGAGGATTTACCTATTTGCTGTACATAACCGAAGTATTGCCAAAGGGCTCTCCGATGCCCTTGGAGGCGGCGAGGAGTCAGATTGTGAATCGTCTTCTCAACTTTAGCCGCAAAGAATATAACGAGAGTCTTAAAAAAGAACTTCTAAACAAAGCCAAGGACTCGGGAAAAATAGAAATCAATATCTGAAGTCCCGGAGACGCCCTGCTATTGGGCAATGAGAGGGAGGATGCGAGTTAGATAATTACGCGCATCGCCCCAGGGTGTATATAAATCTGTTGAATTAGGAATCAGTGGCACAGGCTTTTCATTGAGGTCGACGCGGATATAGTATCGACCTGTATTGCTCTTGAAAAGTATCATCTGCAGATTTGCAGCCATTGGGACGACTTCAAAATCTTTCCAATGGAGAGCTACGGTATCAAAGTAGTTAGTCATATAATAGCATCCTTTAAGACGCATTAGCGACAGTAAGGGCATGAGTGTTTCAGCATGACCGAAACGCAGATTGCACACAGCCGGATTGGTGCCGTTTATGAATCCGTCAGTAGTAGTAATAAGGTCTTGGACCAGTTCGGACGCAATTTCTGCAGGGACTGATGATAAGGTGGTGGCTGTACGCTGAAGGTATTGCCGAAGGTTGAAGCAAGACCAGAGAGCATTGTATTCTTCATTTGTAAAATACTTTGATGCATTAGGATTGATGTTCATGGCACGACATCCGGCCACCACATAGTATTCCGTAATGGCGAGGTCGCGCATCTCGGCGTCGGAGGCGAAGGGATAGCGTTCGCCCAAGACACGTTTTATGGCTGAAGCCGGGCAGGTCTGGGTGAAATAGTCATTATAGACAGTTTTCGTTACATTATCGGCTCGAAATGCTTTATAATCTTCATCAAGGTCGAATGGACGCATTAACGGTGAATTTATTCGTCCGGTTGATGTGATGAAGTTGATGCGATTGTCCATACGGTCGAGCTGATGGGTGAAGCTGAACATGCTCATCATGGCTCTGGGAGAATATGAAGAAATGGCGTTCACGGTAGAGCCGTTAGCAAATATTTCACCAAAATTGTAGAACATTCTTGTGGCAATAGCCCGTTGTTCAGCCATGCCGAGTGAGTCGAGTGCGCCCCATTGGTTTTCGCTGCGTTCAATAACAAGGTCATTGAGTTTGGCAAGCTGTCGTCCTACGGGAGTAATTGTGCCGGCAGAGTCGGCTTTGAGTAATGCTTTACGCAGTTTAAGGCAATTGGCAGAAGAGGCGGGATAGCGCGCGCCATGACGTCCTACATGGTTGATGAAAACTGGCTTAAGGGAATCGGGGAAAACAGCAGGATTGACTTCGACAGGATATGGCATCAATGAGCCGTCGCATTCAAGCATTGTGTAATCAGTGGCCATAGGGTCTTGTGCCCATGCTGAGTTCATGATGCCAAAAATGGCTAATATGATTAAAATAAGTTTGCGCATTTCGTAAAGATGTTCTATATTTGTTACATATTAATAACGCAAAATTATCAAAAAATATTATAATAACATGGAATATAATCTGGATAAGCAGATAAAGGACCTGACAGACAAGATAGCAAAGTCGCCAAAAGATGACAATCTGTTTTACGAGCGAGGTAAACTGTATTGGAAAACAGGAAAAAGAGCTGAAGCCATAACAGACTTCAATACAGCAATATTGATTAACCTCAATTCGCCGGCTGCAGAATATCTGAATATGGTAAATGAGATAATGGATTTCTATAACACAGACCTTTATAATCCCTGAGGCTGCTGCTGCCTGCGTCTGCGCACGAACTGAATAGGCGCATAAATTTCATCTTTGTTGCTTAGGATCACTGCTCCAAGAGCCAATCCTACCATTACGAGCGAGTTCGGTTGTATCAAACCGCCAAATCCGCCTATACCTGTTATAACGAAGAAAGCGGCTGTTGCGTAGAAAAAGGAAGCATATTTTAGTTTCCTTATCATCAAGCAGATAAAAGTGTAGAAAAGAATGTGTATAATCAGTCCGAGGTAGCCTATACGCAGGATTATCTCGATAGGAACCACCTCTACACCGATAGCTACCTCTTCGGAATTGCTGATATCTACGTATAGCTCGTTTTCGATGATATATTTCTGATTGGTTGTCCTGGTACGGTCAAGGAATCCGAAGCCGGTCCATTCTTTGTCGAGGTCGTAAAGAAGTTCCATCTTCGGTATGACCTGTGCACCGCGGGTAGAACCGAGAGCAGCAGCTGTCTCCTCGTCGAGGTCTCCTTTAATTAGGTCTATAAGCTGGTCAACATGCGACTTGATTCGCAGATATGACGAGCGGTAACTCATGCCGTTTTCAGTTACTTCGAGAGTGCCTTTGTCTCCCGTAATGGCTCCGTCGACAAAATATAAAGCCGTGAAGCCAAGTACACAAATTACGGCGTACTTACCTATTTTTTTCCAATTACCCTGGCTGACAAAGAAAACTATCAGAAAAGCTACGGTAAATGAGAACGTCCTCGTAATCAATATCGCCGAAATAAAAGCGAACCAAAACCATTTGCTGAACTTAAAGTATTTGGCCATTGGCAGCGTACACAGACTCAGAATATAGAGAAAATGTGCCGTCTTTCTCATGAAAGAATTGGTTACAGGCGCAATATTGAGGTCGTAGAAAGCCGATGATTCTCCCCACCCGGCAAGACTTTCAGGCAGAAGGAAATAGCCTCCCAACAATACGCTGTCAATAATACTGAACCAGCATATTATGAAGAGATAGATTAAAAGATGCTTGAAAAGCTCTGTCATCTCGAATTTTTCACCGGAAAACACAGCTATCGGGACAAACAGATAGCAAATCAACAGATGGTTTCTTAGACCATATATCTGTGAGACAAGAGGTTCATCACTTATAAAGCAAAACATCAACAGGCAAGCTCCATAAGTGATGATGGCTGCCAGTATTTTTTTTAGGAACGGAGGTTTCTTTACGATAACTAGACAGATTAAAGCCAAAATTGACGCTATGTTGTAAGGCTTTATAATTATATCCTGGTCGGAAAAGAGGGAGTAACCGTCCATCAGTAGCGTTAACATTATGATGAAATCATACTTGTCACTGCGGAAACGGTTGAGTAGTATAATTGGAACAAGAAGATAGCCCAAAGGAAAACGAAGGCCGACCATCGAAAGACTGAGTAGAAATACGAGCGGCCAAAGAATATTTTCTTTGGTTATGTGAAAATATTCTTTGGCATTGCTTTTAGTCGTGTTGACCGTGTTTTTACCAATGGTCTTGTCAAGCATTGCTGTTAGATGCGAGATTGTTTAAACACACTTTTATTTCTTGTGCTTACCTTCTCCATATCCGTAAGACTTCTTAGATTTCACACCGTTAATAACAACCGAGAGTTTTTTGAGACGATTATCTTCATAGATGTCTTCAATAAAGTTGATGTCGGTTGCGCTTGTGTGTTCAAGACGAGTTACGTATATAGTCGCGTCAGCTATGCGATTGAGCGAGAATGTATCACTGACCATGCCGACGGGCGCGCTGTCAACGAAGATATAGTCGTATTCTTTGCGCAATTCCTCAAACATGGAATCGACTTTCTTTGATGCAAGAAGTTCGGCAGGATTTGGAGGAACAGGGCCGGCTACAATAACGTCGAGAGACGGAATCTGTTTGTCGACAGACTTAGATATTACCTTGTCGAGGGGTATATCGGAAGAAGACAGATACTGGGTCAATCCATATTGGGGAGTGATGCCGAAATACTGAGCTAATCTGGGTGCTCGAATATCCATGCCTACAAGTAGCACTTTCTTGTCGAGAAGAGCGAAGCTTGCTGCGAGGTTCATGGAAATGAAACTCTTGCCTTCGCCTGAGTTTGTAGATGTGAGAAGAACTACCTTGTCGTTGACATCATTGAGCATGAACATGAGACTTGCACGCATAAGACGGAACAATTCAGTAGCCGATGAAGTACTTGTGGGCGATACCACGAGCGACTGGCCGGAGCGGTCGATACTCATCTCGCCAAGTATGGGCGCTTCTGTACGTTTTTCGACATCTTCGCGAGTCTCGACCTTGTTGCGTATCAGTTTTACAAGATAGAGGTAGACAGGCGGAATGAAAAGGCCGAACAAAAATGCCATTATCAGGATGACAATCTTTTTGATTCCGATAGGTTCAACAAGAGTGTATGGTTTGTCGACTATGATTCCCTTAGCTACAGTGTTGGCAAGGAGAATGGCGTTTTCTTCCTGACGTTCGAGAAGGAAAAGATAAAGTCCTTGCTTGACTGCTCGTTGACGTTCCATATCTATGTAGGCTCTTTCCTGATTGGGAATTTTGCCAAGAGAGCCGGATGTGGTGTTCATCTCAGATTTCATGTCGTCGAGAACCACCTTTGTATTCTTGTAGGTCTGGTTGAGCGAAGAGAGAAGATTGGAACGCGTTTCATCCACTCTGTAATTTAAGCGTTGGAGAGTCTGATTGGTGGCACTGACTTCTTTTGCCATCTCGTTGCGCTCTATAAGCATGTCGTTGTAGAGCTGTATGGCCTTAAACATAGCTTCTGACGAAACCGTCATAGGGATTAGCTCGAAGCGATTGGCTGGCTCGAGAAGGAAATCTTTGGTAAGCTTTAATATTTCGAGCTCGGTCTGAGTTTCGATTAACTTGCTTTCAATATCTGACTTTTTTTGTGTCTGGTATTTTACCTCAACTTCTAAATCTACAATATTCTGTTTTTCTTTGTAATTCTGAATATTCTGTTCAGCCTGATTTAGGTCGTCAACAAGGAGTGCGAGACGTTGTTCAATGAATTGTGCTGTTTTCTGTCCCTGCTGGTTCTTTTCTTCAATACCGTGTTCATTGTACTTCTTGATAATGTCAGCAAGAAGCATTTCGCCGAGCTCAGGATTTGTGGTATTGATGCCCATTTCAATGACATTGCTCTTTTTATTGGCAATTTCGCTTGAGATTTCAAGGGCATAGTCTTCGGCAGCGGCATGGTAGCCGGTAACAATGACAGTGGTGGTAACATCCTTGTTTTGCGGACAGAATTTGGTTTTGGTTACTGTAAATTCGCCGTAAGGTGTCTTGAATGTATGCGGAAGTTTGACATCCTTCACTTTTTCGAGTGTTTTCCTTTTGGCCTTAACTTTAATGTCTGCAAGCCCCTTTTTGTTCATTTCAATTTTAAATGAAACAGCAGTGCGGAGCGTGTCGGCTATGTTGCCGGCAGGAAGAACGTCAATGGGGAAATCGGGGTACGCAAGCTCTTTTTTGAGGAACCCGAGTTTTACATAGTGAGTTCTGTTAAGCCCGAGGTCCCTGATGACATCGTGATAGATAGAGTGTGAGGAGATTACAAATATTTCATCGTTAACCTCGCCAGAGGAGCCGAAGAGACTGCCAAAATCGCCGCTAAGGGCCGACATCGGGTTGGAGTCTTCCTGCTGAATGAGGACATTGGCGCGGACACCGTATTTCTCATTATATATACGACAAAACAATAGCCCGAGACCGACACAGACTATTACTGAAATCACAAACAGATACCATTTTGAAATATATGTCTTCAGTACCCCCCTGATATCTATAATATCAGATGTTTTGTTTCTTTTGGCCATAATAGTATGCTTATTTAACGGTAAGGGCTATGACGAGTGATGCTATAACAGAAGCAGCACTTACAATAGTCGAGATTACTGTTAGTTTGTAAGAGTTATTCTGATTGTATTTTGCGTTAGCCTCGCGAATATCGTTGGGCTCAACATATATGTAGTCGTTCTGGCGGAGATAATAATAGGGAGAGTTGAGGACGTCGGATGAGTTCAGATTAAGACGCTTATATACTCTCTTGCCGTTTTCTTCGCGAATCAGAAGAACATTGGTACGTTCGCCGTAAGGAGTCAGGTCACCGGCTGCGCTGATAGCATCAAGAATAGAAAAACGATTCTTATTTACTTCAATAGTCTTAGGGTTATTGACTTCACCGGCCACTACGACCTGAAAATTGAGCAATTCAACAGTGACTACTGCATCTTTTGAGGCTTCGCGATGAGCAATTTCCGTGAGCTTTTTCTGTAGTTCTTCGGTTGTCATGCCTGCAACGTGCATCTCGCCAATCATTGGTAAGGTAATATCGCCTTTAGAGTTCACAGTGTAGGTCTGTTGTGCAGGAGTTGAAACTACTCTCTGCGACAGGTTCTTCTTATTGACAGGGTTGCTTACGGGCAGATTATAAATCTCTGTGTTGGTAGGATAGTTAGGCGAGATGATAGATATAAACAGCTCGTCGTCAGGCTGGATAGTGGGGTTGTACTGAAGGGTGGCAAGGACGCCTTCTTCTGCTGTAAGATCAGTGAAATATGGTAGCTGTGTCTTGGATGTGGAACATGAGACCAGAAGGACAGACCCACAGATGAAAGGTATCAATGATTTTAATGTCATTCCAAAGGTGTTCAAAATTAAGTAACTCTCAAAAAAATCGGTTTATATTGTTTTAATTAAGTAACTCTTGTGCTAATACATAATGATATGATACTTTCAGATAGAGAATACTTACTGAATTTATAT
>PPYF01671548.1_pt1 | contig 12426 bp, 10 predicted proteins | sample 1559871 | NCBI WGS metagenome assembly PPYF01 (sample SAMN08240021, study PRJNA423297) | Human gut metagenome, whole genome shotgun sequencing project. | reverse complement strand
GGATAAAGGATCCGTACCCGTTTCCGGTTAAAGCAGTCCAGCACCAGATGTGATGCGAATCCAACCACAAAATAAAGGACCAGCTTCACGGACACCATGGATATGGCTGCAGTTAAAATGGCCATAGCCATGATCGAATGCATAAATGACCGGTGCGGCTGATTTTTTCCAAAGGCGCAGACTGCAATAAAAATAATAACTCCCATGGCAACCGGCGCCATAGACTGGTTATTGCGGATCTTTTCCCAGATGGAAAAATCATAAAAATAATTCAATGCGATCTCTGCTGCCACAAGCAGTGCCGCGATCAGTGTGATCCGGTCCGCATCCTTATGGGATTTGGAGGTTCCTACATCAATGTCGCTGATCAATGCTCCAAGCATTCCTGTTCCTGCCGCAAGTACCAGACCGGAAACCGTAGAGGGCTGTGTAACTGCCAGCACTGTTCCGAGTCCGACTGCCGCGTGTGTTTTTCCTGTCATAATTCTCCCCTTATTGTAAAAAATCTTCCGTTATTCAGGATTATCCACTGCTACAGATCAGACACTCTCTTCTGATCTTCTGCATATATAAATGTATCACTTTATCATTTACCGCAGATCTGAAAATACAATAAGGCAGCTGTCAGCCTTACCTTTTACTGACAGCTGCCTCCACGAAACAGCATTATATCACATAAAAAATCATGATTCTATCTAAAATCTTTCTACTTTCTTTCACGTCCCGTTTAAATGGAATATGTCTCTTGGATCTCTCTTTTAATCAGACCAGTTCATACGTCCGTAGCGAAGTGCAATACCTTGGATCTCTTTCTGAAGCTTCACAGTCAGCTCCCTTTTGCGGATCCTCCACTTCCAGTTCTTTCCTACTGTGGAAGGCTGGTTCATTCTGCAGCTGTTATCCAGGCCCATATAATCCTGCATAGGGATCACACAGAGCTTTGCACTGCTTCTCATAACCAGGCTGATAAAGCATTTATGCAGCTCTTTATCCGGTGTATAGTTATCACAGAGATAATCCCTGGCAAGCTTACGCTCTTTTGCCATAATGCTCTTCCACCATCCGGCGATGGTCTCATTATCATGGGTTCCTGTGTATGCCACACTGTTCTCCGGATAGTTGTGTGGAAGATAATCGTTGGCACAACCGGAATCTCTGGAATCAAACGCAAACTCCAGGACCTTCATTCCCGGGAATCCACTGTCATGGACAAGCTGACGCACAGAATCTGTCACATAGCCAAGATCCTCCGCAATGACCTGCTTCCAGCCAAGGGCCTGCTCCACTTTGCGGAACAAATCGATCCCGGGACCTTTTTCCCAGTGACCGCCAATGGCATTTTCTGCACCGTATGGAATGGAAAAATACTCGTCAAAGCCACGGAAATGGTCGATCCTTACCACATCATAAAGGCGGAATACGTAGCTCAGTCTGGAGATCCACCACTGATATCCTGTATTTCTGTGGTAATCCCAGCGGTACAGTGGATTTCCCCAAAGCTGTCCTGTTGCGGAAAAACCGTCCGGCGGGCATCCGGCTACAGCCACCGGCACATTCTCCTCATCCAGCTGGAAAAGCTCCGGATGAGCCCAGGTATCTGCACTGTCCATAGCTACATAGATCGGGATATCTCCGATGATCTGAATGCCTTTTTCGTTGGCATATTTTTTCAGTTTCATCCACTGCTCATAGAATTTGAACTGCATATACTGCTGGAATTCAATATCAAAATATAATTCTCTGCGATAGTAGTCCATGGCATTTGCCCAGCGAAGGCGGATATCCTCTGCCCATTTTGTCCACTCAACACCGCCGAACTGATCCTTTACTGCCATAAAAAGTGCATAGTCGGAAAGCCACCAGCTGTTTTCTGCAACAAATTTCTGATAATCCGGATTCTCGCTGATGTTGCTGTTTTCGTAAGCTTTGCGGAGAAGCTTATAACGGCCTTTGTAGATTTTTTCATAGTCTACGCTGTCTGCTCTTCTTCCCCAGCTGACCTTATCACAGTCCTCCTTTGTAAGGACGCCTTCCTCCACCAGCGCCTTCAGGCTGATAAAATACGGATTTCCCGCAAAAGTGGAGAAGGACTGGTACGGAGAATCTCCGTAACTGGTAGGTCCCAGCGGAAGAATCTGCCAGTAGCTCTGTCCCGCTTCCTTCAGCCAGTCCACAAAATCATAGGCACTCTTTGAAAAACATCCGATGCCGTACTCTGACGGCAGGCTTGTGATCGGCATCAGAATGCCGGCTGCTCTTTTATCCATATCTTTTCTCTCCTTATGTTGAGCCCTGCATCTCAGAGCATCTTATCTATTATCCTCTCACGGATGCATATTCATATAATTTACGCAACCGTTTGCGTAAATTATACGTCCATTTTGCATGAAGCGCAATGCATTTTTGTCTTTTCTACCTTTCTTACAATTTTTACATCCTGATTTTGTGCAGTTTTTCATTATGTCAAACAGAATCTGTCTGCATCTCACTACCTGATTTTCTGTGCATCTGTTTTTACGCAATTTCATGCAATTTTCCGTGCAATATGTTTGACAGTATCCTTGTTATGAACTACAATATCTCTATCAGACTGAGATAAAAAAAGCCGGATCAGAGGCATACTTCCGCTTTGATCCGGCATATCCGTGAGGAGGCAAATTTATGGCAGTAACCATCAAAGATGTGGCAGCTCTGGCCGGGGTATCCCCGTCCACCGTTTCCAGAACCTGCAAAAATAATCCATCTATCAGTGAAGAAACCAAGGAACGTGTACGCAGAGCCATGGCGGAGCTTGGCTATGAGCCGAATTTCCAGGCCAGCAACCTGGCAGCACAGATTTCCCGCTCCATCGGTATCATCCTGCCTCCATCCCCAAAGGAGACCTACGAGAATTCCTTTTACCTTGAGACGATCCGGGGAATCAGCCACTACTGTAACGCACATCAGTATATCAGCACCATTGTTACCGGTCAGAATGAAGAAGAGATCCTTAACGCAGTACGTTCCATGTCCAGAAGCGGTAAGGTTGACGGATTTATTGTTCTTTATTCCCGTGTGAATGATCCTGTTATTGATTTTCTTTTCAGTGAAGGACTTCTCTATATCCTGATCGGAAAACCGGCACAATACACCAATCATACGATCTATATCGATAATGACAACCTTCTGGCCGGACAGGAGGCAACGGAGTATCTTTATGCTCTGGGCCACCGGAAGATTGCTTATCTGGGTGTAGATAATTCCCTGGTCTTTTCCGCAGACCGCAAAACCGGCTATATGACTGCGCTGATCAGCCACGGATTAACCGTACAGCCCGAATACTGTATAGAGGTTCCTGCCGCTTCCCAGAATGAGTTTCAGGAGCTTCGAAAGCTGCTTTTAAGTGAGGAGCGCCCTACAGCTGTGCTTGTCAGTGATGATATTCTGGCACTTTCCCTGGAGCGGATCTGTATGGAAGCAAATATCTCCATACCGGAGGATCTGTCCATTCTTTCCTTTAACAACTCACTTTTTGCCAGACTGACTTCGCCTCAGCTGACCTCCATTGATATTAACTCCGGGCAGCTTGGAATGGAAGCAGCCACGCAGATGATCAGTCATATCGAAAATCCGAGCCTTCCGGCCACAAAGATCATTGTACCTCACCAGCTGATCGAAAGGGACAGCTGCCGAAGGATCTGATCTGCTTTCAAACAAAAAACAGGTATCTTCTCTGCTGACTGTGTATTGACCACCACTTATCGATCTGACATTGGTGGTCGATCTACCGCCCGGCAAAAAGATACCTGTTTTTCATTTTTTATAATGCTTTCTCATAACACCAGTACATATGTCCCCAGAGTTCACACTCTCCCACGTTCTCAAAATTCAGCTTATCATAAGAACGGAGTGCTTTTACATTGTCCTTCGCAACAAGAAGATGTACAGCTTTATAGCCCCGCTTCTTCAGTTCTTCCATCACACCCTTAAGAAGTTTCCCGGCAATCCCCTGATTCTGGAATTCCTGACATACTCCCACCCGGGAGACCTCCGCTGACGGCACCATGGTTTCTGACCAGCATGTGAGACATTCCACATTTGGATCATCATCAATGGAGATCACACCTGCGATATTTCCCGCATCGTCCCGCATACAGAACAGCGCATCTCTGGAAAGATCAAATTCCACTTCTTTTTCTGAAGGATACTCCTCTGTCCACACACAATAGGGCGTCCCCAGCAATGAACGGTACAGCTTCAGAACTGTATCTGCTTCTTCTCTTTTTACACGCTCGAAATTCATTTTATATCCTTTCTCCTGAAAATACATTCTTTTTCCGCCCGGATCTCTCCAGTATCAGGATCACAGCAAATGTAATGATCTCTGAACTCAGAAAGGAACTCCACACGCCATTGATCCCAAATAATCCGGAAATAGCTTTTTCCCAGGACCGTCAAATCTGCAATCTGCACCATGTCCTTTTCTGATTCTGGTTTTCATCCCATTTATCATTTATTCTAACTCAAAAAAGCTTCTCTTTTTGTTACTGATAATAACATCTTTCGCTACACCCCGCCGGAAACACTATCCGTTTTAACGTACATTTAAATTCTCTCTCATTTTCTGCAGCGTCCAGAATTTCCAACGCTTTTCGCAAATTCCGGATATCTTTTTCCATGTGATCCACATAGTTTCCCCGGCCAACCAGCTTCAGATGCGTGATCCCTGCCTGCTTCAGCTGATACAGTGCACACAGTCCACAGCCTGTCTCACCACAAAGATATCCGGATTCATCATATGCTTTCAGATCCGGTTCCTGATTCCACGCCTGCTCCTGAAGAGCCATTATTTTTTCCGGAACAGCATCACCATTCCGTACAGTTCCAAGCCAATAGGACACCCTGCAAAGATATCCCATCTCATCACAGTGAAGAGAATTACAGAATGCTCCCGTAAACTGGCACATTTCATTCAACACAAAGGCCTCGAACTCCATTTCCGCCTCCGGTCGGATCCCGGCCTGTTTTTCCACTTCTCTCTGAGATGCAATAACAGACTGCATATCCCGGAACGTGTTTTTCCGATGAAAGATCAATCTCTTCAGAGGAAAGCGCCGGAACATCTTCAGCATTTCGCTGTTCACTTCCCCTGTCTCTCCGCTGAGATGGATCTCACAGGAAATCCCCCTGTTTTTCAGATAAACAAGAAGCGCCGGATCTGCAATGATATAGCTTCGAAATCCAATTCCCATGCACTTTTCTATGATATCTCCGATCTCCGGATACTGTTCCGGAAGATAATACAGGGAATTGAAGGTGAGATGCACCGGCTTTTTATATTTTTTTACCATCCGGGAAAGAATTTCCAGCTCACTGTATGCTCCAAGCTGAACATTACAGCAGAGAACCTCCCTGCGATTTAACGGCATTACTGTGCCGTATTTTTCCGCCCAGGAAAAGGGTACATAGCCACAGAAAAATTCATCTGCTCCTGCCTGCACAAAACGTTCATATTCATCTATGGAGCCTAACCCGGCTGTTATTTTCATACTGTTCTCCATGTCCTGTTCCTTTTTTCCGCAATGTATTCTTGTCAAACAGATATTCGTACTCCACCTTCGAAGCCTGCTCATCACATGTCATATATTAACAACAATGCGATCCGGCTTTGTGCCTTTTATATTTTTCCACATTTCCGTTGACTCCGGAAGTGTTTTATCCACACCAAACAGGGAGTTATACCGCCCTGCCATGTGTAAATGTTCCGGATAAAGCAGTGCGTATTTTTCACAGAATTTCGGACAGTGCTCCGCAAGCTGCTGTGTACCGCGATCTCCGGTGGTGCACAAAGCATACAATGGGCAGTACTGCGAAGTGTTTGTCTGATAAAAAGGCAAATGCAGACTGTTTTTCCCCGGCGGAAACTCCTGTGGATATCCGCAGGACTCCCATTCGTATCTGTGGATATGAAATTCTTCAGCCAGAAAATCTCGATAAAACCCCGCATTCAGGCTGTTTTGCTGAAATAATAAAGTATCACCGGATTTATATTTCATTCGCGGATCCTTTTTTCGTTTATTGAGCAATGTGCCCAGAACAGAATGCAGGCGGGATGTTTTTCCACAGAGCATTTCCACCATGGCCCAGTCATTGACTACGATTTCCACATTCACCCCATGAATACAGCACCAGTTATCCACCTTTTCCAGAAGCTTTCCCACAAACGAAAGCATAAATTCCCGGATATAAGAAAATACCAGTGTGATCTCCGATCCCTCCGAATACATTTTATCCATGATAGAAAAAAGCTGCTCTTCTGTCGGAAACAGATTATGGCAGAACTGATTTCCAATATAAAATCTGTCCGGTATCCGGCCTGCAAAATAACTGTGAGTGAGATAATTCTTCTGCCAGTAAGACGCCAGAAAAGCCTGCAGCGGCTGGCACAGATATTCTTCATACAGGGAAGTGCAGTTTAATTCCAGGGCAAACTCTGCATTATCCAAAAGCCTTAATTCTTCTGCACCCATTGTATCCTGTGGATTTCCGGAAGCCTTTTCATTTTCTCTGAAAAACCACCGCTTCTTCTGTTCCTCCAGACTCCTGCAGTGCATCTCATCCAGCTCCGCAGGATAACCGGTCAGTGATTTCGCCAGCTCTCCATCGTCTCCTTCCAGCTTCAGACGGATATATCGGTTGTACTCTCCGGCCAGACGCCGAACCTCCTGTACATAATCCTTCTGTTCCACTCTCACAGAATATTCCCTGTAAAAATATTTTCCGGTTTTCTTTTCAACTGGCTGTTGATCCTGCAGGCATTGCTCCTCTGCTGCACTCATCCCAAACCTCCGGATCTCCACTCTCCTGTACCCGGCTTTTTTCATATCATAAAAACAGATCAGAAACTGCTCCGGTTCCGGGCATTCCTCTGCCAGCCGAAATCGAAATCCATCTTCACCCAGCTCTGTGATCCGGATTTCTTTGCCGTCCATAAAACCGGATAGTAATCCAAATGGTATCATAGAGATCCTCATCAGGAAAGCTTCCTCCCTTCAGACAAAAAAGGAGATGCCATATGCTCCCATACAGCACCTCCCACTGTTCCTTCTTATTTCACTTCTACTAATTCAATTCTGAAATTCAGCTCTTTACCTGCCATCTCATGATTAGCATCGAAAGTAATGGTTTTTTCATCTTTTGCGTTAACTTTAACCGGGAACGGCTGACCATACTGATTGGAGAGGTATACCTGCTGTCCTACAGTAAGATCCTCAGCACCCGGAAGCTGTTCGATCTCAAGTGTAAAAATCGCATCCGGATTCGGCATACCGTAAGCTTCCTCAGGCATCAGATGAACATCTACCACCTGGCCAACCTCCATGTTCGCAACTGCCGCATCAAAGCCTTTGATCATCTGGCCTGCTCCGCAGATGAATTCCAGTGGCTCGCCACGGTCATAGGAAGAATCGAACTGTGTTCCGTCATTAAAGGTTCCTCTGTAATGTGTACGGCAGGTTTTTCCGACATTAGGACCTGTGATAGATGGCTGGGAACCACATCCTCCGCCACAGCCTCCGCAGGAATGTCCGTCTTCATGACCGCCGCAGGAATGTCCATCCTCATGATGGTGATGATCACAATTCACACCTGTGGATACCAGCTCGCCCTTCAGATAAGCATCCACAGCTGCATCTACGTCACCCTGTGCTCCGGAACATAACTCAACACCAGCCTCAGCAAGTGCTGTCTGAGCGCCGCCGCCGATTCCGCCACAGATCAGAACGCTGATTCCCTGATCTGCAAGAAGTCCGGCAAGTGCACCATGTCCGGTGCCATTGGAGCTGATCACTTCACTGGAAACAACCTTGTTATCCTCCACCTCATATACCTTGAAAAACTCTGTTTTTCCAAAGTGCTGAAAAATGTTTCCATTATCGTATGTTGCTGCAATTTTCATTTGTAAAACCCTCCATTAGTCAGATATGTATTATATTAGTATATCGTGCAGGCAGGATAAAAGCAAGGTTTAACTTCGCTCACAAAAAACACCTCGCGGGACATTGCCAGTGAACAGTAACCTCTTGCTGTCATTCAATGAATCCAGTATAATAGAAGAATCTGTAAAAATAAACGATTTTTTAAATAAGAAGGTTTGAATTAAAATGAAATCATACGAAGAATTACTTTCAGATATTGAAGAAGACATGGAGCTCATGGGTTCCTCACACATTGTTTATTCCATGGAAGAGGACGACATTGTTACCGATTATGATTATCTTCCATCCGATTCCTGTACGATCTCCATTACCTTAAAGGAACTTCAGGAAAAGCTTCAGCTGCAGATGCTCTATACAAAAGTTTCCGCTCATACAGCCGGAGCAGATAAAAATGCCCCGAAATTAGCTGTTGTTTTTCCGGGCATCGGATACACTGCTGACAAACCGCTTCTGTACTATACCAGCCGCCTTGCCAGCAAACACGGCTACAAAATCCGCACTGTATCCTATGGCACCCTCCCGGAAAATGTCAAAGGAGATCCTGAAAAAATGAAACAGGCCTTTGACCTTGCCCTGGAACAAACAGAACGCTCCTTAGGCAGCATCGACTGGAATTCCTATGGCAGCATTCTGTTTATTTCCAAAAGCATTGGTACAGTCATCTCCTCTGCCTATGCTTCCCGACACGATCTGACTGTAAAAAGCATCCTGTTCACGCCTCTTGCAGAGACCTTTTCCTTCCCACTTGCCGGAAGCATCGCCTTCCACGGCACCGCAGATCCCTGGGCCGAAACCGATTCCATCCGGGAACTGGCAGCGCAGAAAGATGTCCCTCTCTTTCTCACCCAAAACGCCAACCATTCTCTGGAAACCGGTGATGTACTGACGGATATCTTTATTCTAAAAACCACAATGGAGCGGGTCCAGCGTTTTATTTAACGCCGGTCCTCTTATTTTTCTCCACCCACTAAAAACTGAGGTGTCAGCTTGTTCAGCTCACGTTCCATGGAAGTTCTGGAAATATCACTGATGTCCTTCAGGGCAAACACTTTGGAAAAGCCGATCTCCATCATGTAATCCAGATCCCATGCCGGACGCTTTTTATCACTCATAAACAGCTTACTGCTGAGCTCTTTCCCTGTTTCCGCATCTTCATGAGCATGGATACCTCTTCCATATTTTTCCCACATAGCAGCATCATGTGCCTCGTAAATCTTTTTCTTTTCTTCATCATAAAGATGCAGATACCAGCAGGCGTCCGATACCAAAAGACGTCCGCCTTTTTTCAGTACACGCAGCCACTCCTTGTAAGCCTTCTGTGGATCGTCCAGCGTCCATGTGATATTTCTGCAGATAACCATATCAAATGTCTCATCCGGAAAATTCAGATTGTGGCAGTCCATAGTCATCAGATCTGCGGATAAACCTGCTGCCTTTACATTTTCCTTTGCTTCATGGATCATATTTTCAGTAATATCGATCCCGGTCACATGATGTCCTTCTTTTCCCAGCATAATTTCAAAAAATCCCGGCCCGCAGCCTACGTCCAGTACTTCCAGATGTTCTTTTTCCGGCGCATACTCCAGAATCAGATTCTTCCAGTTTTCTGCTGTTTCACTTTTCAGTTCTGCCTTGATCCCTTCGCTGTAAATGCCGGCTTCTCCTTCCCAGTACTCTTTGATCTTATCGTTTTGCATGTCACTTCTCCTTCTTTGTGGCTACTACAATAAATTTTTTTCCCTGATATCCGTATTTCCAGAAATCCATCGTCCATGGTCTGTTTAGCCAGCGGTTCTCTCTGATCTGGATCCTGGCAAAGCGTACCTTTTTTAATATCTGAAAGTCCGCTTCCGGACGCTTCTGCGATGTAAATGGCAGCTTTTCATAAATTCCGCTGTTTTCCTTCACGTCAGATCCATATGTTTTTCTTTCTGTAACATAAATAAGAAAATCAGCAATTTTCATATGGATCTTATTTTTTAATGTGGGTTCGACGGTCCGATAGTCCCCATCAAAATAAATGATCCTTCCACCTGGTTTTAATACAGCCTTCCAGCGTCTGAAAGCTTTTTCCGGATCATATAATGTCCACACCGCATCTCTGGAAAGTATCACATCATAGCTTTGTTCCTGTTCCAATGGCAAAGTTACACCATCTTCCTCACAGATTTCCACCTGCTGATGATACTGCCGCATATTCCTTCTGGCTTTTTCTACCATTCCTGATGAACCATCGATCGCTTTTACATCATGTCCCAGACGCGCTGCTATGATGCTCATAAAACCCGGGCCGCAGCCCACTTCTAAAATACGAAGGGGCTCAGGTCCAAGAAGTCTTTTCAATTCTTTTGTCCAGTAAGATACCGTTCTTTTGTTACTCAATTGTTTTTGGATCATATCATCATAATCACCGGAATCTTCTGTCCATTTATTCTCGATCTTTTCAAACATTTTTTACTCCACTACATCCAGTGTTGCCCAGTTAATGCCTTCATAGGCAGTCGGTGCAAGCTCTACATTGGTCAGTCTGGTATTGTTATAGATATAATCACGGTTCGGATAATACAGCGGCACTGTTACTGCCTGATCATTGATACGTGTGAGGATCTTATCGTATAATTCCGTCCGCTTTTCTTCATCCTGTGTCTTTAATACTTCTCCGAGATCTTTGTTCAGCTCCTCATCGTACCAGTTTACTGCCTTTGCTCCATCTTCCGCATAGAACATTGATTTCAGGAATCCATGAGGCATCCAGGAATCTTCATAGCTGCGGTAAATGCACAGATCGTAATCTCTGGTGTTCCAGATCTCATCATAGTAAGCTGCGGATTCTTTTTCTACCAGTTCAATACCTACACCGACCTTCTCATATTCAGATTTCAGGAATTCACAAAGAGATTTCCATGAAGCATATTCTTCAGTCTGGAATACCAGTCTGAGGCTCAGTGGTTCTCCGTCTTTTTCTACAATACCATCTCCATCTGTATCCTCATATCCTGCTTCCTTTAACAGTTCCTTTGCTTTATCCGGATCATATGGATAGCCCTTGCTGTTTTCTTCTGTTACATAAGGAACTGTCGGAGACATAAGTCCGGTTGCAGGATTGCCGTAACCATCCAGCAGATCATTTACAATGCTTTCTTTATTTGTTGCATAATTCAGTGCCTGACGTACGTTTACATCCTGAAGCGCCGGTGTATCATAATTTTCGATCAAATAGTAAGAAAGTGTGGAAACCTGCTGTTCTGTCGATAAATTTTTATCTGCCTGGATAATACTGAAGCTTTCGGATGGAATATCCTGAAGATTCAGATCTGCCTCTCCACTCTGAAGTGCCATCACTCTGGCATCACCGTCTACCACCTGTTTCAGAACTACTTTATCAATATTTGGTTTCTCACCGTAATAATTAGGATTTGGTACCAGGACAACCTCCTGACCGCTTTCATAACTGTCGATCATCCACATTCCGGTACCCACTTCCTGACAAAATTCTCCGTCTTCATCCAGTGCACTTTCACAGGTGAAACGGAATGGTCTTGGATAGCTGAATTCGATCAGCAGGGTATAGCATGGTTCTGCGAACTTAAATTCTACAGTATAATCATCTACCTTTGTAACATTTTCCAGTTTGGCTGAAAAGTTACCGGTCACATCCTGTTCCACCCATCTGTTATAATTCCACATCACATTGTCTGCATTAAACACTGTACCGTCTGAGAATTTCACATCTTTTCTTAAATGAAACGTATAGGTTGTGCCATCTTTGCTGATATCCCAAGATTCTGCCAATGCCGGTTTAATTTCTCCATTTTCTCCATAACGCACCAGTGGATCATAGATCATTTCATAAAGACGAAAGTCCGGACCACTTTTTATAGGGTCACAAAGTTCAGGAGTCAGATCAATGGATGTCATTGCCGTAACTACTTTTTCCTCTTTTGCCTGTACATTGACACCTGTCAGTAAAGTTGCCGCCACCATGCTCAATGCTATCAGTTTTGCTACACGTCTTTTCTTCATTTCTTCCTCTCCTTTGTTTGTTTTATATTTTACAGCATATGACATGCCGCAAAATGTCCTGTTTCAATTTCTGTCAATTCCGGTATATGCTCTCTGCATATATTTGTACATCTTCTGCACCGGTTCTGGTATGGGCAGCCCTGTTCCGGAATGGTATCTGAAAATATTTTCTTTTCCTGCGATCCGATTCTTCGCATTTTCGGTTCTTTTACTGGAATAGAATCAAACAGATCTTTTGTATAAGGATGTACGGCAGTCTCCTTTAAGCTGTCCGTATGATCGATAAACTCGACCACGCGTCCCTGATACATAATAGCCACCTCTTTGCAGAGATATGGAACGTTGGACAGATCGTGAGTGATCAGTAAATAAGTCATCTCATATTTTTCCTGCAGCTCATTTAACAGATGCAGGATCTGCTTTCGTA
>PPYF01188511.1_pt1 | contig 12430 bp, 11 predicted proteins | sample 1559871 | NCBI WGS metagenome assembly PPYF01 (sample SAMN08240021, study PRJNA423297) | Human gut metagenome, whole genome shotgun sequencing project. | reverse complement strand
GGTGGAGGTGAGGATATAGGCCGTCACCACCCAGGAAAGCTTGTCGAGGCCGCCCAGCTCGCCGACAATGGTCGGCAGCGCGGTGGAGACTATCGTCTGGTCGAGCGCGGAGAGCAGCATCACCAGCAGGAGTGCGCTGAACAGCAGACGGACTGAAGTGACCCCCGCCTGTTGGGGCGGCTGTGCGTTCGTCGTCATTTCGGATGCCATCATGTTCTCACTTGAAATTAATTAAATGCATAATTAATATTTATTGAAGATCATTCAGAGGTCAAGAGATCCCGTTTCTATGCCAGCACAAAAAGACAATCTCAAACCGCGTAAGCCCGGTCGCCCGCGCGGCAGCAAGCCCGATGCGGCCAAGCGCGAACAGCTGATAGACATTGCGCTGCGGCTCTTCTCCCAGCAGGGAATTGCGCGCACGTCGCTGAATGCTATCGCCCGTGAAGCCGGGGTGACGCCAGCAATGCTGCACTACTACTTTAATTCGCGTGAGCAACTGCTCGACGTGATGATTGAAGAGCGTTTTCTGCCGCTGCGCGCCCAGATAAGCGGCGTGTTTGGCGACCATCCCGACGAGCCGGTAAAGGCGCTGACGGCGATGGTTAAGACGTTGTCGGCGATTGCCGCCGAGCATGAATGGTTTGCCCCGCTGTGGATGCAGGAAGTGATTGGCGAAATGCCGGTGCTGCGTCAGCATATGCACGCCCGCTTTGGCGACGACAAATATCACGCCACGTTGGCGATGGTGAAACGCTGGCAGGCCGAGGGGAAAATCAACCCGCACCTGAGCGCGGAGCTGTTGTTCACCACGCTGTTAAGTCTGGTGCTGGTGCCGTTTTCCCGTATGCGTAACGACGAGCGGCTGGCGATGCTGACGCCGGAGGTCATCACCCATAACGTATTGGCGATGATCCAGCAGGGGATTGGCCCGGTGAGCGGCGCTTGAATGCCGTTTTGCTTCAGCCATCGACACGGCGAAAGACACTTCTTTACAGCACTGATTAAGCGGGCTCGCTAAGATACGCCTCGTACTATGACGAGGTCATGATGAGCAAATTTTTCCAGCGTCGCCGCGTATACCGCTGGCTGCGCGAAATAATAGTGCTGCTGCTGTTGGCCGCGGTGCTGATGTGGGGCGTTGACCGCTTCCGCAGCCCGACGCTGCCCGACACCTTCTCCGGCACGACCATGCAGACGATAGACGGCCAGCAGCTGGATTTCGCCGCGATGAGCGAAACGCGCCCGCTGCTGGTTTACGTCTGGGCAACGTGGTGCAGCATATGCCGCTTTACCTCGCCGTCGGTTGAAAAGCTGAAGGAGCAGGGCGGCAACGTGGTGAGCATTGCCCTGCGTTCCGGCGATGATGCGCGGCTGGCGACGTGGATGCAGAAAAAACAGCTGACCATGCCGGTGGTGAACGACGCGCGCGGTGAGCTGGCTCAGCGCTGGCAGGTGAGCGTCACTCCGACGTTGGTGGTTATCGACAAAGGCAAACCGGTTAGCGCCACGACCGGCTGGACGAGCTACTGGGGCATGAAAATGCGCTTGTGGTGGGCGGGCCTATAACCGTTCAACTATTGCGATATTGCTAATAGTCTATTGCGATTTATACCATTTATGTAATTAGTCTGCGGTCGTATCCTTCTTCGCATCACGTTACCGGGCGTAACGTCCCATACCGAACAGGATACGACCATGAAAACCCTTACTACGATTTTTGCTGCTTCCCTTCTCTGCGCTGCTGCTTTTAGCGCCTCCGCGCAAAGCGTCACGGCGACCGCCACCACGCTGGACTCCGCTGAAGCGGTTATTGCGCAGAAAGCCAAAGAGATGAACGCCTCCGACTACAAAATCACCAGCGCACGCATGGGCAACACCGTGACTATGAGCGCTGAACTGTACAAATAAGCGGGGGAAAACAGCATGTTATTCAATAAATACGCTCTGAACGACCTGCCGCTGGCTAACCGTATCGTGATGCCGCCGATGACCCGCTCCCGCGCCGGCGCTGGTGACGTCGCCACTGATATGATGGCCGACTACTACGCACAGCGCGCCAGCGCCGGGCTTATCATCAGCGAAGGCACGCAAATCAGCCAGCAGGGTCAGGGCTATGCCTGGACGCCGGGTATGTACTCTGAAGCACAGATTGAAGGCTGGAAAAAAGTGACCTCCGCGGTGCATCAGGCAGACGGCAAAATCTTCGCCCAACTGTGGCACGTGGGTCGTGTTTCTCACAACGTCCTGCAGCCGAACGGCGCGCAGCCGGTCTCTTCTTCCGCGATCCAGGCCGAAGGCGTGAAAGTGTTTGTTGACGTAGAAGGGCGTGGCCCGGAAAGCGGCGTCGGCGCGATGCTCCAGCATGATATGCCACGCGCCCTGCGTACCGATGAGATCCCGGCTATCGTTAACGACTATGCCCAGGCGGCGCGCAACGCCATTGCCGCTGGTTTTGATGGCATTGAGCTGCACGGGGCGAACGGCTACCTGATTAATCAGTTTATTGATTCGCAGGCCAACCTGCGCGACGACGAATACGGCGGTTCGCTGCAAAACCGTCTGCGCTTTATGAAAGAGGTGGTGGCGGCGGTGTCTGAGGCGATTGGTAAAGAGCGCGTGGGGATTCGCCTCGCGCCGTTGACTACGCTGATGGGCTCCCGCGACGATACGCCGGAAGCGACCTATCTGGCAGCGGCCAGCGTGCTGAGCGAGATGGGTATTGCCTATATTCATATCGCTGAAGCTGATTGGGACGATGCGCCGGTGATGCCAGCGGCGTTTAAAGAAGCGCTGCGGATTATCTTCCACGGCACGCTGATTTACTCCGGTAAGTACACCAAAGCCCGTGCCGAAGAAGCGCTGGCAAAAGGGTGGGCGGATTTGATTGGCTTTGGTCGCCCGTTTATTGCTAACCCGGACCTGCCTTATCGTCTGGAGCATGATTTACCGCTGAATGCGCCGGTGAAGGAGCAGTTCTTTGGCGGTGGGAAAGCGGGGTATCTGGATTATCCGACGGCTGAGTGATGGGTGCTGACCCCCTCACCCTAACCCTCGCCCCTTTGGGAAGAGGGCCGGGGTGAGGGGTAATTCCCTTAAGCTACATCGTAAATACGCACGTCTGGTGCGCTGTTCAGATACGGCTTCAGCGCTTCGACCACGTCCTGGGTGAACAGGTCACTGCTGAGATAGGCCTGCGCCTGTTCGCGGGTTTTAAAGCCGTGCAATACCTGCACGTCTTCCTCGCGGATCAACAGCTCTTTGGCGGTTGCCCCGGCGATGGTGTTGAGGAACGGTGCCTTGTACTGCTGATAAACGCCTGCAGCAGCGGGACGGTTTGCGGGGCTGATATCGAGGGTGATTTGTAACCAGGCCATGATGTTCTCCTGTATTCATAGTGGCAGTTGGGTTGCCTGAATTATCAGAAGTCATGGCCGACGCCACAAATCAGATCTTCTTGCGATGCAGGATAGTTTTTCTACGCGGCACCGCTTTCCGTCGCGATATCTGTAATTAACCAGTCGTGGAAAATACGCACTTCCGGGCGCATGACTGCATGCTGTGGCGTGACCAGATAATAGGACCAGGTGAGCGGCCAGCGGTGATCGGGGTGCAGTTGCGTCAACTGTTCGGTGCTAATCAACGCTTTCACCAGCGCATGGCGCACAATCGCCACGCCGCGCCCGCTTAAGGCGGCGAGGATCACCGCCGAGGTGGAGTTGATATGCAGCCCGCTCTCTTTTGCCGCTGGCGCATTCAGCGTGCTTAGCACCTCGTCCCAGCCGGGGAAATTAGCGCCGGGGTGTGGGGTATCGTCGTGAATCAGCTTCTGCTGCGAGAGCCAGACGCCGCAGGCGGTTTTCTCCGGCGGCACCAGGCGCGGGCTACAGACCAGCACCGCCTCTTCGTCCATCAGCCAGGTTTTATCCACACCCGGCCAGTCTCCCTGACCGCAGCGAATGCCGACGTCGGCCTCGCCGTGGGAGACATCCATCAGCTTTTCGGTAACGTTCAGGCGCAGGTCGATAGCCTCATGCGCTTCAGAGAAGCGGTTCAGGCGCTCCATCAGCCAGTTCATCATCAGTACCTGCGAGGCGGTGACCACCACCACCGAACGCGCCCGGCGGCCGCGCAGCTTGTTAAGCCCGGACTCGAGCTTATCCAGCCCCTGGGTGATGTCCTGCAAGGCTTCCTGCGCTTCACTCACCAGCGTCAGCCGCTCTTTTCCGGTGCGCGCGCGGTGCAGCAGCGGGTGCCCGACCCAATCTTCCAGCGCCCTGACTAATTGCCCAACGGCGGCGGGCGTCACGCCCAGTTCCTGCGCCGCGCCGGTAAAGCTGCCGTGGCGGGCGGTGGCTTCAAAGGCGTGCAGCCATTTGAGGCGGTTTAGCGAACGCATACGAATTCCTCACGGGAGATAATGGGTTTCAGTATACGTTATCGATAAAGATTTTCTTTAGTAGTTCACATTGATGGTGACGGTATCGGCATAGGTATCCGGGCGATAATTGGCGCTAGGGGCTACGGCGTAAACCGTCTGGTTGACGGCTAATCCGGTGCCTGTACCTGCTACCGTATTGGTAGAAATAATATTGCCCCATGCCGTGCCGCTAACGCCCGCCGTCGAGTTGAGCTGATAAGGTACCTGATCGGTATTGGTGGCAGGAACCGCGGTACTTTTCATCATACCGCTGCCGGTGGTGCTGCCGTTGGAAGGCGACAGGCCAATGGTATACGGCGTAGAGTTGGTGCAGGCCATGGTGAAAAAGTTATTACCGGTAATATTGGTCTGCGAGCTGGGAACCGAGCCGAGGTTGATGTTATTGACGGCATTGATATTGCACTGTTTGTTGACGGCGGCGGTCACCAGGAATGGGAAGGTCTGTAAGTTGGTTGTGCTACAGGTTCCCGGCGGTGCCAGAAGCGCGCCGTTGATGGTGACGTATGCTGTCGCACCGGTATAGGTGTCGGTATAGTTACCCGGTGCGACGGTATTTTGCCCGCTAGGGACGGTGCCATAGACAGTCAAACTGCCGCTGACCGTGGTGAGATCCAGCAGGTTGATACCGACCGTGGGGAAGGTGCCTCCGCCAGCTGTCTGATTTCCCCAGACCTGGCTATTCCCACTGCTATCCTTGTAGTAAAGCTGATAGTTCAGTGTACCACCGCTGGTGGTGGTCATTTTGCGGGTGGCGATCGTATTGCCGCCAGGTGCACCGAGGTTAAAGCACAGCGTATATCCACCCAGCAAATCCCCGACGACTTTTGAACAGCTGTAGTTAAAAGTCATCGAGGCCTGGGCATCGGTCGTGGATAACGGGTTTACTGAGCTAAACGCCACGTTCGAGACGGCGCTGATTGAGCAGTTCACCGCATGGCTTTTCATGGGAAAACAGAAAACCCCAATGAGTAAAATCAACACGCGTAGCCACATAGCGTCAGCTCCTGTTCAGTGAAAGCGTTTATTGGCACGTTAACGGGCCAATCTGCGGGATATCCCGTGGTTTTTTCGGGTAGTCGAACTGGGTAGAACAGCCGCCTGAGCGGGTGCTCACCCTCAGCGTGTTGTGCATTTTCAGCGTATCGAAGTAGACCATGCCGTCGAAACCGACCACTGCACGTTGCCCGGATGCACCGTTAAGCACGGCGGTTGAGCCCTCGGGAATGTCCTCCCCTTTGCTATCTTTCAGGATAATCAATGCGGAGCGTACCGGCCTGACGGTGAAATTCACCATCGTCCCGGAACGGTCGGCAGGGGTTGCCACGGCGTTAACGGGGTAGATCTGCATATTCGCAGGCAGGTTTAACGGGTTAATGCTGATCTGGTTTTTCTGATAGCTGTTAAGCGGCGTAACGAGCAGCAGCCCCTGGCTATCGCTGGTGCCAATCGGGTTGTTCTGCAACTCAATGGGCACGCCCGGCACGCCGTCAGTCGAGACCACCGCGAAACCGTTGTTGATGAGGCGCGAAGCAAACACGCCGCCGCCCATCAGCACCAGCGAACCGTCAGCGCCCGCATAGGCTGTCTGGCTGTCAGCGATATGGCTATAGCCGCTGTACACTTTGCCGTAGCGCCCCAGATAGCCGAGTTCGCCTTGCCCATTTTGTTGTGAATCCTGTTGGTTGAGCGCCAGATTCCAGCCCCAACCGCCGTCCGTAGGCTGCGTCTTGCTGGCGTTGAGCATGTAGCTCATCTGGTCGTTGCTGCGCTGCACGGTGCTGCTGGCGCTAATGTTGTTATCAAACGAGACGCTGACCATCAGATACAGGCTGCGGTCGCGGCTCTTATCCACGTTCTGATTGAGCCCAGCGTTGAGATAGACGTTATCCGTCACGGATTTATACCAGTTGGCGTTGGTATAGCGCTGCGTGCTTTCACCGGGATAACGAAACTGCAGGTAGCCCACGCTAAAGCTGCCGAGTGCATCCGTGGTGTAGCCCACAATGGTGCTCTGATTCAGCGAAGGCGGCGCCTGGCCGTAACGGGTGGCAACGTCGTGATAGTCGTTGACGGTGGCCGTGGTGGCGGTGCTGAAACTAAAGCGGCTGTTGCTCCAGCGGTAGCCCAGGGCGTAGAGGAGGCCGTTTTTCCCCGAGTCTGCGCTCATCGCCAGCGAGGTAGAGATGATGCCGCTGCTAGCGCCGGGTATCCAGTCGCTGCTCAAACCGCCGTTTGCCAGGCTGTCGGTGGCTTCGGCGTGTCCGCCGAGGGTAAAGCTATTGCTGAAACCGTGTCTCCAGGTACCGCTAAAGGCGGGATTGCTGGAGTAATCGAAGGAGGAGTAGCCGTAGTTGTTACGCACCACGCCGACTTCCGCTGACCACTGGGTAATGCCTTTGCGCAGTAAAGACTGGTCGGTATAGAACGAGAAATTCTGCACCGTCGTTTTGCCTAAGGCATCGGTCATCGTGACCTGGCCGGTGCCCGCGCCGTTAATGTTCGGCAGGGTATTAATTTCAAAATTCCCCGCCGGAACTTCGCCGTTGTAGTACTTCACGCCGTTCATATACAGTTCAACGCTTGAAGGCAGGGTAGCGGAGCCAAAAAACGACGGCAGCGGCGTGGTGGGTGTGTAGGGCTGAAGACTATAGTCCGTACCGAGCTGTATCCCGGCGATGCGGGTCGGGCGTGACCAGTTCAGCGCGCTGGTAAAGGTATCCCCGACGGTGACGGAGAACACCCGTTCCGGGAAAGAGGAACGCCAGCTGGTGTCCAGGCGCGTCATCCCGTTTCCCTGATCGTAATCGTCATGGCTGCTGCTGTAGCGGGCTATCTGCGTGGAGCTCAGCACGCCCGCGCTGCTGAAGGCGCGAAGCTCGGTGTACGCGTTGGCGTTGTTCTGTTGGTTTTTTTCCTGCGAGGCGTAGAGATCGTAATTGAGCAGCAAACCGCGTGACGTGCTGACCTTCGGGTTAGCATCATCCCGGTCGCTAATCTCCGTGGTGCCCATATCCAGCATCGGCAGTGGGGCGGTGAGGGTCAGCGTTTGCAGATTGGTATCGTAGTCCAGCTGCAACTGGGCGATATCATTCAGACAGACCGGGTCCGGCGTGCCGGAGGCTACCCGCAGCCCAATCTGGCGCAGGCTGTCGGCGCTGGCGTACAGCCGGTTGTTGTCATAGCCGAACCGGGCGATGCCGATGTGGGTTTGGTTCAGCGTAACGTCGAGATAAAGATCGACCCCGACCAGCGGTTTACCATCGGTAATCACCCCATCCTGCGGCGGTTTGTCGCTTTTCATTTCCGCAGACATACCCCTTGTTAAAAATAACACATTGAAAATTAAAATAATTAAAAGCCAGGTTGGCCTGCTATAGCGGTTGCAGCGATTTTTTACCATTGACCGTGACTTCAAGCTTCCCTCCCTGTCCTGCGTCACCGGCGCTGGCGGGAATAATCCAGCGCATCGTCGAGCCGGGAAGCACGTAACCTAATAACCCCGGGGTAATCTCTTTTCGGCTACCTGACGCGGAGAAAATGCTGACCGCTGAAATCTGCGCGTGCCCGTCTCCCTGATTGCTGACTTGCAAAAACGCTTTCCCGTCTTCGCGATGGATCTGCCATTGCAGTTTGGCGAAGGCATCAGCCACGCCCGGAGGCTGGATAAAGACGGGAATGGAGTAGTGCAGCACAAACTGCAGGGCATTTTTTTTCGGCACTGACGGCGGCAGCTCGTTAATGGAGAGCCGATAGGCATCTTCGGTGGCCGGCGGCGGCCCGGTGCGGATCACGCGTATAAGCTGTCGCCCGCCGGGCGCTAAGGTCAGCATCGGTGGGCTTATCACCAGCCCCTGCGACGCGGCGAGCTTGTCGCCATAGTCGCTCTGGCTCCAGTGAAACACCCGCACCTGAGCGTTGATAGGGTTGCTGCCGGTGTTGCTCAGCCATATGCCCTCCGCCCGCTGGTCTTGTTGCAGCGTCAGGTTGACGGGCGTGACCTGCAGGCCGTCTGCTATCGCCAGTCGGCTGACGAAGACCATCCCCAAAATAAAGGCAAGCGCACTCTTTTTCCCATTCATGTGCCGTCCCTGAACTAGTAGTTAACGCTGATGGTGACCGTATCGGTATAGGTATCGGGTTTGAAGTTGGCGTTAGGGGCCACGGCATATACCGTGATGCTCTGCGCCAGGCCGCTACCGGTTCCCCCGACCCCGTTACCGGCGCTGCTGGAGGTGGCGGTATTACCCCACGGTTTGGTACCGGTGGAGTCCTGGTTGAGCTGATACGGGACTTTATCCGTGTTGCCCGTCGTGCCCGCCATAAAGCCGTTACCGGTGGTACCACCGCCGTTAGCAGAAGACGGCGTCAGACCCACAAAGTAAGGCGTGGTTCTGGAACAGGTGACGGCCATACTGGTCGAGCCGTTAGCCGTTGTGGCATTGGACGCCACCGACCCCATATTTAGCGCCGCAGGTTGCGCGACACTGCAGCTGCTTGTAATAACGAGCTGTACCTGAAAGGTATTTGTTGCCACTGCCGCGTTTGCTGCGGGAATAACGGCGGATGCCAGGCAGAAAAAAATGAACTTGAAAGACGTGTTCATAGTATTGACCTCTACATAGGTGTTACTTTTCCCTAGTAAAACAATGACGTATGAAGCTTGAATCCCTTATATAAAAGTAGAGTAGGTAGTTATATTCCGCCAATTTACCTTAAGACTTTTTTATTAAAAATAGATCCCCCATCACCTTATTGGGTGAGAAAATAAAGATATTTAATATATGATATATTTAATGGTTAAGTGATTATTTGAAATGGAATAGTCGATAATAAGCATGGTTATAAAAAAGGAATTTATTTTATATTTTATAAAATAATATGTAGTAATAATTAAATGATTTGAATAATACTGGCGCTGCGTTTTCGGATCATTCCCTAAAAATAGTAGGGCTTGTGTGTCTGTTTCTTGCCGGGTAAAACTGTGTTTACCCGGCCATTCTTCAGCTTTGATCGTTAGAAAGCGTATTTTACGCCCAGCATACCCTGAGTATCCTGATAGCTGTTGGCCCCTATTTGCTGAGCTACGCTGCCCCACACGCTCAGGTTTTCGCTTACGCGACCTTCCACGCCCGTTTTGAGTTCGGCTACATTGCGTTGACCCTGGATGTCAGAGCGTTCATCACCCATTTTCACACCATAATCTTTTGCGGTGTATACCCAGTTAGCTTCTACAAACGGCTCGAATTGACGTACCGTACCTTTGTTCAGACGGCTCTGACCAGTCATTGATAAACGTACACCCAAACGAGTCTGTATGTTATCACTGCCACGGCCCTCAACTTTCGTACCGTTTGCTTCTGTATGGTCATCGGCCTTCACCCCAGACCACAGTACCTGTGCCTGCGGCGTTACGTAAACGTTATTCACCATGCCGCCTGATGTCATGTACGAGCCGGTATGGAAGGTATATCCGGTCTCCAAAGAAGCAGTAAGACCTTTTGATTTGTACTTTTCATACGATAGTTCATCGCCCTTCACGGAGTTATTAAACCAATTCCAGGCAAGCCAACTATCCGCATACAGACCTGTTTTGTCTTTCGCGTTCTGATACCAGGTACCGTAGATTCCGGTGCTGTAACCCCACACAGAACCTTTTGATTTGTAACCCGACAGGTTATTAAGAGTGCTGCTGTATTGTTTCCCATAGCCACCCATTATGCCGAGGTTCCAGGCGTCATCGATGCCAAGACTGCCGTTAAGAATGTCGTTCCCAATCTGAAATACCATGCGGTTTGCAGAATACTTAGACTGGCCATCTGACATCCGTCCTTCTGAATGGGCGCCCACAGAACGTACCCACAGACTACTTTCCTGGCGCGCACCGGTGATGGGATTGATATAAGCCCCGTTTCCTTTTCGGTCTTCCAAGCGCATATTAAACATTGTTGCTGCTGCCTGCAGGTTTGAGGCATAGCTGCCTCGCTCAGGTCGATAAACTTCATTACTGGTTAAATACCAGTTGTTCATATTTGCCCCTGAAGCTGTCCCCTGCTGGAGATGATATTCATAGCTGCCCGCAACGATACGGCCCTTCTGAGTGAAGGCATCAGAGGTTGAGCTGCCGGTAGAAATGACCTCAATCCCTTCCAGCGTCTTAGCCCCTGTTCCGCCTTCATTGGCTACCGTCACATAGGTTTTTCCGGTTGCTGAGCCGCTAATAGACAGTTTGTCTGTCAGGCTGTCGTCACCACCCAGCACGGTTCCTATAGATAAGGTTCCCTGGTTACCGACGTAATTTCCATCAACAGTCAATGTATAACCAGCACAGGATGAACAGGAATTAAGTATTACATTTCCGCTATTTGTTAATGAAGAAATCACGGATGAAGATAGTAAATAAATATAGCCACTGTTATTTAATATACTATCACCCGTTAATAACGTATCGGTTAAATATGCTACCCCTGTATTATTTAATGTGCTTCCATCAACATCCTGCTGTCCATTTGCGAATAGTTCACCAGTATTATTTAATGTCGAGTGGGTGAAGGTATTTCCCTCTTTTAAATACATCTTCCCTGCATCTTCATTCACAATATTTACCGAATCACCACTATTTCCGGAGAAGGATAATTCCCCGCTGTTTGTTATGGTGGCAGATGATGTGGAACTATTAGAAAGATCCAAGTGACCATCGTTGTTAATGATACTCTTGGTCGCTATCCCTTCATTTATATATGCAGAGGAGGTTTTGTCTATGTTTATTTCGGTTGAGATTACCGAGTCATTATTTGAAGTTAACTGACTTTTATTGCTCAGAGTGATGGTTGCATCATTTACTGTATTTGATTTAAAATTTAGCGTTGAATTGTTAGCGGTTATTTTTGAATTTGATGAATCATTGCCCTCGCCTGAAAGTACGCCTCCGTTACTCACTTCCATTGTATTTTTTGTGGATACGTTATTCTTTAATATTGTATTTGCATTATTAGTTATTATCGTGGTTCCTGGAGCATTATTGTTTATTGCCGTTAGTACGCCACCATTCTCATTTATCAAGGTTGATTCAGCAGCATAATTTGAGTCAAGAACAACCGTTGACGCATTATTTAGCACAGAAACTTCACCCGCATCGTTTCCATACATAGTCACCGATGAACCGTTCTTTATGGTGAAGTTTGAAGATGTTGCGATATTTTTGTCAAAATATGCAGTAGAGGCATCTAATGATATAGTCGCGCCAGATGCATGGTTTGAACTAACAAAAACCATCGAGTCATTATTAGCATCAATCTCTGCGTTAACGGTATAGTTCTTATATAGAATTAGCGTGGCTCCCGTGCCGGATGCTGAGAACTTTCCCGAAGTTGTAGTCGAGTTTCCCTCGTAATAATGAATCACGCCATCTGAGTTTTCGGCTGAGAACTCATCTGAGTAGTCGCCGCTAATAGAGTTTTTTAAATAATATGTTGCCTCTGAGGAATATAATTTCTCTCCTGTCAACGGATTGACTACCGAATATTCATTTGCATTTCCGGATCCTGAGTTTTGTTGTAATTGGTAAGGGGAATCCGTTGATGATATATTGCTTGAATCAAATGTTCCAGAATATCCTGATCCTGTTTCATCAATACTTTGTATTGCATTTGACGCGACTTCATTACCAGATGCATCGGTATGAGCAGCGAAAGCAGTTTGGTTAAAAAGGAAAATAATTGAAATTAGTTTATAGTATGTTTTATATTCTTTTTTATCTTTTATTTTTTTCGACTTGATTAAAGACATTCCTGAAATCCTCATCCAGTTACAACAACATAAATACGCCATGTATAACTTATGATTGTATTATGATTTTTATTTTGAAGCTAAATGTCGTTGCATTTGTCACGTTTGGTAAGAATTTTCCTAATGAAATATATTCCAGGCAATGCATAGGTTCATGCCGGTTTCTCATATTAATAGAATTTTATATTGTCTGCTATATATAGA
>PPYF01159339.1_pt1 | contig 12431 bp, 9 predicted proteins | sample 1559871 | NCBI WGS metagenome assembly PPYF01 (sample SAMN08240021, study PRJNA423297) | Human gut metagenome, whole genome shotgun sequencing project. | reverse complement strand
CAGACACACAGCCGGATGGACAAAAGCAGAAAATCGAATTTGAAAAAGGTCTTCGCACAGTCAGAAAAGAAGCCAAAAAGAAAGCGCGTGAAGAAAAGAAAAAGCAGGAACCGATCGAGATGAGCCGAAAAGACAAACTGGCAGTTATTCTGGCATTCTGTGAACTTCTGCTTCCGCTTGCAATCGGAGTGATGGCAATTTTTGCATTTCTTATCTGGTTTTTAGGAAAATTCTGGCTGCATGCATGGTAAATGGAAAAAGAGAATACAAGAGGGGACAGGCACTTCCGTGGGAGGTGCTTTTTATTTTATACGAAAAGCTGCAGCCGGTCTGCATGGAAATAGAATTTCCAAAAGAAAATCAGAAAGAGAAACCAGACAACTGCACCAAAAAAGAAACAAGAAATGGGACGGCTCGTATGGACTTTTACAACTAATCGAGATATAATGAGATTACATGTAAAAAATTCGTTTTACAATGTAATTTCGAAGGAGGAACAAGAAATGGCAAGAAAAATGAAAACCATGGACGGTAACCAGGCAGCAGCTCATGTCTCTTATGCATACACAGAAGTTGCAGCTATCTACCCGATCACACCGTCATCCGTTATGCCGGAGCATATTGATGAGTGGGCAACAGAAGGAAGAAAAAATATTTTCGGAACAACTGTTCATGTAACAGAGATGCAGTCTGAGGCAGGTGCGGCAGGAGCAGTACACGGTTCTCTTGCAGCAGGAGCGTTGACAACAACATTTACAGCATCTCAGGGATTACTGCTGATGATTCCTAACTTATATAAAGTGGCAGGAGAGCAGCTCCCGGGTGTATTCAACGTATCCGCACGTGCACTTGCAAGCCATGCGCTTTCTATCTTTGGAGATCACTCTGACGTTTATGCATGTCGTCAGACAGGTGCAGCGATGCTGTGTGAATCCAGTGTGCAGGAAGTTATGGATCTGACACCAGTTGCACACTGTGCAGCACTGGAAGGAAAGATTCCGTTTATCAATTTCTTTGACGGATTCAGAACATCTCATGAGATTCAGAAGATTGAGACATGGGATTACGAAGATCTGGAAGATTTAGTAAATAAAGATGCAATTGACGAATTCCGTGCACACGCACTGAATCCAAACCATCCATGTCAGAGAGGTTCTGCTCAGAACCCTGATATTTTCTTCCAGGCAAGAGAAGCATGTAATCCATATTACGATGCACTTCCTGCAATCGTTCAGAATTATATGGATAAAGTAAATGAGAAGATTGGAACAGACTATAAACTGTTCAACTACTATGGAGCAGAAGATGCAGAGCACGTGATCGTTGCAATGGGTTCTGTCTGTGATACGATCGAAGAGACAATCGATTATCTGATGGCAGCCGGAGAAAAAGTCGGTGTTGTAAAAGTTCGCCTTTACAGACCATTCTCAGCGGAAGCACTGATCAATGCAATTCCGGATTCTGTGAAGAAGATTTCTGTTCTTGACAGAACAAAAGAGCCGGGAGCACTTGGCGAGCCACTGTATCTGGATGTTGTTGCAGCATTAAAGGGAACAAAATTTGATGCAGTTCCGATTTATACAGGACGCTATGGATTAGGTTCTAAAGATACAACACCTGCACAGATCGTTGCAGTATATCACAACGATGAAAAACAGAAATTTACAATCGGTATTGAAGATGATGTGACACACCTGTCACTGAAAGCTGACGAACCTCTGGTAACAACACCGGAAGGAACGATCAACTGTAAATTCTGGGGACTTGGAGCTGACGGTACTGTTGGTGCGAACAAAAACTCCATCAAGATCATCGGAGATAACACAGACATGTATGCACAGGCATATTTTGACTATGACTCCAAAAAATCCGGTGGTGTTACAATGTCTCACCTGCGTTTCGGTAAGTCACCGATCAAATCAACATATTTAATCCGTCAGGCAAACTTTGTAGCATGTCACAATCCTTCTTATGTTGACAAGTACAACATGGTTCAGGAACTGGTTGATGGAGGTACATTCCTTCTGAACTGTTCATGGGATATGGAAGGACTGGAAGAGCACCTTCCGGGACAGGTTAAGAGCTACATTGCAAATCACAATATCAAGTTCTACACGATCGACGGTATCAAGATTGGTAAAGAAATCGGACTTGGCGGACGTATCAATACAGTTCTTCAGTCAGCATTCTTCAAACTTGCAGCGATCATTCCGGAAGAGGAAGCGATCGATCTGATGAAAGCAGCTGCAAAAGCTACTTACGGAAGAAAAGGTGACAAGATCGTACAGATGAACTACGATGCAATCGATGCAGGTGCAAAACAGGTTGTAGAAATCGCAGTTCCGGAAAGCTGGAAAGATGCAGCAGATGAAGGTCTTACAACTCCTCACGTTGGAGAAGGCGGAAGAGCAGACGTTGTAGATTTTGTAAAAAATATCCAGGCAAAAGTAAATGCACAGGAAGGAAATACACTTCCGGTATCTGCATTTAATGAATATGTAGATGGTTCTACACCATCCGGTTCTTCAGCATATGAGAAACGTGGAATCGCAGTAGATATCCCGATCTGGCAGCCGGACAACTGTATCCAGTGTAACCGCTGTGCATATGTATGTCCGCATGCAGTTATCCGTCCGATCGCGCTGACAGAAGAAGAGGCAGCAAACGCACCGGAAGGTATGGATATGATCGACATGATGGGTATGCCGAACATGAAGTTCTCCATCGCAGTATCTGCTTATGACTGTACAGGATGTGGATCTTGTGCAAATGTATGTCCAGGTAAGAAGGGTGAAAAAGCACTCGTTATGGGCAACATGGAAGCAAATGCCGGAAAACAGGATTTCTTCAATTATGGAACAGAGCTTCCGATCAAACCGGAAGTGGTTGCAAAATTCAAAGAGACAACCGTAAAAGGAAGCCAGTTCAAACAGCCATTGCTTGAGTTCTCAGGAGCTTGTGCAGGTTGTGGTGAGACACCTTATGCAAAACTGATCACACAGTTATTCGGTGACAGAATGTACATTGCAAATGCAACAGGATGTTCTTCTATCTGGGGTAACTCTTCACCGTCTACACCTTATACAGTAAACCCACAGGGAAGAGGTCCGGCATGGTCTAACTCATTGTTTGAGGATAACGCAGAGTTTGGATATGGTATGCTTCTTGCACAGAATACGATCCGTGAAAGACTCAAAGCATCTGTAGAGAAACTTGTAGAGAACGGTGCAAACGATGATGTGAAAGCAGCAGCTCAGGAATATCTGGATACATTCTCAGTAGGTGCAACAAACGGAACAGCTACAGACAAGCTTGTAAAAGCTCTGGAAGACTGTGACTGCGGATGTGCTGAGAGAGCAGAACTGCTGAAAAATAAAGACTTCCTTGCGAAGAAATCCCAGTGGATCTTCGGTGGTGACGGATGGGCTTACGATATCGGATTCGGTGGAGTTGACCACGTATTGGCAAGCGGTCAGGATATCAACATCATGGTATTTGATACAGAAGTTTACTCCAACACAGGCGGACAGTCTTCAAAAGCTACTAAGACAGGTGCAACAGCACAGTTCGCGGCCGGTGGTAAAGAGACGAAGAAGAAAGACCTTGCAGGAATTGCTATGAGCTATGGTTATGTATATGTTGCACAGATCGCAATGGGTGCAGATTTCAACCAGACAGTGAAAGCAATTGCAGAGGCAGAGGCATATCCGGGACCATCCCTGATCATCGCTTACGCTCCATGTATCAACCATGGAATCAAGAAAGGTATGAGCAAAGCACAGACAGAGGAACAGCTTGCAGTAGAATGCGGATACTGGAACAACTTCAGATTCAATCCGGAAGCTGAGAAGAAATTTACTCTGGATAGCAAAGAGCCTAAGGGAGATTATCAGGAATTCCTGAACGGAGAAGTTCGTTACAATGCTCTGATGAGAGCAAATCCTGAAAAAGCACAGAGACTCTTCGCGCAGAATGAGGCTGAGGCTATGGAAAGATACGAATACCTGAAGGGATTGGTAAATCTCTATGACGGTACAGCAAAAGAAGACTAATTCTTTTGAAAAGTAAAATTGAATCAATGGTTTGAAAGAAACGGCGCCGGGGAAAGTCCGGCGTCGTTTTTTGGAAACATGAATTATACGGTTAGATAGCATTTCAGATGAATACATTGGATATTTACTGAAAAAGAAAAAATTCTTCTTCCTCTTTCTGTGCAATCGTGTTACAATACAGGAAAGCATTATTTCTGGTTTTCTAAGCGGAACCATTCCGCATCTTTTATTCTAAAGTCATATCGGAAAATCTCTATGCTTTGATATCAACTTAAAACAGCAGAGAGGTTTTTAGAAGAAAGATGTCGGATTGAAAACCTCCTGTAACGATTCAATTAAAGGAGGAAGCTTTATGAAGCAAACCACAGAACTCCCGGCAAACAGACTGTACAAGTCACGTATTTTTGCCATGCTCTATCAGGATAAGAAGGAATTGCTCGATCTGTACAATGCCCATCAGTGAGGCTGTGGAGCAGGCAATCCGCGAATGTATTGAGGAAGATATTCTGGCAGAGTTTTTGACACAAAACCGAGCGGAGGCGAAGCAAGTGAGTATCTATGAATATGATGAAGAAAAGCATATGAGGCAGGAGCGGGAGGCATCCTGGGAAGAGGGATGGGAAGAAGGCAGACTATCCGGTATAAAGGAAGGAGAAGAGAGAGGAAAATTGTCCGGCAGACGGGAACTTCTAAAGGAACTGATTCAAAAGAAATTGCTAAAGAAAATGTCGGTTTCTGAAATTGCAGAAGAGTTGGAAGAGGACGAAAAGTTGATTTCTGAATTGATACAGGAATTGGAATAAAAGGGAGAAGAAATGTATGGCATATGAAAAGCTTTCCAGACGGGCATTGGGGTGCATGTATACTGCGGAAATAATCGGCGATGTGATCTTTATTGTTTTAATCGGGATCGTGAATATCTTCTGGCTGATTCCAAAACAGATTGAAATTGGAAGATGGATTTCAGCTGTTCTGCTGATTTGTGCGGCAGTCTCCATGCTGGCAGAACCTTATTTCCGTTATAACAGATATCGATACAGTATTAATGAGGAATGTATTGATATACGTGGCAAAAGTGACTGTTACTACCGCGGGGGGAGATGTAACGCTTCGCTTTCTGGAGGAAGAAAAGGCGGAAAAAATTGCAGAAAATCTACAGAAACGTATCAATGAGATTGTGAAAGAACAGAGGGAAGAAGATGGAGAATAAGATCAGATTTCGCAATCACATTTCCGTGATACTGGAGCAGTTGGGAGCAACATTTGGAATTCTTTTTGTGTTGTCTTTTACGAACATCGACGATGTAATTGATTATATTGAAAAGGGGTCATCGGAAGAATTAAGTCTCACGGTATATATTGGCGGCGGAGTGATATTGGCGGTTTTTCTGCTGATATTTTTATATCAGTGGATCATCTGGTCGAAGACTTACATTTCGATCTGTGACAACAGTATCGTGATTGAGCGCAATACATGGAATAAAAAGAAAAATACAATTGGTCTCAAAAACATTTCGAATGTAAATACAGAGCAGAATTTGTTGGAAATGCTTCTTGGAACATGTAAAGTGAAGCTGGATACGAACAGTATGTCTACATCAGATAAAACAGATGTAAAGATCATATTGAAAAAGGCGGAGGCTGAGCAGTTTCGATTATATGTGATGAAGTTAATGCAGGGACAGGAAGGAGACTTTGAGGAGGAATATTCGAAAGAAGACAAAGAACACTGGGTGATTCAAACGAATATGGGGGATATTTTTACACATGGGCTGTTTTCTGTTAATCTGCTTTCCGTATTGGTAGTAATTGGATGCGTTGTCGGAGCGGCAGGGATGGTTCTGCAAGTGATACATTCTGTCAGGGCGGGAGAAAGTATTGTAAAAATGCTGTTAAGTGTTCTTATGCTGATTGCCATATTTAGTTCTGCCATATGGAATATTGTAAAAGGATTTATTCAGTATTATGATTTTAAAATCGATCGGAATGAAAATAAATTATACATTCGTTATGGGATTTTGAAAAAAGTAAATTACACAATTCCAGCAGAGAAAATCAGCGCACTGAAGTTAAAGCAAACATTTTTTGCAAGACTGACCGGGAGATATACAGCAGAGACCATCAATATCGGAATGGGGGATGATGCTGCAGAAACCCAATCTTTTTTTCTTCCGTACTGTAAACGAAATCAAATGGAAGAGCGGATTCGCTTATTATTTCCTGAATTTTATGAAGCAGTACAGATGCAGACTGTACGGCAGCCAATAGCAACATGGATTGCCTGGATTTGGCCAGCAGTTCTTTTTGCATTGTTTCTTGTCGCAGGAGCACTGCTTTCTGTTTATTATTTTCCGGAGTTCCAAAAGGAAATTATTTTGGGAGTGCTTATTTTTAGCATATGGATGATATTGCTTGTTCTTGCATATTTCCTGACGGCGGGAAGCACTGTGGGGGTAAGCCATATGGCGATTGTAAATGGATATTTTGGAAGAACGATTTGTTACATATCTTACAAAGATATTCAATATGTAGAATTTTCACAAAACATATTTGCCAGAGTGGTGAAGCTTCAAAAAGGAGAGGTTCATCTGCTTGCATCGACTGCAAACCGGAAACAGGAGATTCCATATATTTCGATGGAAAACGGAGAGACAATCAAAAAACGGCTTTTGAATCGGTGAAAGGATCTTGAGACAGGTTTTATAGTACAAGAAAAAGAAATACAAAAAATGGAGGTGAGAGAGTGATTCGGATTGCAATTGCGGATGATGATGCAGCGTTTTTAGCAAAAATTCAAAAATATATACAAAAATATCAGAAAGAGAATGGTGAGGATATTCAGTTGACTGCTTTTTCAGATGCGAAAGAGCTGATTGAGGGGTACAGTCCCGTTTATGATATTGTGATTCTGGATATTGAGATGCCCGGGATGAATGGGATGGAAGCCGCGGAGAAAATCCGTCAGGCAGATGAAGACGTTGTACTGATGTTCATCACGAATATGATCCAGTATGCAATTCGCGGATATTCTGTGGGAGCTTTAGATTTTGTCATGAAGCCGGTAAATTACTACACCTTTTCATTGAAGCTTACAAGAGCGATCGGGCGGATTCAGAAAATAGAAAAAGAGATTCTCTTAAAGCAGCAGGATTCGGTCAAGAAGGTTCCTGTGGAGGAAATCTATTATGTGGAAATACAGAACAGGATGTTGTATTATCACACGAGTGAAGGCGAATATGTGGTACGCGGGACGAGTGAATATACTGGCGACATTGATCTATCTTGGATTTGGTATTATTTATGCAGTAGATTTTTCAAAAAGAAAGCATTTTCGATATTCTATTGTAGTGACAGCGGCAGCAATTTTTCTGACACAGGCAGGGATGTTTTTATTGTTTCAGGTGGAAAACTGGTTTGGAGCAATGATGTGGATGTCACTGGGATATGTGCTGATGATGCTGTCACTGTGGGTGAATGTAAAAATGACGATGGCGGTCGCATCTTATTATGCAGTATGGGCATCCTGTACCTGGTGTCTTGCTTATGAACTCAGTATGGTATTCTGCTGGCTGCTGCGAAAACGCTGGGAGATCCCGGCAGAAGTATTTCCGATTGTTTTGCTGCTGGTAGGAACAGCCGGGGTGATTGTCTGCCGTTACACAGTGGCAATCTGGATTCCAGAAAATAAGCGGTTTATGATCGGGCCGAGACAGCTGACCTCAGCGCTGGTTTTGCTGGCTATGCAGGGATACCTGTTTTTGTGGTTTGTAAAACAGTGTGTGAACAACCGAAGCGGAGGACTGCAGGGAGGAAACTGGTTCAGTATTTTGCAGATGCAGATATTGTGTGTGGTTGTATTGTATCTGCAGAATGAGTTATTTAAAAAGAGTGCCATGCGTCAGGAGCGGCTGGTTTCGGATCTTCTCTGGAGACAGCAAAAAGAGCACTATCGGATCGCGAAAGAGAATATTGATATCATCAATCGAAAGTGCCATGATCTGAAACACCAGATTGCAGCATTGCGGGACATGTGCACCAAGGAAGAACGGGAAAAATACATCGAAGAGATTCAGGATTCCATTCAGATTTATGAAGCAATGGTAAAGACGGGAAATGATGTGTTGGATACGATCCTGACAGAGAAGAGCCTTGCATGCAAGGAGAATAATATTGTGGTTTCCTGCGTGGCAGATGGAAAAGGTCTGGAGTTTTTGCACCCAATCGATCTGTATACGATCTTTGGAAATGCAATGGATAATGCCATTGAGTGTGTGAAAAATTTACAAAAACAGGAAAAACGTCAAATCGATGTACTGATCCACAGACAGCATCAGTTTCTGATCGTCCAGATCATGAATCCGATAGAGGAAGAGCTGGAATTTGAGGACAATCTTCCGGTAACAACAAAACATGACAAGGCTTATCACGGATATGGACTGCGCAGTATTAAGAACAGTGTGAAAAAGTACAATGGGGTATTTCAGGTAAAGATCAAGGATGGATGTTTTTGCCTTAAAATTTTATTTCCGATAAAAGAATAGTATCAAAAAGTTCCAATGCATTTCGGACATTGGAACTTTTTTGCACTTATGCGTGCAAAAATACCACTTAGTCAAAAGCGGTTGAGTAAAAATTGTGAAATTGTTAAGATAGTATCAATGAAAGTGATTCAGCAAGTCAGCACAGCGCGCAGATATGTATACAGGGAATGACGGATGAATTCACAAATCAGAAAGGGGAAAGGTTATGAAAGAGAAGAAAAATACAAAAGCAAAGAGAGGTTCAGGCGTAAAAAAATGGTCGATACTTACAGCTGTATTTGCGATACTTACAGTTGTTAGCATTGTTGGGACAAACATTGCGTTATCGGCAGGACAGGCAATCAACATTTTCTTAAAGACAGATACTTATAAAATTGTGGATAAAGGGAATGGGAAAGAAGATACCACTTATTTTGAATCAGATTTTGATTCTGTTGAGGAGTTAGAAGAAAACGGAAAGAAAGTCGCAGAACAGTTGCATACAGAAGGATCCGTATTGTTAAAAAATAATGGAGTACTTCCGTTAAAGAAAGATGCGAAAGTAAGTACATTAAGTCATTCCAGCGTTGATATGGTTACATGTGGTACAGGAGCGGCAGATATTGATACATCAAATGCACCAACGCTGAAAGAAGCGTTAGAAAGCAGAGGCGTTTCAGTTAACTCTACATTATGGGATTTCTACACAAAGGGTGCAGGAAAAGAATATGTACGTACACCTGGAAAAGAAGCAAATCAGGAGAATCAGTCAGGACGTGCCGGATGGCATATCAATGAAGTTCCTGCAAGTGCCTATACGAATGAAGTAAAATCTAGTTTTGCACAGTATAAAGATGCTGCGATCGTAACAATTTCACGTATTTCTGGTGAGGGTTCCGATTTGGCTGTTGATGAATTTAAAGATGGAAAGAACGTGTTATCTTTAACAGCAGAAGAACAGGATATGTTAAAGATGGCAAAAAGCAATTTTGAAAACGTAATTGTTTTGATCAACTCTACAAATGCACTGGAATGTGATTTCATTGATAATGAAGAGTATGGCATTGATGCAGTATTATGGATCGGTTATACCGGCGGATGGGGATTGAACGGTGTTGCGGATATCCTGGTAGGAAATGCAAATCCGAGCGGAAGACTGGTTGATACTTACTGTTATGATAATACGACAACTCCGTCTATGGAAAGCATTTACGGAGCAGATTATACAAATTATGATCCAAAAGACGAAGAACACTGGTATAGTGTGGCAAATGGTCAGTTAGATGGAAATCATCACTATATTACATATCAGGAAGGTATCTATGTAGGATATAGATATTATGAAACCCGTTATGAAGATATCGTTATGGGAACTGCCAATGTTGGGGATTATGATTATGCGACGACAGTTGCGTATCCGTTTGGTTATGGTCTCAGTTACACAGAGTTTGAATACTCGAACTTTAAAGCAGAATACAATAAAGATACAGACAGCTTTGATGTAGAAGTAGATGTTACAAATACAGGAGACGTGGCAGGAAAAGAAGTAGTACAGATTTATTTCCAGTCTCCGTATACAGAATATGATAAAGAAAATGGAATTGAAAAAGCAGCAGTAGAACTGTGTGGATTTGACAAGACAGAAGTTTTGGAACCAGGTGCTTCTGAAACTGTAAAGATCAATGTTCCACGTGAAGAACTGGCATGTTACGATTCCAATAATGCAAAAACATATATTTTAGATGCAGGAGATTATTATCTGACAGCTGCAAAAAATGCACATGATGCGGTTAATAATGTATTAGCTGTAAAAGGTTATACAAAAGCAAATGGTATGACTGAGGATGGAAATACAGAGTTGACATTCCAGTACAACAATAAAGAACTTGATACAAAAACCTATTCTGTGTCCAGCGCGACAGGAGAAAAAATTACAAATCAGTTTGAAAGTGCAGATTTAAGCCAGTATGGTTATGAGATAAATTATCTGTCACGAAGCAACTGGACAGGCACATGGCCGAAAAAAATGGAAATTGAAGATACAGAAGAGATGTTTGAAGATGGGCTGTATGATTACCAGACATATACAGGAATTGATGGTTCTGAAACAAAGATGCCGACAATGGGAGCTGACAATGGTCTGACACTTGCAATGATGATCGGAAAAGAATATGATGATCCGGCATGGGATGATTTATTGGATCAGGTGACATTTGATGAAATGGCAACATTGATCGGACAGGGATATCACAATACAGCGGTTGTACCAAGTGTGTCAAAACCGGCAACAGTAGATGATAATGGTCCTCAGGGATTCACACAGAATCTGACAGGAGTTTCTGAATGTCATACTGCATATGCAGATGAAAATATCATGGCTGCAACATACAATGTAGAATTGATGGAAGAACTCGGAAAAGCACTTGGAAATGATGTATTGGATTTAGGTGCAACAGGGCTTTACGGACCGGCGATGAATATCCACAGAAATGCATATGCAGGACGTAACTTTGAATATTATTCAGAAGACAGTTTCCTTTCCGGTGCAATTGCAGCAGCAGAAGTGAAAGGAATTCAGTCAAAAGGTGTATATGTATATATCAAACACTTTGCTTTAAATGACAGTGAAACAGCATGTCGTTGTATTTCAACATGGGCAAACGAACAATCTATCCGTGAAGTCTACTTAAAACCATTTGAGATGGCAATTGTAGACGGCGGTGCGATGAATGTAATGAACTCCTTTGCACGACTGGGTGTCGTATGGAGTGGTGCACATGAAGGTCTTATGACTAACGTACTCCGTGGCGAGTGGGGAATGAAAGGATTTGGTCTGACAGACTTTTCCGGAAATGCACAGTTCGAAAGCTATGGACTGTATATGAAGACATTTGATGTCGCAAAAGGATTACTTGCAGGAACAGATTGTTGGGATAGTTCTTCTATGTCATGGACAAATGATCTGAAGAAACTCTACAAGGATGATCCGGATATTGTTCAGGCAATGCGTCAGGCAACACATCGAATTCTCTATACGGTTGCAAATAGTAATGCAATGAACGGATTAAGTGCAAATCAGCAGGTTGTAGCTGTAACTCCATGGTGGCAGACAGCGCTGTATGCGGTATGTACGGTAATGGGAGCAATGACAGTCGTAAGTATTGTTATGATTTTCCGGTGCAGAAAGAAACAGATGGCTGACAAGAAAAATGAAGCATAGAAGTTTATAGGAAGAGGAGGCGAAATGCCTCCTCTTTTTATAATCGACATTCTGTTGCTTTCCTACAGCCAGAGTGTTAAAATAAGAAAAAAACGAAAGACATACAGAGGTGAGGGATGAATCAGGAATTTTATGATGCAGTAGAAGCAAATCCGGTCATTGCCGCAGTGAAAAATGATGCCGGATTACAGGCAGCGGTAGAGATGGAAGAAATTCAGATGATCTTTGTGCTTTATGGAGATGTCTGTACGATCCCGGCAATTCTAGAAAGGATCAAAGCTGCGGAAAAAAAAGCAATGGTACATATCGATCTGATTGCGGGACTCAGCGCAAAAGAGATATCTGTGGAATTTATCGCCAGGCAGACAAGAGCGGACGGGATCATCACGACAAAACCGGCACTGGTACGGCGGGCAAAAGAACTGGGGATTTTTGCGGTACTTCGCTTTTTTGTGATTGATTCACTGGCACTTAAAAATATCGAAAATCTGGAAATGCAGTGTGGGACATCACGACCGGATTTTATTGAGGTGCTCCCGGGAGTGATGCCAAAAGTACTTGGAAGAATCGCAAAAGTGAGCAGGATTCCCATGATCGCCGGCGGGCTCATCACAGAGAAAGAGGATGTGATCGCAGCAC
>PPYF01115723.1_pt1 | contig 12432 bp, 10 predicted proteins | sample 1559871 | NCBI WGS metagenome assembly PPYF01 (sample SAMN08240021, study PRJNA423297) | Human gut metagenome, whole genome shotgun sequencing project. | reverse complement strand
CCGGTCTGGATCTGCGTGAGTTCGACGACGCTATCGTGTTCAAGGTAGCGCTCATGGTCAAGAAGTACCTGTCCAACAATCCGGCCAAATATTGATATTTCGTCTCAGCCGCCCCGGCTGCGGACGCCGAAACCGGCCGCTCGACCCCGATGCTGGCCGGTTTCTTTTGTTATAGCCTGTATGGACAACCTCTCCGTCACGGCGGAAAGCTTTATCTCTTCGCCAGAGGCTCCCCTCGGTAGGGGCAACAACGACGACCGCCGCCAGTGGCGGAAACAGGGAGTCATTGTTGGGGCAGCGGCCAGCAAGACGCGAGTGCTTATCAAAGCACGAAGCGGATGCTGGGAGCCGCAACCTGGCCTTGTCGGGCGAAGCGAGACTGAGAGGTTTAAGCTTGGAACTTCTGTACCAAATAACTTTTCAGGAGCAAGATACTCATGATAGATTTTGAACATGTCACCAAGATATACAAGAGGAGCGACAAGCCCGCGCTGGAGGACATCGACTTCCATGTGGCAGACGGCGAGTTCGTCTTTCTGGTGGGACACTCCGGTGCAGGCAAGTCCACCCTGCTCAAGCTCATCCTCCGGGAGGAGCTGCCCACAGAGGGCCGCGTGCTCGTGGACGGCAAGGATGTCGCCCGGCTGCGCCGGGGAAAAGTGCCCTATCTCCGCCGCCAGATGGGCATCATCTTTCAGGACTTCCGCCTCATCCCGACCATGACGGTCTACGAGAACATCGCCTTTGCGATGCACGTCACCAACATCGGCAAGAAGGACATCAAGGAGCGGGTCAACTATATGCTGGAGCTGGTGCATCTGGAGGATAAGGCAAAGGTCTACCCCGAGTTCCTCTCCGGCGGCGAGCAGCAGCGGGTGGCCGTGGCCCGTGCTCTGGCCCACAGCCCTCGTCTGGTCATCGCGGACGAGCCTACCGGCAACATCGACCCCGAGATGAGCCTTGAGATGATGGAGCTGCTGGAGCGGGTGAGCGAGATGGGCATCACAGTGCTGGTCGTCACCCACGAGCATGAGCTGGTGCGCCGCTTCAACCGCCGCACCGTCACCCTGAAGAACGGCCGCATCATCTCCGACGTCCCGGCCAGCTTCGGCGAGGAGGTGCACGCATGAAGATCTCGACGTTTGGTTTCCTGACCCGGCGCGGCGTGCGCAACCTCGGAAAGCACTGGGCCATGACCATTGCCTGCATCGCCTCGCTCAGCGTCTGCATGACCCTGAACACCTTCGCCAGCCTCGTTGAGGTGAACGTGGACAGCATGGTCAACTATCTGGGCACTCAGAACGAGATGGTGGTCTATGTGGACCCCGAGGCCGACAACACCCTCATCGAGTCGGTCGGCGCGGCCATCGGCAGCACCGCAGGGGTGAGCCGGGTGCAGTATATGTCCAAAGAGGACGTCCTGAACCAGTACAAGGGCTATATGTCCGAGTACGCCGACCTTCTGGACGAGTTCGAGAACGACAACCCCTTTAAAGCAAATTACCGCGTCTCCCTGTCAGATCTGAGCCAGATGGAGGCCATGAGCAGGAAATTCGAGGCTATTGAGGGCGTCTACAGCGTCACAGCCCCCATCGAGATGACCAAGACCTTCGTGGACGTCCAGAAGGCCGTCACCAAGGCCGGGCGGATCGTCGTGCTGGTGCTGATGGCCGTGAGCATCATCACGGTGGGCACCACCATCCGGCTGAGCGTCTTTGCCCGCCGCCGCGAAATCGAGATCATGAAGTACGTTGGTGCCACCAACGCCCTCGTCACCCTGCCCTTCGTCATCGAGGGTCTGGTGATGGGCCTCATCTCCGGCATCATCACAGCGGCGGCCAGCATCGGCGGCTACGCCTATATCGTGGAGATCTCGCCCACACTGGGCAGTCTGTGGCAGATGCTCATGGGCATGGCTCTGGTGCCGCTGGAAAACGTCTGGCCCACCATCCTGACCTACAGCCTCGTGGCGGGCGCTCTGGTGGGCGGTCTGGGCAGTATGTTCTCCATCCGCAAGCACCTCAATGTGTAAGGAGGGCCTACTGTGTATCACGATAAGCATTCCGCAGGCTTCGTCCTGCGCCACTCGCCCCGCCATGCAAAGCCCTCCGGCCACTCGGTCATGATGCGTGCTGCCTGCGCTTTTGTGGCGGCGGCCTGCCTTGTGTTGAGCATGACGGTCTATCCGGCCAGCGCGGCCACCAGCATGAGTTCGCTGCAGAATAAGCTGGATAAGCTCTCCCAGTCCATCCAGCAGCATAAGACAGAGCTGAACAACGCCAAGAAGAAGGAAGCTGCCGCAAAGGCCCTCGAGTCTGAGCTGAAGGAAAAAGTCTCGGTGATCCAGAGCCAGATCAGCGTGCTTCAGGGCCAGATCGCCGAGGTGCAGAACAGCATCGGCGTCAAGGAGCAGCAGATCAGCGCCAAGCAGGCCGAGATCGCCCAGAAGGAGCAGGACATCGCCGACCAGTGGGAAGGCTTCAAGAGCCATATGGCCGCGATGCAGGAGCTGCGGGACGGCGGCAGCGTGGCCATGCTCAGCTCGGTGAACGACCTGTACGAGCTGCTGACCTTCAACGAGGTCATGCAGGACATCTCGGTGAAGGATACCGAGATCCTTGATACCATGAAGGCTGCCCGAGAGAGCCTTGTGAACGACCGCACCCAGCTTGTGGCGGAGCGCACCCAGCTGCAGAACAAAAAGGCCGAGCTGAGTGCCCAGAATAAGCAGATGCAGAGCAAGCAGAACGAGCTGAACTCCAGCGTCAAGGAGGCCCGCCTGAGCGCCGCCGAGGCTCAGCAGGCCCAGAAGAACGCGCAGGCGGCCATCGAGTCGGATGAGATGAATTACGAGGCCGTCAAGAAGGAGATCCAGAAACTCATCGCAGCCGCAGCGGCCAGCAAGCCGCAGCTGAGCTTCAGCGGCTTCATCTGCCCCCTCAAGAGCTATACCCGCATCTCCAGTGAATACGGCTGGCGCAAGAACCCCGTCTCGGGTGTCAACAAGCTCCACGCGGGCACCGACTTCGCCGCCCCCGCCGGCACCCCCATCTACGCAGCCGCCAGCGGCTATGTGCAGGTGGCCGGATGGTCCAGCGGCGGCTACGGCAACTACGTCATCATCTACCACGGCAAAATGTCGGACGGCAACGCCTACTCCACCCTCTACGGCCATATGCGCTCGGTGGCAACGTCGGCGGGCAAGTACGTCAAGCAGGGCGAACTCATCGGCTATGTCGGCTCTACCGGCAACTCGACGGGCAACCATCTCCACCTTGAGGTGTGGAAGGGCGGCTCCAAGGCCAATGCAGTCAATCCCCGTGGTTATATTCCTATGAAATAATACTGTGTCGAGGGGTCAAAGGAGGCCATAAGGCGAAATGAACGAGCAAAAACGCAAGCGTATCCTTCGGGCGGGCTGTCTGCTGCTGGCGGGAGTATTCCTGCTGTCGGTGCTGGGCAGCGTCGTCCTGATGCTTTTGGTCTGAACCGGGGAGGAAAACTGAATGAACCGTAAAATTTCCGTAGGGATGACTGTGACCATCGTCATTCTGGCGATGACGGTCACATTTTCCATCACGATGCTGTTGGCGATGCGGCTGTTTGACCGCACCGTCACCAGCGTGAAGGAAAAGGAGAGTATGTACAACAAGGTGGCCGAAGTAGACCGCTATGTGCGTGCCAACGACTACTACGACATCGACGAGACGATGCTGTACGACCGTCTGACCGCAGGCTATCTGCTGGGCACCGGCGACAAGTACGCCCGCTACTACACCGCCTCGGCCTACACCGACCTGCTCAATGCCCAGAGCGGCAAGCTGATCGGCATCGGTGTGGAGCTGGCCATCGACCAGTCCGGCTACGCCAAGGTCACCAAGGTGTACGACGAGTCCCCCGCAAAGGAGGCCGACCTGCAAAAAGGCGATTACATCATCACCATCGACGGCACGGACGTCAAGAGTCTGGGCAGCGCAGAGGCCGTCCAGAACAAGCTCCGGGGCGAGAGCGGCATCACCGTCAATGTGGTCTGGCTGGACAGCGAGAACGCCCAGCACACCGCTGACCTGACCCACTACGGTTTCACGGCCAACAGCGTCGATTCCGCCATGGTGCAGGACAATGTGGGCTATATCAAGATCTGGCAGTTCGACAACTCCACCCCCAGTGAACTGGACTTTGCCCTGCGCAGCCTGACCGCCAGCGGTGCACAGAGCTTCGTGTTCGACCTGCGCGACAACAGCGGCGGCATCCTTGACGATGCCATCAGCTGTATCGACCTCGTCGCACCGGAAGGCGTGCTGGCCTATGCCGAGGATAAGACCGGAAACCGCACCCTGCTGGGCAGCAGCACCGACGACACCGTCATCAGCCAGCCCTCCGTCTGCCTCGTGAACGAGAACACCGCCAGCGCGGCAGAGCTGTTTGCGTCCAGCCTGCGCTCCCTGTGCGGCGCACGCCTCGTGGGCAGCAGCACCATGGGCAAGGGCACCATCCAAAGCAGCCCTCAGCGCCTCTCGGACGGCAGTGCTGTGGTGGTCACGGTAGCTAAGCTCATCTGCGGCGACGGCTCTTGCTTCGACGGCACCGGCCTGACCGTGGACGTGGAGCGTCCGCTGACCCCGGACGAGCAGGTAAGCTATTACGACTACACTCTCGACACCGACCCCCAGATCCAGCGTGCCGTCAGTTGCGCACAGCAGCTCACCGGCACCACCACCGTAGGCGGCGTGAACGATGCCGACCTCGCAGCAGACTCCGCCGCCGCCTCTTCCGAGGCAGCAGGGGAGGGCGAGGCTTCCTCGGAGGCGGCTGCTTCCAGTGTGGAAAGCGCGTCTTGAGATAAGAGAAAGGAAAAAACACTATGCCGGAGCTGACCGACCTCTCCGTGATCCGTACCCTGTGCGAAAAATACGATTTTGCGCTTTCCAAGGGTTTTGGACAGAACTTCATCATCAATCCCGGCCTGCCTCCGAAGATCGTGGATGCCAGCGGCGTCGATAAGAACTGGGGCGTGCTGGAGATCGGCCCCGGCATCGGCGTGCTGACCAAAGAGCTGGCCAGCCGCGCCGCCAAGGTGGTGTCCATCGAGGTGGACGAGCGTCTGCCGCCTCTGCTGGCCGAAACGATGGCCGGTGTGGATAATTTTAAACTGGTATTACAGGATGTTTTGAAAGTGGATCTCCGTGCCCTCATTGAGGAGGAGTTTCCCGGGATGCCGGTGGCCGTCTGCGCCAATCTGCCCTACTACATCACCAGCCCCATCGTCATGAAGCTGCTGGGCGACCGCCTGCCCATCCAGAACCTGACGGTCATGGTGCAGAAGGAGGCCGCCGACCGTCTGGCCGCTGCGCCCGGCACCCGCGCCTCCAGCGCCATCAGCTGTGCCGTGAGCTACTACGCCACCTCCAAGCTGATGTTTACTGCCGCGCCGGGCAGTTTCTACCCGGCCCCAAAAGTCACCAGCGCCGTCGTGCGGATGGACATCCGCCCCGCTCCTGCCGTGCAGGTAGAGGATGAGGACGGTTACTTCGCCCTCATCCGCGCGGCCTTTGGCCAGCGCCGCAAGACCGCCGCCAACGCCATCGCCAGCGGTCTCGGCCTGCCGAAGGAGAAGGTCATCGCCGCCATCGAGGCGGCGGGCTTTGATGCCCGCATCCGCCCTGAGGCCCTGACCCTCGAGAAGCTGGTGTGGCGCAATGGCAGCGCAACTGATTTGTAATCAGTGGGTTGCAGGTTCAACTCCTGTCACCAGCTCCAAAAAAGCCCTGCGATATACCGCCGAAAGGCGGCGTGTATCGCGGGGCTTTTGCTTTTTGCGGCGTGGCGGTATCCGACCATTCGGAAAAATCATGCTGCCGGAGGGCTTGCGGGCCTTGCACTTCCTGCACCATGCCGGTATAATAAATTCATCAAAAATTCATCAAAAGAGGACGTTCAAACGAGAGGGGAATATCTGTGCCCGAGTTTTCCACTATGCTGAGCCTGCAGGCACAGATGATGCTGCTGTTGGCCATTGGCATCTTTCTGACGAAGAAGCACATCATCACCGAGCAGGGCCGCGCCTGCCTGACCGACCTGTTGCTCTTTCTCATCCTGCCGGCAAACACCATCCAGTCGTTCCGCATCGAGTTCAATGCGGAGATCTTCCGCAGCACGCGGGACATCCTCATCCTGTCCATCGTGCTGCAGGTGTTTTATGGCGTGATCTGCGCGGTCTGCTATGGCCGCTACGCCTTCGCGCGGAAGGCTGTGATGCAGTACGGCACGGTCTGCTCCAACGCGGGCTTTCTGGGAAGTCCGCTGACCGAGGGCCTGTTCGGCGGAGTGGGGCTGCTGCTGACATCCGTTTACCTCATCCCGCAGCGCATCGTGATGTGGTCGATGGGCGTGTCCTACTTTATGCAGGACGATGCAGCCGCCAGCCCCGGAGGAAGGACGCGCCACCGCGCCGTCCTCCGCAAGACCCTGACTCACCCCTGTATTCTGGCGGTGTTCGTGGGCATGGCCCTCATGCTGACCCAGTGCCAGCTGCCCGCCTTTCTCGGCAAAGCTCTCCAGTGCACCAGCAACTGCAACATGACCATGTCGATGCTCCTCATCGGGGCTATCATCGGCAGCTGCGACCTCCACCCGCTGCTGGACCGGGACGTCATCCTCTACTGTGTCATCCGGCTGTTCCTGATGCCGCTGGTGGTGCTGGTGGGCTGCCGCGCAGCCCATGTGGGAGAGCTGGCCACCGGGGTCGCTGTTGTTCTGGCGGGGATGCCGATGGGCGGCACCACCACCATCCTTGCCGAGAAGTACGGTGCCGATTCTGCGTTCGCCAGCAAGTGTACGGCCCTCTCTACGGTGCTGTCGCTCATCACGACGCCGCTGTGGTGTCTGGTGGTGTAGCCGCTCCGCCGCAGGCCACATACCCTGCCGTTTCGATGCATCGGCGGCCCTCGTCGGTGCTCAGCCAGTCGTAGACCTTCCGCTGGGGGCTGTCGGGGGCGGCATTCCCATGGATGACCGCATAAAACTCGTTGCACAGGGGGTAGCTCTCGCTGGCGATGGTGTCATTGCCGGGGGTCACACCATCCACGGCCAGCAGGCGGAGGCCGGGCTTCGAATACATCTGGTCGATGTAGTAATAGACGGAGAAACCGATGGCGTTGGCAGAGTTGTTGTACTCGGCGATGCGGTCCACCAGCCCGCCCATGTCGGCGGGAGCCAGCTCGGTGGGGGCGGTCATCAACTGGCCATCGCCCTTGTCGATGAGCAGCTTTTTGAAAAGGGTCTGACTGCCCGAGTCCACCCCCCGCTGGAAGGCCACGATGGGGGCGTCTGCGCCGCCGACCTCCTTCCAGTTGGTGATGCGGCCTGCATAGATGTCCCGCAGCTGCTGCTGGGTCAGGCTTTGGACGGGGTTGGACTCGTTGACGATGAAGACCAGCGCGTCCCGGCCGATGGCTTTCTGCTCCAGCTTTGCGTCGGCCTCGGCCAGCTCTTCCTTGACGTACTCGGGGGCCTCGTAGACGATGAGCAGCTGTGCGCCGTAGTCGTCGCTGTCGCTGCGGGACCAGAGGCCGAAGTTCTCCCACGCATAGGCTGTGGTGCTGACGGTGATGCCGGTCTGGGCTTCGAGCAGGTCCATGCCGGTGACGTCAGCCTTGAGCTGGGCCATCAGAGGGATGCAGGCCGTGGAGCCGTCGAGGCGGGGGAACTCCTCCACGGTCAGGAAAGGTTCAGGGGTGGTGTCCGGGTCGGGGACGGACGCCGCCGGAGAGTTGACGGGGGAGTCTGCTGCGCCGGGGGTGCAGGCGGTGAGCACTGCTGCCCCGAGACCGAGGCCCAGCACCTGCAGGAAGTTGCGGCGGGAAATCTTCTCTTTCATATCCAAAAACCTCCGTTGTCAATACAGATAGCCTCCGCCGAAGTCGTCGCCGGGGGAGGAAAAGATGCTTTCGCGGTAGAGCCACTGGCCGGTGGAGTCCATCAGGCCGTAGTCGAAGCCCTGCCGCGCGATAAAGCAGTCGTCGGGCAGGCCATCGGTGCTGTAGCAGCTGCCGAGGCGGCGGAGGAGCACATTGCCCTCCATGTCCAGCACGTCGGAGAGGTTCGACGAGTCGCTGTTGTCCCGGTGGGCCGTGAGCAGAGGGCCATTGGCGGTGTTGGTGAGGTAGGAGACGTAGGTGTACTGCTCCGTCTCGTCAGCAGACGACCAGAGCAGCCCTTCGCCGCCGTAGGTCTGGATGGCGAGGGTATTGTAGTCCTCGTCGTCATATTGCAGCATCGCCGCTGGCGAGGTCGATGAGGGTGTAGGGGTTATCCGGGTCATCGCTGCCGAGGAGGGTGACACAGCCGGGCGTGTGGTCCATCACGCACCAGTCGAAGCGGCCCAGTTCCACGGCCTCGTCGCTGTTCAGGTCGTAGAGGATGGAGTGGCTGTCCTGACGGCTCTGGAGGCAGGCGATGCCGACGCCGCAGGCAGAGGCGGAGCTGTCGTCCTCGCCGGTGAGCAGCTGGCCGGTGAGGATGTTGTAAAGCCCTTCCCGGGCGATGCCCCAGTCTGCGCCGCGAAACCAGCTCAAGGTCAGCCAGTCGGCGAAGCTGCCGCGATACGACGCAAGGCTCTGGGCCGTGCAGCCGTCCTCCCGCAGCAGCACATTGCCCTCCCGGTCGGTGACGAGGACGTATTGATGCAGGGGCTGGTCGGGGTCGTCGTAGGCGTAGGTGAGGCCCTCGGGCAGGTCGTAGCAGTTGAAGATGAGGCGCTGGCCGCCCTCATCCACCACGAGACAGTCAAGAGCCGTTTCCGGCACGGGCAGCTCAGCCCCGGTGGCGAGGTCGTACACCCGGATGCCGCCGGTGGCACCGCTCTCGAAAGCCCAGACGTCGGCGTCGTCCCGCAGGATGAGCAGCCCGCCCGAGAGGGTGGCGTTCACGGCATGGGGAAAGGCCATGACGGCTCTGCCGTCGGCGTCGTAGAGGGTGGAGGTGCGCTCCTCGGTGCCGGGGGTGGAGTGGGAGACAAGATAGTAGTCCGCCTCGCCGGTGAGGGTGTTCCGCACCAGCTGGACACTGTCGGAGCGGCTGCCCTGATAGAGCACTTTCCCGCCCCGGAGGATGGTGCCGCCGCCGTTGCCGGCGTAGGAATAAATGAAATGGAGCGCATCGTCGGTGAGCCACGATTCGCTGTAATACTGCGGTGCCTGCGATGCCGCCGTCCCCTCGGGCCGGGGCGACGCCGCGGGCAGCAGCGAACAGCTCGTCAGCAGCCCGCCTGCCAGCACAAGGCAGGCGGCGCGGCAGCGGAGTCGAAGCAGAGCGGTCTTCATAGAAACACCTCGCAGTTTCCCAGAATTTGACTTTCCTGTTTATAGTATATACGAAAGACCCGGCCATTTCATTGCAGAAAGTTGGCCGGGTCTGGTTACAGTTTGGTGACAATGGGGCGCAGCGGAAGCTTTCTCCTCAGACACGGTTCGGGCCATTCCATCGCCCGCCCTATTGCCTTCGGCAACAGGGTCCCACCCCAGCGGACGGTCTTCGGAGAAACTTCCGCCGCTGGCGGGCAGTTATTCTTCGTCCCCTTTTTCTCCCAGCTCTTTCAGAAAGGGCAGGAGGAAGGGCATCGAGATGCAGAAGGTGAGGGCGTCGGCGATGGGCTGGCACAGCTCGATGCCGGGCAGGCCCCAGATGCGGGGCAGGGTAAGGATGAGGGGGATGAAGCAGATGCCCTGACGGCAGCAGGCGAGGAAGGTGGCCCGGCCCGATTTGCCGATGGACTGGAACATCATGTTGGTGACGATGATGACAGGCTGCAAGAACATGGCGATGCACTGATACCGCAGAGCGGGCAGGGCCACGGCGGTGACAGCAGGGTCATCGCGGAAGAGGCGGATGAGAGGCTCGGCATTGAACCAGCAGAGGATGTTCAGCACCGTGACGAAGCAGAAGGCCGTCGAGAGGGTGAAGATGGCCGCCTGCCGCACCCGGGCGAAGCGGCGTGCGCCGTAGTTGAACGCCGCCACAGGCTGCAGGCCCTGCCCAACGCCGATGGCCACCGACAGCAGGAACTGGAAGATGCGGGATACGATGCTCATGCCTGCCACGGCGGCGTCGCCGTAGCTGCGGGCTGCGACGTTCAGCAGCATACTGCCGATGCTGTTCAGGCCCTGACGGCCAAAGCTGGGTGCACCGTTGAAGAAGATGAGGCCGAAGTCCCGGGCGCTGCGGGTGACTTTCGTGATGCGGAACTGGCTCACCGTCCTGCCCCGCAGGAACATAGACAGCAGGATACAGAAGCCGATGCTCTGGCTCAGAGCAGTGGCGACACCTGCGCCGCCGGTGCCCATGCCGAAGCCGAAGATAAAGATGGGGTCCAGCAGGATGTTGAGCACGCCGCCGGTGACAAGGCCGATCATGGCGAAGCTGGCCTTGCCCTCGTAGCGCAGGATGTTGTTCATCACAAGGCTGGACATCATGAGGGGCGCAGCGATGAGGATGGGCCGCGCATAGGCGCAGGCGTGGGGCAGGATGGTGTCGGTGCTGCCCAGCAGCATCATGAAGCCGGGCAGGGTGGAAAGGCCGACCCCCGCCAGCACGATGCCGAAGACCAGTGCCGTGAAGAAGCTGGTGGAGGCGAACTTGGTGGCGGCGTGGGTGTCCTGATTGCCGAGGCTGCGGCTGATGATTCCGCCTGCGCCATGGCCCAGCATGAAGCCGAGGGCCTGAATGATGGCCATGAGGCTGGACACGACGCCCACCGCGCCCGACGCACTGGTGGACAGCTGGCCCACAAAGAAGGTGTCGGCCAGATTGTAGATGCTGGTGATGAGCATACTCAGGATGGTGGGCGCGGCGAGGCCGAGGATGAGCTTCGGCACAGGGGTCTTGGTCATCTTCTCGAACTGGAGCGCACTGCGCGCGGCCTCATCGGCTTGGGACGGGGAATGCATGGGCTGGATACCTCGCTTTCATAATTAAAATAAGTATAACGCAGATCCCGCAAAATGTCGAGGTCTGGGAGTTTGGGGCTGACGGCTCCAAAAAGTTAGGGCATTGAGCGCAAAAGTAGAAAAAAATGGAATGTCTTTTAGCACATTTGACAAAGAAAGGTCGAATTGCTTGTGGGAAATCACGTCAAGTGGTATAATTTGGTACATGAGAGAAAAACGCTGCGAGAAAAAACAGCGCTGAGAAGAGATTTGAGGGAACAGTCCCTCAGAACACGGAGGGAAAATTTATGAAATCTGTGGCACAGACCGTTATCGAAGCAGACCGCTTCTACACCATCGCCGCCAAGACCGGCAGCGTCATTCAGGCTGTGGAGAACGCCAAGGATGGCGGCAGCATCCGTCTGGGCAAGTACGGGCACGCGCCCGAGCAGGAGTGGGCCTTCATCCGGGAGGGCGATGGCGTCTACCGCATCCGCAACCGCGCCTCCGGCAAGCTCATCGACCTGATGATGACCGGCACCGCCAACGGCACATGGCTGCACCTGTGGGAGGACGTGGGCGGCACGTCCCAGATGTGGAAGGTGGAGCCGACCCCGGCGGGCACCGTCCGTCTGCGCTCCATGTGGGCCGCAGGCAAGTGCATCGACACCGTGGGCATGGGCACCGCTGATGGCGCTGTCCTCCAGATCTGGCAGGAGACGGCTGGTGAGGACCAGCTGTGGACCATCTCGGAGGTAAAGGACCGTGCAAAGCACGCTCCCAAGGCCGAGGACAAGCCCGCTGAGGCCAAGGCTGAGGCTGAGGCCGCTGTCCCCGCCGCCGCAAAGACCGAGGAAAAGGCTGCGCCCGCAGCGAAGAAGCCTGCCGCCAAGAAGGCAGCCCCCAAGGCTGAGCCGAAGACCGAAAAGAAGCCTGCGGCCAAGAAGTCCGCTGCCAAGGCCGCTGAAAAGGCTGTCGAGAAGGTTGCCGAGGTCAAGGCAGAGACTGCCCCCGCCAAGGCTGAGGAGAAGCCCGCCGAGGCCGCTCCGGCTGCAAAGGCCGCTGCCCCTGCCGCCAAGGCTCCCGCCGCAAAGCCTGCCCGCAAGACCGCCGCACGGAAGAAGTGCACTAAGGCCAGCAAGTAAGTAAGAGTTACATATTAGAAACAAAAGCCTCCGATTTTCGCAGAAAATCGGAGGCTTTTGTTATCTGTTTCAGTGCCCCATCTTCTCCTTCTTGGCCTTCAGCGCGGCGGCGATGAAGCCCTTGAACAGGGGGTGTGCGCGGTTGGGGCGGCTCTTGAACTCGGGGTGGAACTGTGCGCCGAGGTGGAAATCGCGGCCCGGCAGCTCAACGGTCTCCACGAGGCGGCCGTCGGGGCTGGTGCCCGAGATGACAAGACCGGCATCCTGCATCTCCTGACGGTATTCGTTGTTGAACTCGTAGCGGTGGCGGTGGCGCTCCCAGATCTCGCTCTGGCCGTAGCACTCGGCCATCTTGGTGCCGG
>PPYF01130339.1_pt1 | contig 12433 bp, 8 predicted proteins | sample 1559871 | NCBI WGS metagenome assembly PPYF01 (sample SAMN08240021, study PRJNA423297) | Human gut metagenome, whole genome shotgun sequencing project. | reverse complement strand
TCACCTACGAGGGCTACGGCCCCGGCGGCGTTGCTGTCATGGTCGAGACCCTGACCGACAACCGCAACCGTACCGCTGCCGACCTGCGCCACTACTTCGACAAGAACGGCGGCAACCTGGGCGCTATGGGCTGTGTGGCCTTCCTGTTCAGCCAGAAGGGTGTCATTGACATCTCTCTGGAGGATAAGGATGCCGACGAGGCCATGATGGACGCTCTGGATGCCGGTGCTGAGGACTTTGATGCAGGCGAAGAGGCTGCTGAGATCACCACCGATCCCGAGAACTACTCCGCTGTGGTCAAGGCCATGGAAGAGAAGGGCTACGAGATCCTGAGCGACGACCTGGCCATGGTCCCCATGACCACCACCCGCCTGACCGACCCCGATCAGCTCAAGGCAATGGGCAAGCTGCTGGATGCCCTGGAGGACAACGACGATGTCCAGAACGTCTGGCACAGCCTGGAGAACGAAGAGGATCTGCCGGAATAATGCTCCGCAGACCTGAATAAGGACGTAATGAGGCCGCTTTTTGTGTTGTGATGCACAAAGAGCGGCTTTTTACATGGCGGAAGAAGCATCAGCAGGCAACCACGATCATCTACTTTGTCCTTAAGTGTTTAGAACCAGCCTCGGCGATGATATTTATCGATAATTGAAACTTTCTGGATTTCATGGTATACTTCTTTTAAGAAAGAGGGTGTTCGGATGCTTTATCCTTTTATGACCTTGAATGATGGGACGGAAATCGTTTATTCCTCGCCAATTCAGAATGGCAGTCAGGAGCAGGTAAAGGTACAGATTGAAACACCTGTAGAAAACGGCTTTAAGTCGGCGACCTGTATTCTGCCGGGGTATTTGTGGACCAATAATGGCTATTCTGAAATGGAGATGACGAGCCTGAAAGAGTTGGTCAAATCAACGGCACATCTTCTGATCCGCTTCTCGCATGAGGGGGGAATCGAAAGTGCCTAGTCTGTTCCGGCTGTTCGGTTATGTGATTTTCTTCTGGAGCAATGAAGGTGCACCGCTGGAACCGGTTCATGTCCATGTTGCAAAGGGTGTTCCGAATGCCAGTGCAACAAAGATCTGGATTACGGAAGCGGGAGGCTGTATCGTGGCCAACAATAACTCGAAGATTCCTGCCAGAACGTTGAGCGCAATTGTAGATGTTCTGGAAAGCCGTTCAAGCTACATTGTGGCACAGTGGAACGATGTGTTTGGTGAATCGAAGTTCTACTGCTGATATTGGTGCGAATTGAGCGCTGCCCCCTGTGAAAAAACTCAGAGGGCGGCGCTTTTTTGCTTTACGGATTGCGCGGCGGGGGCAAATATGGTACAATAATTTGAAACAGACCACGATGAAACGAGGTGGCGCACATGGAAGCAAAACGCATCTGCCCGTACTGCATGGGCGAGCTGGAGAGCCGGGTGTCGGTGTGCCCGCACTGCGGCGGGGTACTGGCCGGGCGCAACCCGGCGGGCAGCCTGCCGGTGGGCACGCTGCTGGCCGGGCGGTATACCGTGGGCGAGATGCAGAGCATCGACGGCGAGGGCATCCTGTACCGGGGCGTGGAGAACATCGGGCGGTTCCGGGTGACCATCAAGGAGTATATGCCCCTGACGCTGTCGGCGGAGCGGGGCACGGACGCGCTGCTCCGGCCCAAGCTGGGCAGCGAGGTGCTGTTCAAGACCACCCGGATGGACTTTGCCGATCTCTACCGCTCCATCCAGCGCATCACCCCCGCAAACGGTCTGGAGGCTGTGCTGGACGTGTTCGAGGAGAACAACACCGTCTACGCTGTGATGGAAAACCCCGGCGGCATCCCGTTGCAGCAGTGGCTGGATGAGCGCCCCAGCCCGGTTTCGGCTGAGACGGCCCGCAATATGCTGCAGCCTGTGTTTGACGGCGTGGCGGCCATGCATCAGGTAGGGCTGGTGCACCGGGGCATCTGCCCGGAAAACATCCGGGTGCTGGAAAACGGCCGGGCACGCCTGACGGGCTACGCCACCGTGGGGCTGCGCACGGCGGGCAGCGGCCTGCACGAGCAGCTGTACGAGGGCTACTCGGCACCGGAACAGTATTCCACCACCGAATTCGAGGGCCGTTACACCGACGAATACAGCCTTGCCGCCGTGGTCTACCGGATGGTCTGCGGGCAGAGCCCTGTTCCTGCGGCACAGCGGCTGGTGTCGGACTCCAACCCCCGCGCCCGCACGCTGGAACGGGCGGTGCCGGAGTATGTTTCGGATGTGCTCTGGATGGGCCTGCAGCTCAGTCCTGCCGAGCGCATCCAGACCGTGCCCCAGCTGTTCCAGGCACTGAGCAGCCAGGAGTATACCACGGAGCTTACCCAGACCCTGCAGCAGGCCGCGCCGCGCCCTCAGTCCACCGAGGAAGAGGAACGGAAAAAGCATATCCTCAGCCTGCGCAACCTGCTGGCGGCCATCCTGATCCTGCTGGCCATCCTGACATTGCTCATCGTGTGGGGGCTGGTGAATCAGGGGCTGCACACCGCAAAGCCTGCGGAATCCACCCCGGCCTCCGAACCGGCCAGCTCGCTGGTGACAGAGCCGGTGAATCTGGCCCCGGACTTTGTGGGGATGGACTACGATTCGCAGGTGCGCAACAACAACAGCTATGCCGGGGATTACCTGTTCTATGTGACCATGGAATACAGTGATACTGTGGAAAAGGGCAAGATCATCCGTCAGACCCCCGAAGCCGGAGAGGTCATCGAAAAGGGCAGCACCATCGATCTGGTGGTCAGCCGCGGCCCACAGATGGTGGAGATGCCCAACGTGGCAGGCTTTACCCGGGACGGCGCGGAGCAGCAGCTGGCGCAGGTGGGGCTGAATGCGAGTTTCTATCCCATTTATAACGATGGCTCCTATGTTTCGGGCTGTGTGGCCTATTGCAGCGAGGAGCCCGGTGCCATGGTGGAGGTCGGCTCGACCATCATCGTCTATATGGCGGCAGAGGTCGAGGCCGAGGTGCCCGCCACCCCGCCCGAGACCACGACTCCTTCCGCCGGTACCACACCGTCTGCCGCGCAGACGGAGCCGCCGACCGGTGGAGACGGTACCGAATACGATACGGATTGACGCAAAGCGGCCTGCCGGAGAGGGCAGGCCGCTTTTTTGATGAGAACGCTTGAAGAAAATGAATGATTCTGATAGAATTATATTAGAATCATTTAGGGGGTGTGTACTATGATCATTAAGTCGTCTACAGCGCTTCGCAATGACTACGGTTCCATTTCAAATCTGGCGCACGGAGCGGGTGAGCCGATCTACATTACAAAGAATGGAGAGGGCGACCTTGTTGTAATGAGCATTGAAGCATTTGAACAGCGGGAAGAGGCGTTGAAACTCCGGGCAAAGCTGGAAGCAGCGGAACAGGGAAGGCTTGCAGGTGCTCCGGCTTACACGCTGGAGGATTCCAGAAAACGGCTGGAGGAGATCTATCATCGTGGCTAAGATAGAGATCCTGGAGTCGGCACAGCGGGAACTGGAAGCGATCGCAGAGCTTCACATGAATCTGGTAGGGCCGAATTCTGCCCGAAAAATCACGGATCGAATCTTGGATTCTCTTTCGCGGTTGGAACGTTTTCCGCTGTCGGGTTCGCTTCCAAGAGATGCCGAACTGCTGAAAAGCGGCTATCGCTATGTGATCGCCGGGCAGTATCTCTGCGTCTATCGGCTGGTTGTGGATACTGTGTTCGTCTACCATATCGTGCATGGTGCAAGTAATTACCCGGTGTTGTTCAAACGGCTGCTGCAAGAAGAATTGAAGAGAGAAGATTGACGCAAAGCGGCCTGCCGGAGAGGGCAGAGCGCTGTTGCTGTTTCTGTGTGGGTTTGTCATTTGCAAGTGGCTTGACAGATGGTTCAAGGCCGGTAAGCACTAACCCCCAGCAAAGCAGGAAGCCCCGTCGGTATAGGCACTACCGATGGGGCTTCTTGCTGCTTGGTGATACCATGGATACGCACCAATTTACATTCGCGACCTTATTATGTGCTGCACAGGTGCAAAAGTTAAGGAGAAATCACCGCCTTCCTCGGGACGAAATGCAGGCTGAAAGGCCATTTTACCGGATATTCGACAATTTGCCTTAAAACATTGCCAAATGCTCCAAAATTTGTTACAATGGCGCTGATGATTTGTCCACCGTGGACAAAAAAGCAACGGATGCGTCCGGCTTTCCTGCCGGGGCAGATCTGCAGAACATATTTTTATAAGGAGGCTTTTGCAGATGAAAAAACGATTGATTAGTATGGCACTGGCAGTCAGTATGGCAGTCAGCATAATGCCTGCACCCGCTCTGGCAACAGTAGGGGGGGGGGTACAACCCCGGGAGATGATGCGATAACGCTGTCGGACGCAACGGGCGGCACTTCGAGCGGTACAGCTACATCGGTTTCAGATTTGACGGGGCTGAGAGCTGCTGCTACAAACGGCGGAAATGTCCAATTGAACGGCGATATTACGTTAACAGACACTCTCTCTATCAATAATAAAAAACTGAGCATTGATCTGAACGGCCACACCATTACAGCGGCAAGTAACCAGAGAGCGTTTAACATCTCGAATGGCGGCACGCTGGAAATCAAGGATAGTGTGGGCAATGGTATCATTCAGGGCAATGGTACGGTAACAGGTTCCGGCGGAGCAATCTATATGGAAGGCTCCGGCAGTGCCCTGACGATCAGTGGCGGCACCATTCAGGGCTTTACCGCAAGCACAAGCGGTGGCGGTGTGTACATGAGAGATGGCACCTTCAATATGACCGGAGGCGCAATTGAAAATTGTACAGCACCAGAAGGTGCAGGCGTAAAAATGTATCCTGACTCTGGGAACACCTGTACTTTTACCATGAGCGACTTGGCTGAAATCAAAAATTGCAGCAATGATGGTGTTTCGATTGCTTGGAGTGGAACGTCCAAGTTCATAATGAGTGGAGGAACCATCGACAACAACAAAGGATATGGCTTATGGACTTCCGCTCGTAGCAATACAGAGATCTTACTGAGTGGCGGCACCATTACAAACAGTGAACGCTATGATATGGTCATTCATACTGGTGTTCAGCTGCATGTAAATAATGCTACCGTCAGCGGAAAAATCCAAAACCGTGGAACGATTACCGGAACGGAGAATGCTGAGTTTACCGGAATAGTCGTAAATGAGTCTGCGGGAAAGATTGAAAGCGGAAAATTCAAAAGAATTGAAGATGCTTCCACTGCTGGTGTATGCAATGCGGTAGAATATGAGGCGTATGTCAAACTGATTGGCCACAGTTGGCCGGATAAATCAACCTTAAGAGCGATTCAAGACAAAGCGCATGGGAATGCTCAGCTCAAATTCCTGAGCTATGTAACACCGGACGACATGGAGAATACATTGACCATCCCCGAGGGCGTTACAGTTACTGTTGATCTGACGGGCAAGCAGGTTGCTGGAGAAAACGCCGAAAAGAAAATCATCAATTATGGTAATCTGACATTGATTGACAGTGGTACGGGTGGTACCCTGAACATTCCCATTGAAAACAACGGAACCCTGAACGCCAACGGCGGTACCGTAACTGGTGAAGTGACCAATAAGGGCACAATCACAACGACCGGAGAAAAGGCGACTCAATTCTCTGGAGGCGTGACAAACGAGAGCGATGGTAAAATTGAGAATGGTACGTTTTCCGGCGAAGTGACCAATAATGGCGCAATTAACGATGGTACGTTTTCCGGCAAGGTGAAAAACAACGGAACCATTGGCAACGGCAACTTTACCGGTGATGTGACCAATGAGAAAACCGGTGTGATCTCCGGCGGCAAGTTTGACGAAAACAAGCTGACCAACAACGGCGGCACCCTGCCCCCGAAGCCGGGCGACAACAAGCCGGATGACACCAACAAGGACAATGACAAGAAGGAAGATACCGAACCGGTTGCTCCTGTTGTCAAGCGGTACGACCTGACCGTCAAGAACGCCGAAGTGACCGTGAAGGATGCTGACGGCAAGGCAGTGGAATTTACCAAGGCCGAGGATGGCACCCTGACGGCAAAAGTGCCGGAAAATGCCGAAGTGACGGTGAAATACACCGCCCCCACCGATGCGATTGTGTTTGACCTGTGGAGCATTAACAGTGATGCGAAGCTGGATGTGAACGTCAAGGAGAACCCCTTGACCTTCAAGATGCCTGCACAGGCTGTGACCATCGAGGCCATGACGCAGGATGCCACCATTGAAAGCGAAGGTCCCGGCGTGCTGGGTACCGCTGCCATGATCGGTGTTGCCGGTGCCGGTACGGTTGTGCTGGGTTATACCGGTTACATGATCGGCACGGAACTGTACCTGAACACTGTCCTGCCTGCCGGTGCAGCTATCCCCCAGAACACCACCGAACTGGCAAAACTCCTCTGGACCGAAGCTGGCAAACCCGCCCCTGCCGCTGTGATGGCTGAGGATGCCACCGACGAGCAGAAGGCTCTGACTTGGGCTGTTGAAAGCCAGCTCATCTCCGCCGATAAGCCCGCAGACGCTTCTGTGGGCCGGTGGGAAGTGATCCGGGGGTGGAATAGGGTGAAAGAGATGAAGTGATTCTTCGTACAACCTCTCAGTCGCCTGCGGCGACAGCTCCCCTACTAGGGGAGTTGGCAAAGCTGTTAGGCTTTGACTGAGAGGGCAAGGCAACTGCCCGGAGAGGGTTCGCCCGCTCCCCTTCACGAAGAGAGAAACCCCAAGAAAATAACGCAGAAAGCCCCATCGGTACGAAAAATACCGATGGGGCTTTCCGCTTGTTTAGGATAGGAAAGAGAATGGTTCAGTAATGGCCGGGATGCGGGCTTACAGGTTGGTGTAGCCCATGAGGTAGCGGTCTACCTCGGCGGCGCAGTCGCGGCCCTCGCGCAGGCCCCAGACCACAAGGCTCTGGCCCCGGCGCATATCGCCGCAGGCAAACACTTTGTCCACGTTGGTGCGGAAGTGGTCGGTGTCCACACAGCCGCGGCCAGTCAGGCTGACACCGAAGGCATCGGCCACATAGCTCTCACAGCCCACGAAACCGGCGGCAATGAAGGCAAGCTCACAGTTGTAGGTGAACTCCTCGCCGGTGGGCACCATGTTGGTGCGGCCGGTCTCGGGGTCACGCTCGGGTTTGAGGTAGGAGATGACGGCAGCGGTCAGGTTGCCTGCATCGTCCTTGAGGAATTCTTTGACCGTGGTCTGGTAGACACGGGGGTCCTTGCCGAACTTTGCCATGCACTCGGTCTGGCCGTAGTCCACCTTGAGCACCCGGGGCCACTCGGGCCAGGGGTTGCTGGCGGCACGCTCCTTGGGAGGCTGCGGCATCATTTCCAGAGCCACCAGATCAGTGCAGCCCTGCCGCAGGGCCGTGCCCTGACAGTCGTTGCCGGTGTCGCCGCCGCCGATGACCAGAACGTTCTTGCCCTTGGCATCAATGGCCCTGCCGTCTGCAAATTTGCTGTCCAGCAGGCTCTTTGTCACGCTGGTGAGGTAATCCACGGCAAAATGCACGCCATTGGCATCCCGGCCCGGAACGTTCAGGTCACGGGCCTTTTTGGCACCGCAGCAGAGCACCACGGCATCGTAGCTGTTCAGGATGCTCTCGGCATCCACGGCACCGCCCACATCCATGCTGGTGCGGAACTCCACGCCCTCGGCCTGCATGATCCTGATGCGGCGCTCGATGACGGATTTGTCCAGCTTCATGTTGGGGATGCCGTACATCAGCAGGCCGCCCACGCGGTCGGCGCGCTCAAACACGGTGACGGCGTGGCCCCGGATGTTCAGGTACTCGGCCACCGAAAGACCGGCCGGGCCGCTGCCGATGACGGCCACGCTCTTGCCGGTGCGGGCCGGGGGAGGGGCGGCGTGGAGCCAGCCCTTGGCGTAGCCCGTTTCCACGATGGCGTGCTCGTTCTCACGCACGGTCACGCTGCTGCCGGTCACATCACCGCAGGTGCAGGCGGCCTCGCACAGGGCGGGACAGACCCGGCTGGTGAACTCCGGGAAGCGGTTGGTGGCGCGCAGGCGGTGGAGCGCCAGCTCCCACTTGCCCTGATAGACCAGGTCGTTCCACTCGGGGATCAGGTTGTTCAGCGGACAGCCCGATGCCATGCCGCCGATCATCATGCCGGCCTGGCAGAAGGGCACGCCGCAGTCCATGCAGCGGGCGGCCTGGGTCTGCTGCTCCTCGCGGGAGAGCCAGACGTGAAACTCGTTGAAATTTTCAATGCGCTCCAGCGGCGGGACATCCGTGCTGGTCTTGCGCGTGTAATCCATAAATCCAGTGATCTTGCCCATGATCCAGCCCTCCTTACTTATTCTTCTGCACAGCGTAGAATGCTTCAATCTGTGCCTGTTCGCCGTCCAGGCCGCGCTCCTCCATGGAAGCGATGATCCGGAGCATCCGGTCGTAATCGTAGGGGAGGACTTTCTTGAACTTGGGCAGGTACTCGCTGAAGTTGTCCAGGATCTCCTTGCCGCGGGGGGAGCCGGTGGCTTCCACATGCTCGCGGATGAGCTCCTTCAGGGCGGCAACATCGTACTTGTGCTCCACAGGCTCCAGGCTCACGGTCTCCTTATTGACCCGCTGGTAGAAATCCCAGTTCTCGTCCAGAACGTAGGCCACGCCGCCGGTCATGCCGGCTGCGAAGTTCTTGCCGGTCTGGCCCAGAACCACGACAGTGCCGCCGGTCATGTACTCACAGCCGTGGTCACCCACGCCCTCGACAACGGCAGTCGCGCCGCTGTTGCGGACGCAGAAGCGCTCACCGGCCACGCCGGAGACGAAGGCCTTGCCGCTGGTGGCACCGTAAAGGGCCACATTGCCGGTGATGATGTTTTCCTCGGGCTTGTAGCCGATGCCCTCGGGCGGGCGGACGATGATCTTGCCGCCGGACAGGCCCTTGCCCATATAGTCGTTGCAGTCGCCGGTCAGGCTGAGGGTCAGGCCCTTGGGGATGAACGCGCCAAAGCTCTGGCCGCCTGCGCCGATGCACTCGGCGGTGTAGACATCGTCGGGCAGGGAGCTGCCGTACTTGCGGGTGATCTCGCTGCCAAAGATGGCACCCAGGGCGCGGTCGGTGTTGGAGACCTCCAGCCGGACACTCTGGGGTGCCTTGCCGCCCAGCTTGAACTTCTTCATCAGCACCTTCATGTCAAGGGTGTTCTCAAGGTGGAAGTCATAGGTGTCGGCAGGCACAAAGTGGACGTTGCTGTTTGCAATGGCCGGGTTGTGCAGGATGCAGTCCAGATTCATCTTGGCGGCACGGCTGCCGGCAGCACTGGGCTTGACATGGAGCAGGTCGGTGCGGCCCACCAGCTCATCGATGGTACGCACGCCCAGCTTGGCCATGTACTCCCGCAGCTCCTGAGCCACAAAGGTCAGGTAGTTGATGATATACTCGGGCTTGCCCTTGAACCGCTTGCGCAGCTCGGGGTTCTGGGTGCAGATGCCCATGGGGCAGGTGTCCAGGTTGCAGACACGCATCATCACGCAGCCTTCGCACATCAGCAGGGAGGTGCCGAAGCCGAACTCCTCAGCGCCCAGCATACAGCTGATGGCAACATCGCGGCCGGAGAGCAGCTTGGAGTCGCTCTCAATGCGGACGCGGCTGCGCAGGCCGTTCAGGATCAGGGTCTGGTGGGTCTCGGCGATGCCTAGCTCCCAGGGCAGGCCCGCGTTCTTGATGGAGGTGCGGGGGGCTGCACCGGTGCCGCCGTCGTAACCGGAGACAAGGATGACCTGTGCGCCGCCCTTGGCAACACCGGCGGCAATGGTGCCGACACCGGCCTCGCTGACCAGCTTCACGTTGATGTTGGCGTGGCGGTTGGCGTTCTTCAGGTCATAGATCAGCTCGGCCAGATCCTCGATGGAGTAGATGTCGTGGTGGGGCGGGGGAGAGATCAGGCCCACGCCGGTGGTGCTGTGGCGGGTCTTGGCAATCCAGGGGTAGACCTTGGCACCGGGCAGGTTGCCGCCCTCGCCGGGCTTTGCGCCCTGTGCCAGCTTGATCTGGATCTCTTCGGCGGAGACCAGATACTTGCTGGTCACACCGAAGCGGGCCGAGGCCACCTGCTTGATCTTGGAGTTGCTCTCGCTCTGGTAGCGCTCCTCGGGCTCACCGCCCTCACCGGTGTTGCTCCGGCCGCCCAGACGATTCAGGGCGATGGCGATGGTCTCGTGGGCCTCGCTGCTCAGGGCACCGTAGCTCATGGCAGCGGCTTTGAACCGCTTGACGATGGAGCTGACGGGCTCCACCTCCTCAAGGGGGATGCCGCCGTTGGGGTCATAGCTGAAGTCCAGCAGGCTGCGCAGGTGCATGCCCTCGGCACCCATGTTGTCCACGGTGCGGGTGAAGTCTTTGAAGGCCTTGTAGTCGCCCGTGAAGCAGGCTTTCTGGAACAGATGGATGGTCTGCGGGGTGAAGAGGTGCTCTTCCTTGCCGCTGCGGAACTTGTGAGCGCCGCCGTCGGCCAGCTCCATGTTGATGTCCAGACCCAGCGGGTCAAAGGCGGCGTTGTGGGCAGCTTCCACATCCGCCTGAATGTCCTCCAGACCGATGCCGCCCACACGGCTGACCGTGCCGGTGAAGTACTTGTCGATGACATCCTTGGAGATGCCGACCGCCTCAAAGATCTGGCTGCTCTGGTAGCTCTGGATGGTGGAGATGCCCATTTTGGAGGCGATCTTCACGATGCCGTTCAGCACAGCCTTGTTGTAGTCATCCACGGCGGCGTAGTAATCCTTGTCCAGCAGACCCTCGTCGATGAGCTGGGCAATGGTGTCGTGGGCCAGATAGGGGTTGACGGCGCAGGCACCGTAGCCCAGCAGGGTGGCAAAGTGGTGCACCTCGTGGGGCTCGGCACTCTCAAGGATGAGGGCCATGGCCGTGCTCTTCTTGGTGCGGATGAGGTACTGGGAAACGGCAGAAACGGCCAGCAGGCTGGGGATGGAGACGTGGTATTCATCGATGTCGCGGTCAGAGAGGATGATGATGTTGGCACCGTCCTTGTAGGCGCGGTCCACCTCCAGAAATACGCGGTCGATGGCCTTTTCCAGGCTGGTGTTCTTATAGTAATTGATGGACACCGTGGCGGTCTTGAAGCCGGGCACGTTCATGTGCTTGATCTTGAGCAGATCGGTGCTGGTCAGGATGGGGTTCTGCACCTTGAGAACCTTGCAGTTCTCGGGCTTGTCCTCCAGCAGGTTGCCGTGGGCACCCACATAGACGCTGGTGGAGGTGACCACCTTCTCACGGATGGCATCGATGGGCGGGTTGGTGACCTGTGCGAACCGCTGCTTGAAGTAGTTGAACAGCGGGGGATGCTGGTCACTCAGGACAGCCAGCGGGGTGTCGGTGCCCATGGCTCCGGAAGGCTCGGCACCGGCCCGGGCCATGGGCAGGATCAGCTCCTTGATCTCCTCGTATTTGTAGCCAAAGACCTTCTGCAGGCGGGTCAGCTCCTCGCCGGTGTAGCTGGGGACCTTGATGTTGGGGATCTTCAGGTCCTTCAGCCGGACCAGATTCCGGTCGATCCATTCGCCGTAGGGCTCGCGGCTGGCGTAGTATTCCTTCAGCTTCTCGTCATCCACGACCTCGCCCTTGACGGTATCCACCAGCAGCATCTTGCCGGGGCGCAGGCGGTCTTTCATCAGAATGTTGTCGGGGGCACAGGGCAGCACGCCCACCTCGGAGGACAGGATCATCCGGCCGTCCTTGGTGATATAGTAGCGGCTGGGGCGCAGACCGTTGCGGTCCAGCACCGCGCCCACCACGTCGCCGTCGGAGAAGAGGATGGCGGCGGGGCCGTCCCAGGGCTCCAGCATGGTGGCGTAATACTGGTAGAAATCGCGCTTTTTCTGGCTGATGTTCTTGTTGTTCTCCCAGGGCTCGGGGATGGTGATCATCACAGCCAGGGGCAGGTCCATGCCGTTCATCACCATGAACTCCAGCGCGTTGTCCAGCATGGCGGAGTCCGAGCCAGAGGTGTTGATGATGGGCAGGATCTTGTTCATGTCGTCCTGCAGGATGGGGCTCTCGATGCTCTCCTCACGGGCCAGCATGGCATCGGTGTTGCCCTTGATGGTGTTAATCTCGCCGTTGTGCAGGATGAACCGGTTGGGGTGGGCACGCATCCAGCTGGGGTTGGTGTTGGTAGAAAAGCGGCTGTGCACCATGCCGATGGCGGATTCGTAATCCTCGTCCTGCAGGTCAAGGTAGAACAGGCGCAGATCGTGCACCAGGAACATGCCCTTGTAGACGATGGTGCGGCTGGACAGGCTGGGCACATAGGTGCCGTTGCTGGCCTGCTCGAACACCCGGCGGATGATGTAGAGCCTGCGGTCAAAATCAATGCCCTTGCTCACACGGGCAGGCTTTTTGATGAAGCACTGCCAGATGGAGGGCAT
>PPYF01103387.1_pt1 | contig 12434 bp, 8 predicted proteins | sample 1559871 | NCBI WGS metagenome assembly PPYF01 (sample SAMN08240021, study PRJNA423297) | Human gut metagenome, whole genome shotgun sequencing project. | reverse complement strand
AAATAATATGAAAAGTGATGAAAAAACAAAAAACCATTGACGAATGTACAAGGCAGTGTTAGATTATAGTCAGATTTAGCGCTAAACTAATTTGGACGAAAAAAGGATATTGAATTACGAAAGTGAGGATTTCTATGAAAAAGAAACTTATTGCAACAGTTATGGCAGCTACAATGGCAGTGACAGCGCTTACAGGCTGTGGCAGCTCATCGGCTTCATCAGCCAAAAAAGACATAAAAGTACCAACAGAGCCATTTGGCGATACAGTGAAGTATGACCCTTCGGTTGAGATTAATGATGGAAAGGATATCTCAATTGACATGTGGGAGTGGGGAAGCGATGAATTATTTCAGGAGATTATTGACAGATACACAGCTATTCATCCTAATGTAACGATAAACCTTGTGGATAATCCATGGGATGATTACTGGACAAAGCTTCCTCTGGCACTCGATGGCGAGAACGGACCGGCACTCTTCAATGTACATAACAGCTATCATGAGAATCTTATCAACTATATGGCACCGCTTGATATTCCTGTTGAGGATTTGGAGCAGGACTTCAATGGAGTAAGCGCCCATGTGATTGATGGCAAGGTTTATTACATTGATTACGGAATGATGACAGGCTCTGTTTATTACAACAAGGATATGTGGAAGGAAGCAGGACTTACAGAGGATGATATTCCAAAGACCTGGGATGAAATGATTGAGGTGGCAAAGAAGCTTACCATCAAGGACGGAGACAAAATAGTCCAGGCCGGACTCAATTTCAATAATGATTTCCACCAGAATTACCTGCTGGGACTTAACTATCAGCTTGGTGAAAACTTATTCCAGGAGGATGGAAAGACACCTAATGTTAATTCAGATGCGATGAAGAAGGTTATGCAGATGCTTGTTGATATGTATGACAAGGATCAGATCGGTTCAAAGGATTTTGGCGAGAACTGTGCAGACAGCTTTGGACAGGGACAGTCGGCAATGGTTATTCAGTGGGGTCATTACTACAATACACTTAAGACCACATGGAGCGATATAGATTTTGGTGTATTTGAAATTCCTACATTTGACGGAAATCCATATGCATACAATAGATATAATGGTGAGTCAACATTCGGTGTAAACAAGAATGCACCTAAGGACCAGCAGGCAGTGGCACAGGATTTTGTAAAGTTCTTCCTCTGCGATGATGAGTCTCAGGTAGCTTTCAATCTTGCCATGAGTACATTCCCTGCAAAGAAATCCCTTGCAGATAATGAGAAAATACTTGAAAACCCATCACTTAAGGTACTTGCAGAGCACATTGACCACTATATCTGGCCGGGCCCGATGCCTTCATGTGTTGAGGATAATATGAAAAAGGCCGGAGAGGACATATTCTACAATGGAGTGGATATTGATACGGCTTTAGACAAGGCACAGGCTGATATTATAAAGGATATGAAGAGCAGTTCATTCCAATCAGTCGAGAATCTATATGAGTTTGCAAAATAACGGGTAGAGATTCACAACTACGGAGGATTATTAATGTTTAAAAAATCACATCCATTACAAAGTAAAAGTGAAATAATTTTAAGAAACATAGTTGTTTTAGCTATGGTAGTTTTCTTTACAGTATTTTTGATAATACCAATCGGTATAGCATTTGCAGGAAGCTTTCATGAGTGGAATCCGCTAAGCGGAACATACAAGTTTTTGGGGCTGGAAAATTATAAGCAGGTGTTCACGAGCAAATTGTTCGGCAAATCAATGTTCAATACAGTGATCTTTTCAGCAGTTGTAATTGTTTTCAGAGTCGGTCTGGGACTGGGAATCGCGTATGCTATTTATTCAACGCTTATAAAGCATAAGAGCTTTTTCAGGGCAGTTTACTATATGCCCGTAGTGACACCTATGGTTGCAGTGGCATTTGTATGGAAGTTCATGTACAATCCACAGATCGGAACCATCAACAAAATATTCGGACTCGACATCAACTGGCTGATGAATCCGAAAACTGCTCTGATCGCAGTAATCATAATGACCATCTGGAAGGATTTCGGATATGCGGTTGTTATGTATATGGCAGGCCTGTACTCACTTCCGGCAGATGTCATGGAGGCAGCACAGGTTGACGGAGCGAGTGGCTGGCAGAAATTCAGATACATTACATTGCCATTGCTTAAGCCTATGACACTTTTTGTAGTCATTACATCAATTATCTCGTATATCCAGGCATATGTTCAGATACTCATCATGACAGAGGGAGGACCGGGAACATCAACATATCTGGCTTCTTACATTATTTATGATGAGGCCTTTGTCAAATACAACTTTGGATATGCATCAGCACTTTCATTTGTGCTTTTTGTGATTACCGCAGTGCTTACCGTGCTTTCTTTCAAAGTATCGGGCAAGGAAGAGTAGGAGGAAAATATCATGAGAAAAAAAGTAAGCAGTATAGTTTTAAATGTATTCCTTCTATTATTGGGCATTGTTACAGTTTATCCGTTTATATGGATGCTATGCTCATCATTTAAGCAGAATAAGGAAATAATGGCGTTGCAGCAGCATCTGCTTCCACAAGAGTTTACAATAGACAATTACATCAGCATGAATTCGCATTTCAATTTCATGAGGTTTTTTGGAAACAGTTTGTTTATCACAATTGTTGTAACCCTGCTTGTAGTATACACCAGTACAATCTGTGGCTTTGTATTAAGCAAATATAAGTTTAAGGGCAGAAATATCCTATTTGGCTTTGTATTGGCTACTATGATGATTCCATGGTGTGTAACAATTATTCCAAAATACACTATGATTCAGAAATTCGGATGGATGGACAGCTATAAGGCACTTATTATTCCGGCTATGTTCAGCGGATTTGGAATATTTATGATGAAGCAGCACATTGAGACCATCCCGGATGAGATTATTGAAGCTGCCAGAATGGATGGCGCTAATGAGTTTTATATCTTTCACAGGATTATATTTCCGATGGCAAAAAACGGAATTTCAAGTATAGCCATTTTTCAGTTCCTGTGGACATGGGAAGACTATCTGTGGCCTTACCTTGTAATCAATACCAAGGAAAAGCAGCTGTTGGCAGTAGGCTTAAAGATGTTTAACGGACAGTATTCTACAGATTATGGTGCACTTTTTGCGGCAACGGCAATATCTATCATACCGGTTTTACTGATATATCTGTTCTTCCAGAAGCAGTTTATCGCAGGAATTGCTGCATCGGCTGTCAAGGGATAACGTAATTTATATGAGAGGGAGTATTTCATGCAGGAAATATACAGAGTAAAGACAAGTCCGGTGGCATTATCGGACAATATGATAACAGGTGAAAAATACAGGATTACTTTCCTGACAGAGGCGCTTGTACGTCTGGAATACAGTGAAGATGGTGTGTTCGAGGACAGGGCAACACAGACAGTATTGTTCAGGGATTTTCCAAAGACCGACTATCATGTGGTGCGAGGCGCTGATGGAATTGAGGTTCATACATCAATGCTTCACCTGATATATAATGAGAAAGAGTTCTCATCACACGGACTGAGCATACAGATCAAGGGAAACCTGAGCGCATATCACAGCATCTGGCATTATGGCGAGAAGGTGGATGATCTGCAGGGCACAGCGCGTACACTCGATGACGTAAACGGAGAAACCAAGCTTGGACACGGTATCGTTTCGCGCTTTGGATATTCAGTTCTTGATGACAGTAAATCACAGATTTTACTTGATGATGGATGGATTGAGCCAAGAAAAAAAGGTGTGTCTGATTTGTATTTCTTTGGATATGGACATGATTATAAACAGGCGCTCAATGATTTTTACAGGCTTTGCGGCAAGACTCCGATGCTTCCGCGATATGCACTGGGAAACTGGTGGAGCAGATATTATAAATACTCAGAAGAAAGCTATATGGAGCTGATGGACAAATTCGATGAAAAGAATATCCCATTCACAGTAGCTGTAATAGATATGGACTGGCATCAGGTTGATGTGGATCCTAAATATGGAAGCGGCTGGACAGGATATACTTGGAACAAAAAGCTTTTCCCGGATCCGAAGCGCTTTCTTGGAAAGCTCCATGACAGAGGAATGCATACTACCTTAAACGTACACCCTGCGGATGGTGTGCAGGGCTGTGAAGAAATGTATGTTGATATGGCAAAGGAAATGGGCGTGGACTATGAAAATGAGGATCCGGTTGTATGTGATCCGGCAAGCCCAAAGTTTATGGATGCATATTTTAAGTATCTTCATCATCCGAGAGAGGCTGAAGGTGTGGATTTCTGGTGGATTGACTGGCAGCAGGGCAGCAACTGCAAGGTTGAAGGATTGGATCCGCTATGGATTTTTAATCATTTTCATTATCTCGATAATAAAAGAGACGGTAAGCGTCCAATGACATTTTCGCGCTATGCAGGTCCGGGAAGCCATAGATATCCGATTGGATTTTCGGGAGATACACATATTACATGGGAGTCGCTTGATTTTCAACCGTATTTTACAACGACAGCGACAAACATCGGATATGGATGGTGGAGCCATGATATTGGCGGACATATGCTTGGCTACAAGGATGATGAGCTGACAGCCAGATGGACACAATATGGTATATTCTCTCCGATAATGCGTCTGCACAGCTCATGCAGCGAATTTAACGGCAAGGAGCCGTGGCGATTTAAAAAAGAGACTGAGGAAGCGATGGAGGCAGCGCTCAGACAGAGGCATTGTATGATTCCGTATCTGTATACTATGAACTATCGCAGCTATGCCGAGAATATGCCGCTGATTGAGCCTATGTATTATGAGTATCCTGAAAATGCAGAGGCTTATGAGGTAAAGAATCAGTATTTCTTTGGCAGCCAGCTTATGGTAGCACCTGTTACAACTCCACGTATTAAGGGACTTAATGTGGCAAAAACCAAAGTATGGTTCCCGGAGGGCATCTGGTATGATATCTATACAGGCATGCGCTATGATGGTGGAAGAATGCTGGAGGTTTACAGGGATTTGAGCAGCATACCTGTGTTTGCGAAGGCTGGAGGCATACTTGCGTGTGCAGATGCTGATGAGCTTGATGCAAGATCTGTTATCAAAAATCCTGATGTATTATGTGTCAGGGTATTCCCGGAGGCTGATGGTGAGTTTGAGCTATACGAGGATGACAATGAATCCTGCGGATATGTGGATGGCAGATGTGTGACCACAGCTATGAAATATTCTGCGGATAAAGATATGTTTGTCATTTCTCCGGCAGATGGAGATACATCATTAATACCTGACAACAGAACCTATAAGCTTGTCTTTGAAAGAAGAACCGAGACAGCAGCCGATAAGGTAAAGGTATCTGTGGATGGTAAAGAGGTATTGGCAAAGAATAAATATGATAAAGAAAACAGAAAGCTCATCGTTACTGTAAATGCATCGACAGCGAGCAAAATAAGCGTTGCAATATCGAAAGACACAGTGGCGCTTGATAATCAAATCGAAAAAAGATGCTTTGATTTCCTGAATCAGGCAGAGATAGGCTTTGTGCTAAAGGATGAAATCTACGGTCTTATTACATCGGGAAAGAAAACAACAGTGATTTTATCAGAGCTCAAGGCAAAGGAGCTTGATACAGAGCTGTATGGTGTATTGACAGAGATACTTACAGCCTGAGGCAGTCACCGGTCATACTAGGTGTGACCGGTGACTTTCTTTGTTGTAAAAATTAAAAATGGATGATACTATTATAGTAAACGGAAGTATTTTTATAAGAAACATCAGGAGAAACTATATAATTCAAGGGAGGATTATGCAATGGGAAATTCATATAAGAACTGTAAAATACAGGACAACACAGCAGAGCTGATCTACGAGAACGGCAGTCTGTTTGTTACCATATTTGAAAACAACATAGTGCATGTTGCACAAAAACCCGGCATCGAAAGTGTTGCAATAGAGGAGGGCTTTATTCCGAAGGCTGCCACACCGGACATAACCTGCAAGGATACGTCTGATGCCAAGGGGACCGCAGCAGAAGCCGGTGTAAGCGATGCAGCAGCTAAAGCAGTCATCCGCGCAAGGGATATTACTGTATATGTGAAGGATAACGAGAAGCTTGATATTTATTACAAAGGGAAGCTTGTGCTTTCGGATTATGAAAAAGCACGCAAAAAGAGTGAGAAGAATCCGTACGAGGATCTTGCCATCGCAGAGCTTGAGGGACATACTGTCGGAAAAGATGAAGAAAAAACTGACGCTGTTACCATCATCAAAAAGCTTGGAAAGGATGATGCTATTTACGGTCTGGGAGATAAGCCGGGATGCCTCAACAAGCGTGGATATTCATATGTAAACTGGAACACGGATGATCCTGCGCCACATGTGGACAGCTTCAAATCGCTGTACAAATCCATACCGTTTTTTATCGTGCTGGGCGATGAATATTGCTATGGAATTTTTGCGGATAATACCTACAAGACAACCTTTGATTTCGGTTATGAAAACACAGATTACTATTTCGTCGAGCATGAGAAGGGCGAGCTGGACTACTATTTTATGCCGGGAAATGATATGGCAGAGGTGGTAGGACTTTATACATCACTGACAGGCACCACACCGCTTTATCAGAGATGGATATACGGCAGCCATCAGAGCCGCTGGGGCTATTACACGCAGGATGAGGTGCTTGATATAGCTGACAAATTCCGCGAGCTTGATATCCCATGCGATGTGATACATATGGATATCGATTACATGAATGGCTACAGGGTATTCACCTTTGATGACAAGAAATTCCCGGATGTAAAGGGTCTTTCAGAGAAGCTTGCTGACAGGGGTGTAAAGCTCATATCCATCATTGACCCGGGTGTGAAAAAGGATGAGGACTATTTCATGTACAAAGAGGGCATGGAGATGGATGCATTTGCACATGATACAGATGGCAGTGTATATGAAAATGCTGTCTGGCCGGGAACATCGGTATTTCCGGACTTCACAAAGCAAAGCGTCAGAAGCTGGTGGGGAGACAAGACAAAGATACTTCTCGAGCACGGTATCAGTGGCATATGGAATGATATGAATGAGCCTGCAAGCTTCAACGGACCACTGCCGGATGATGTGCAGTTTGAGTATGGAGCACATGAAAAGGTTCACAATATTTACGGACATTTTATGGCAAAAGCCACATATGAGGGACTTGCGAAAAATGATGGTGGAAAACGTCCGTTTGTACTTACCAGGGCTGCGTATGCCGGAAGCCAGAAATACTGCGGTGGCTGGACCGGAGACAATCACAGCATCTGGGCGCATATAGCACTTTCACTCGAGCAGGTGTGCAATCTGTCAGTCAGCGGACTTGCCATGTGCGGCAGCGATATAGGCGGTTTCGGAAGTGATACTACACCGGAGCTTCTTGTCAGATTTTATGAGGCAGCAGTATTTGTGCCGTTTTTCAGAAATCATTCAGCGATGGGAACACGCAGACAGGAGCCTTGGCAGTTTGATGAGACTACGATAGATGCAGTCAGAAAGACAGTAAAGCTCAGATACAGATTTATCCCATATATCTATGATCTGGCACATGAGTGTGAAAAGACAGGAGCACCTATCGTGCGCCCGCTCGTATACGAGTATCCTGCAGATAAGCATGTGAGAAATATTTCCGATGAATATATGCTCGGAAGCTTTGTACTGGTTGCACCTGTGATCGCACCGGGCAAGGAGGCAAGAGAGGTTTATCTGCCTGACGGCGACTGGTATGATTACTACACAGGCGAAAAATACAGTGGCGGCAGATATATTTTAGCAGATGCACCACTTGATAAAGTACCTGTCTTCATAAAGGCAGGAGCCATTATTCCTGTTGCAGACGGAGAAATCCGCTCTACAGAGGACATTACAGAGGATAAGATCAGCATACTGACATATCCGGGCAAGGGCAGCTTCGTGCATTATCAGGATGACAATGAGACGTTTGCATACAGAAACGGTGCGTACAATGCTGTTGAGTATACACTGGATGGGGATAAGCTCGAGAAGAAAGTGTTGCATAAGGGATTGTAAAAATACATAACCTTAAATTTAAAATTCAATATCAACCTCAACAGGGCAGTGGTCTGAACCGAGCACATCGGTATGGATTGCTGCCTTTTGCAGCTTATCATTGATGCGCTTTGATGTGATAAAGTAGTCGATACGCCAGCCTGCGTTCTTCTCGCGAGCCTTAAAACGGTATGACCACCAGGAATATATACCCTCGGCATCCGGATAAAAGTATCTGAAGGTATCGGTAAAGCCGGAACCTAAAAGCTCCGTCATTTTAGCACGTTCCTCGTCTGAAAAACCTGCATTCTTGCGGTTTGTTTTTGGATTTTTCAGGTCGATCTCATTGTGTGCGACATTCAGATCACCGCACAGTACGACAGGCTTTTTGGCATCGAGAGTCTTAAGGTATTCACGGAAATCATCCTCCCACTGCATACGGTACGGCAGCCTTTTCAGCTCATTCTGTGAGTTTGGAGTATAGCAGGTTACGAGATAGAAATTGTCATATTCAAGTGTGATGACACGTCCTTCCCTATCATGCTCCTCAATGCCTATGCCGTAAGATACTGATAATGGCTCATTTTTGGCGAAAATGGCTGTGCCGGAATAGCCTTTTTTCTCGGCGTAATTCCAGTACTGGTGATAGCCCGGCAGGTCAAGGTCAATCTGTCCCGCCTGTAGCTTGGACTCCTGAATACAAAAGAAATCCGCATCTATACTGGTAAAAAAATCAAGGAAACCTTTCTGGACGCATGCGCGCAGTCCGTTTACATTCCACGATATAAATTTCATGTCTTAATCCTCCATATCACTGCAATAAATTATCATATATTTTTCGCTTAAACATGACATTTTCCTAATAAAATTACAAAATCGCATTTTTTATTTTGATGATTTACTACAAAATCGCATTTTCTTTTTGGCAATTTTACTACAAAATCGCATTTTTTAAAAGAGGTTTGAATCTGCAGATTACACTTTTTATATAAAATCGTTACTGTTTACACCGAACAGTGTGACCAGCAACATAAAATACGTATAATAGAGGAAGAAAATACGCAAGATAATACGCAAGATGGAGTCGGTTCATAAGCTGCACCAAGCTGGTGCAGAAATCAGAAATATGTGAAAATATGACATAAATATAATAAATCCGCTACACTATATCATATGATTACGCACATGATATAATGCAGCGGATTTTATTGTTGATTATTTTAAAGCTCAAGTAAAATTTTTTACAGCACATCGCTTCCATCAGGAATCTTTGAGATGATAGTTCTGTTGATCCTGATTAAGAATAATGTCGAAACAGTAAGGGATATCACCTCTGCTATAGGAAAAGCCCACCATACAGCGTGAAGTCCACCGAGCTTTGAAAGGATGTATGCTGCCGGAATTAAAACCACAAGCTGACGCATGATTGATACGATCATGGAAAAGACAGCCTTTCCCAAAGCCTGGAATACTGTGCCGACGATAATACAAAACCATGCGATGAGGAAATGCACTCCGATTATTCTGAGCGCCGGAACACCGATTTTGAGCATATCGTCAGAGGCGCTGAACATTCCAAGAAGCACCTTTGGTATGAACTCAAAGCAGGCAAAGCCAAAGAACAGCAGACAGAATGCGGTTATCAGGCTGACCTTTATTGTCTTAACCATACGCTTTCTGTTCTGTGCACCGTAGTTGAAGGCGATGATAGGTGTGATTCCGTTGTTCAGTCCGAATACAGGCATAAAGAAGAAGCTCTGCAGCTTGAAATAAACACCGAAAACAGCAGCGGCAGTCGATGAAAAGCCGATAAGTATTCTGTTCATGGCATATGTCATTACTGAGCCTATAGACTGCATAATGATCGACGGAATACCGATAGCATAAATGGTTCCCATGATTTTGAAATCCGGGCTGTAGCCCTTGAAGCTCAGCTTGATATCATGATTGAATTTGTGGTTGCAGACAAAAGCAACAACGGCGGCCACGCACTGTCCCACAACGGTTGCCACAGCAGCACCGGTAGCACCGAGCTTAGGGAAGCCAAGCAGTCCAAAGATCATGATAGGATCCAGAATGATATTTGTGATGGCACCGCAAAGCTGTGAGGTCATGCTGAAAATAGTTCTTCCTGTCGATGTAAGCACCCTCTCAAAAAAGATTTCCGCAAAAATACCAAATGAAAAAATCATAACAGTACTCAGGTAGCTCACACCCATATCCATGATTTCGATATCAGCATTTCCAATCTGACTCATGTAAAAAGGCTTTACGATTGTAAGTCCGAGAATCAGAAATATTACGTAGCTGAATGCATATAGCACGGCACCGTTGATGCCGATTTTGTTGGCCTCGTCGTATTTATGGGCGCCGAGGGACTTTGACAGCAGCGCGTTTACACCTACACCTGTACCGGTTGCGACAGCGATGATGAGTGTCTGCAAAGGGAAGGCAAGTGAAACTGCTGTGAGTGCGTTTTCGGACAGCTTTGCAACGAAAATACTGTCCACGATGTTGTATAGAGCCTGTACGAGCATGGAAATCATCATAGGCAAAGACATGTTAAATACAAGTCTGCCGATAGGCATGGTTCCCATCTTGTTCTCTGTTACAGGGGCTGAATTTGTTTCCTGACTCATAATTCCTCCTATTGTAAATGATTGTTAATTTAAAACTCCTACATTATATATGTACGAAGCTTTAGTTATTAAAATTAAAATCACCGGTAGATTAGCCGGTGTTTAAAATGTGCAACAAAGCGCCAATTACATATAATACCATGACTGCAGGATACTTTCAAGGTATTATATAACTGTTAAATCATATCATAATAGTTAATGAAAAAATGCCTCAAAAAGTATAGCATTGCAGGGTATAAATTACGATAACCGCTTGACAAAATGACAGAGAGATATATAATTAGTTCAAAAATGAATAATTCAAAAATGTATAACGAAGCAGCAAAATAGGAAAAGAAAAGAAGGAATATCACATATGAAATTTAACTTTGAGTTTGCAGAGAAGATTTCGCGAACCTACAGCGATGAGTGCAGACCACTGTGCCATGAGCTGAAGCTTCCGCAGACAGCCTTTGATATACTCATGTTTCTGGCGAACAATCCGGAATATAAGACGGCAAGGGATATAGTTGAAATAAGAAAAATCAAGGCAAATCTTGTGTCTGTAAATGTTGATAAGCTTGTGAATGAGGGCTATCTGGAGAGAAAACCTGTGGAAAATGATAGGAGGAAGACGGAGCTTGTCTGTACAAAAAAGGCCGGGACTGTCATTGAAAGAGGAAGGCGTATACAGCAGCAGTTTACAGCAAATCTGTTTGCAGGGATAGATGAGGAGCAGAAAAAGCAGCTGACGATTGTTATGGAACAGCTTGAGAATAATATGGATGAAATAATCAGGAGGAAATCACACAAATGAGCACATTAATAACTATAATAGTAACATTTTTTGCCGGTATGGGCGCAGGCCTTGGAACTGGCTTTGCGGGACTAAGCGCAGCAGCAGTAATAAGCCCTATGCTCATTACATTTTTGGGAATGGATCCTTATATGGCAGTGGGAATAGCCCTGTCGTCTGATGTACTTGCCAGCGCAGTGTCAGCCTATACATATGGAAAGAACAAGAACCTTGATGTAAAAAACGGGCTCATAATGATGGTCACGGTTTTATGCTTCACGGTTGTCGGGAGCTATGTATCAAGCCTCGTGCCGTCAGCAACAATGGGCAACTTTTCGGTATTTATGACATTTTTACTCGGAATCAAGTTTATAGTCCGTCCTGTCATGACAACAAAGGAGGCCATGCAGGGAGTTTCAGCTAAAAAGAGAGCTGTCCAGTCAATCATCTGCGGCGTGCTTATCGGATTTATCTGTGGCTTCATAGGTGCGGGAGGCGGTATGATGATGCTCCTCATCCTCACATCGGTGCTTGGCTATGAGCTTAAGACTGCAGTCGGAACGAGCGTATTTATCATGGCATTTACAGCCTTTACAGGAGCTGCCTCGCACTTTGCCATCGGTGGAAAACCGGACTGGTTTGTGCTGCTTTTATGTATTGCATTTACACTCCTTTGGGCGAGAATTGCAGCGGTCTTTGCAAACAAGGCATCCGCAAAAACCTTAAACCGTGCCACAGGTATTGTACTTGTAATACTTGGCATCGTGGTATTTGCATTTTCACTTCTGAGCTGATTTTTCTTGAATATATAACTGTGTGTGCCGGTCGGGCAGCCGGGACTTGCATCATTACATAAAACAAGATAAAAATCATCATACGTATTTTGAGGGAATTGCGAAAAAATCATACCATTTTGTGCAAAACCACATATTTAATAGAAAGATTCACATAAAGATTATTAAGAATATAGTATTGTGCCCTTAGAAAAAT
>PPYF01551268.1_pt1 | contig 12435 bp, 13 predicted proteins | sample 1559871 | NCBI WGS metagenome assembly PPYF01 (sample SAMN08240021, study PRJNA423297) | Human gut metagenome, whole genome shotgun sequencing project. | reverse complement strand
CCCATTCAAAATAGGGGACGCGCCGTGCCGGGCCAGAACACGGCGAAGGCGGGGACGGCGCGTGCAGCCAAAAGCGGCAAATCGTTAAATGGAAAAGCTACAAAAATGAATAAAAGATACAAGGTACCGCTTACCATTATTTTTATACTATTTTTAGTCGTTATTATTTTCATGAGTAGCTTCTTATCTTACACATATCTGGTTGACAAATATGCGAATCCGATCAGCGTAGAATCGATAGAACTAGATGAAGATACGTCGGTCAAATTCCGGATTGACAAGGGCATGTCTACGAAAGAAATTGCGGAACAACTTTATAATCTCGGGTTGATCAAAAATAAAACGATATACCGTTTTCTTTCGAAATTCAATGGATTCGACGGACAATATAAAGTGGGGACTTATACGCTTTCGGATGGACTTTCTTATGACGAAGTCATGGTGCTTTTGGCCGGAGATCCGGAGACCGTTAAAGTTACGTTCCCGGAAGGTTTTACGACAGAACAGATTGCAGCGCGGCTTGAAGCGAACAATGTCGTTACTGCAGAGGAATTTTTGGATGCGGTGGAGAAAGTCAATATTTCTTCTTATCCATTTCTGAGCGAAGTAGCGGGGGCTTCAAGAGACCACCGGCTGGACGGATATTTATTCCCCGATACGTATGAGTTCGACGTAAAGGCAAATGTAGACGATGTTATCTACAAAATGCTGAACCGTTTTAACGAACTCTATTTGCCGGCTTATTATGTAAAATCCGAAGAGATTGGCTTGACGACCGATCAGGTAATTACACTTGCATCGATTGTAGAACGCGAGGCTAAGCTGCAGTCGGAACGTCCTGTTATTGCCGGCGTTTTCATGAACCGACTAAACAGCGAGGATGCCTCCCTGAAAAAGTTACAATCTTGTGCGACGATTCGTTATGTTTATAAAAAGCTATATAATGAAGATGTGATCAACATCACGGAAGAACACGAGAAAGTGGAAGATCTTTATAATACGTATCTGCACGACGGTTTGACCCCGGGACCAATCTGCAGCCCGGGACTTCAGTCTATAAAGGCTGTATTGAATTATGAGAAGAACGATTATTACTTCTTTGTGCTCAATGCAAAAGACGGGGTTGGATCACATATTTTCTCAAAAACATATCAAGAACATCTGCAGGCGAAGAACCAATATGGATGATACCGTCAGAAATTTTATCGAAACGCTGCTTCCGGAGGAATCGCCGGAGGAGCAAAATTTGAGAGATTATGCTGCGGAGCATCGCGTCCCGATATTGAGACGCGATGCCGCGGCATTTTTGCGTACGTTAGCAGTGGCTTGCAATCCTGCGCGCATTTTGGAAATTGGGACAGCAATCGGATATTCCGCTACAATTCTTAGCAATGCGCTGCCCAGCAGCCATATCGATACGGTTGAAATTAATCTGGATTGTGTTGTAAAAGCACGGAAGAATTTTACAGAAATGGGAATCGAAGGCAGAATCCGGGTCATTGCAGGAGACGGAGCGGATGTGCTGGCTTCACTTCGAAATCCGTATGACATGATCTTTTTCGACGCGGCAAAGGGACAATACATCCATCTATATGAAGACGCAATCCGTCTTCTGAACCCGGGCGGCCTGCTGGTTTGCGACAATTGTATTTTTTATGGAAAAGTGATGGAATCCCCGGAAACAGCACCGCACAAACATCGCACAATCGTTGCAAATATGCGCGCTTTTTTAAATAAAATGATGTCTGACTCTCGCCTCCGTGCTTCCCTTCTTGATGTAGGGGATGGCATGGCAGTGGCTTGTAAAATAAAAGGAGACGGTTGATTGATGATAGAGTTGCTTGCGCCGGGCGGAAATGAAGCAAAAATGCGAACTGCGTTTGAATATGGTGCGGATGCCGTATATATCGGCGGAGATGCATTCGGCTTGCGTGCGTGCGCTGATAATTTTACATTGCAGCAAATCGCGGATGCTGTGGATTATGCGAATCGCATTCATAAGAAGATCTATGTAACGATGAATATTATCGCCAGAAACAGCGATTTGAAAGAAATGGCAAAATATGCGAGAGAGCTTTCTCAGGCCAATGTACATGGCGTGATTGTATCTGATCCGGGCGCATTTCTGACCGTAAAGGAGGCTGCGCCGGAGCTTTGCCTCCACGTCAGTACACAGGCAAACAATCTTAACTGGCGAACCTGTGAATTTTGGCAAAAATTGGGTGCCGTCCGCGTTAACCTAGCACGCGAACTTACACTTTCTGAAATTGCACAAATCAGCGAGAACCTTCGGGAACGGAATTGTCCGATCGAATTGGAAGCATTTGTGCATGGCGCAATGTGCATGTCTTATTCCGGTCGCTGTATGCTCAGCGATTACTTTGTTGGCCGCTCGTCTAATCGGGGCGACTGTGCGCAGCCGTGCCGCTGGAATTATAAAATCGTAGAAGGCAGCAGGCCCGATGATATTTTAGAGGCAGAAGAGAACGAGAGGGGAACATTCTTGTTCAATTCAAAGGATTTATGTATGGTTGCCTATTTGCAGGAGCTTAAAGAGGCAGGTGTTTCTTCTTTTAAAATCGAAGGACGTATGAAAAGCGAATTTTATGTTGCCGTTACCGTGCGTGCCTATCGGAGGGCGATCGACGCCATGGAACGCGGCGAGGCGGCGCGGCCTGGGATGCCTTTCACGGAGGCGCTTCTGGAGGAAGTCTGCAGTATCAGTCATCGAGATTATTGTACGGGGTTTTACTTGGGAGAGCGCGGCAGTCAGATCTATGAAACAGCATCTTATCGGCGCGACACGGATTTTATCGGTACTGTAGACAGCTGTGAGGTGCAAAATACGGCCGCCTATCGGCTGACAATGACACAAAGAGGGACTTTTTCTGTAGGTGGAAGTGTTATCGCCTTGCAGTAAGCCGGAAAGGCCAAGATGCTCATATGCGCGCGGCATCGCAACGCGGCCGCGCGGTGTTTTACTAATAAATCCAAGTTGCAGAAGATATGGTTCGTAAACGTCTTCGATCGTTGCATATCTAAACAGCAAAATTTTTTTTCTTTGTATTCTTAAATTATATAGCCGTATGGCTTCCCCAACATTCATTGCCGTCATATAAAATGACACTATAAATGGATTTGTAAAACGAACAATAGTATCTTCGGTTATACATCTGACATCATTCATACTAATAACTCCTTAATAATTTTCATTTTCTCCGAATTCACATCATTGACAAACTTTCAGATTCGATGATGAATATTATAAATAATACTTTGATATATAAAATGTTTATGGTATAATTAATTTTGGTTTTATAATAAATAAAAAAGGAGTATTTCAATGAAGAAGAAACTAATGTTACTGATTTTATGTTATATAATGTTGTTTAACATTATATATACGGCTAATGCTTTTGACTCGATTATTTTATCACAAGAAAACTTTAATCAGGAAATGACTTTTGATAAAGATAATACAGCTAGTGATCCCTCTCCATATGAATTTTTATTAAAAAAGGGTTTCACTGAAGAATATTTACAAAATCTTCCCGATAAATATATCAATGAATTATTCGAAAAATTTAAAAATAACTATGTAATTCTTGACAACATTTCTTATAAATTCTATGATATAGAAAACAAAAATAATGTTATTAATCCATTTGCTATTATCCCCGAATATATGTTGAAACTAAAAGTGGCCGATTTTGTATATTATGATCCAAATACAACACTTATTGAAAAAATTGAAATAAATATTACTTATGATTGGTATTGTAATCCTGGCGTTGAGGAAAGACCATATAATAGAGGGATTGACGGCATATCTACAAACTGGGATTATCGTTTTAATTATAAAATAGGTTCTTTTACACATACAGATTACATGACAACTGGTCAAATAATGTATCGGTCAAATGACATAGAGACGACAGCATATAACACCACAACTGATTTAGCAAAAACGGGACAATGTGGAATTGGGTACTATGTAAATTTGGCCCCGAAGAAATTGAGACCGTATTTTAGTAAGTGTACTGGAGTTACTAAATATTCAATATATCCAAAAGATGATAATAGTATATATGTATATGATTTTAACCCTAATCATGGTTCTGCTACTAATGTTGGGGTAGAATATGCGCACGATACTAGTTCAGGGAGTGTTGGTATCAGTTTTTCTTTATGGGGATTTTCAGTCGGAATGAATTTTGATACTAATAGAGTAGACAATCGTACTTTAGAACATAAAATACGGTATTCAATTGGCAGAGACAAGCGATTTATTACAACTGATAAAGATACTTATTATCCTGCTGAAAAAATTAATATTACTGTCAATGATGCCCCTACCAAAAATTCATGGATTGGTATTTATGAAAGTACTATTAATGATTATCAAAATAATTCAACTGGTATGTGGTGTTATGTAGGTAGTGGAAACCATGATTTGCCTACACAGCAAAGAATAAATAGTAAAGTATATTTAACGGCAAATAAATTAGATATTACTAATTATGACTTAATTCCTTTTCAACCAGGTAATTACAAAATAGTACTATTTCAAGATGGTGGATATACTCCTGTTTCTTATGCTTATTTTACCGTAAAACCAGCGGAAATTCTTGCTGCAACTAAATCAAATGGAGATATAGTAATAACATTTAAGGGTGCAGTAAATGAGGATGCTTGGATTGGTATTTATCCAAGATCCCAAACGGTGTATCATCCGGACTATCCTTCTATAACGTGGTTTTATACTCATTATTATATCACAGATAACTGGTCTGGCGAAAGAACAATCTCATTACATCGGGAGCAATTGCAAAAGTATAAAGCCGTTCTTTTTTCAACGGAACGATACTATCCTATTGCTACTTGTCCTATTGATGAATATTTTCTTGTATAAAGTACAGAGGCTCTCTCAAAATAGTCAATATAAAACCCTCAGGTAGGACAAGAAAAAGCTACTTGGGGGATTTTCATAAGAAGAAAACAAAAAAATTTTCAAAAGGGTACACTCTACTTCATTCCTGTAAGTTTTCTGATAACTCAGAATTTTCCTTGGTTACAAATAATATAAAGAGAGTACGGTTCACTTTATCGTTTACCAGGGGCTTAAATAAATCGGCCGAGTCATTTCTAAAGATTTTAAAGATTTATAATTGTTCTTTGATAAAATATCTAATTTTGCATCGATTTTACCAATAGGATGTTCTTGATCATAATTTACATAAAAATTAATAACGTAAGTAGCACATGCTTTATCCGCAGGGGAAAACGAATAATTCCAAAATCTGATTTCAGCACACTGGAACATATATTGTTGCATCGTTCGGAGCGGACAATTGTCCGTTTTTAATAGTGTTTTATCATCAGAAGTTGTGTTTATGCTTTCTAATTTAAAAACTCGATCCTCAAGAGTATAATTGAGACTGTGATAGATAAATAATTCATATTGGTATTCTAAATCGGTTTCTTTTGTCAATTCTAGAGTAACAACGCAAGTGATCCTTTTAGATGGTTGTCGATAAATTTCCAAGGAAAATTTAAGTCCATCATTATACAAGCATTGACCTGTTAGAAATTCGCCATGGCTATTCTGTTGATTCTTCACAAAATCATTTACATTGTTTAACTGTAAAATCTGCTCTTCGGAAGAATAAGCGAGAGAGAAAAACTCGGATTTGGAATTCCAATAATGATTATATTGATATCTCTTTACGTATCGATAAGTAAAGTAAGAAGCGAATGATACCAATATGAATAATGTAATAAGACATTTTATTTTTTTTGTTTTCATATGATCCCTATTTAAATATAATACTATTATAATAATATACTATTTTGGCATAAAGTCAATGGTAATTATTGGAAGTGTTATCGCCTTGCAGTAAGCCGGAAAGGCCAAGATGCTCATATGCGCGCGGCATCGCAACGCGGCCGCGCGGCGTTTTACTAATAAATCCAAGTTGCAGAAGATATGGTTCGTAAACGTCTTCGATCGTCGTAGCCTCCTCCCCTGTAGAGGCGGCAAGTGTATCGAGACCTACCGGTCCGCCGCTGAATTTTACGATGATCGTATTTAATAAATTACGGTCGATATTGTCAAGCCCCAGTTTATCTACTTCCAACGCATCGAGCGCCAGCTTGGCAATGGCGCCAGTGATGCTGCCGTCTCCCTTGATTTGAGCAAAATCGCGTACGCGCTTTAAAAGTCTGTTTGCAATTCGCGGCGTACCCCGGGAACGCAGTGCGATTTCCAGTGCGCCTGTGTCGTCGATTTCTACTTGTAAAATGGCCGCGGAACGCCGGACAATTTTGCATAATTCAGAAGCATCATACATTTCCAGTCTGCTGATCACGCCGAAACGGTCCCGAAGCGGCGCCGTCAGGAGACCTGCGCGCGTCGTGGCACCGACAAGTGTGAATTTTGGAAGATCCAGGCGCAGAGAGCGCGCAGCCGGTCCCTTGCCCATGATAATATCAAATGCAAAATCTTCCATCGCAGGATATAAAATTTCTTCCACTGCGCGATTCAAACGATGGATTTCATCGATAAATAAAACATCGAAATCATTTAAATTTGTAAGTAATCCCGCCAAATCAGCGGCTTTCTCGATGGCAGGCCCCGTCGTTATCCGCAAATTAACGCCCATTTCGGACGCAATAATTCCGGCAAGCGTCGTTTTGCCAAGTCCCGGAGGACCGTAAAGCAGCACGTGGTCCAGCGGTTCTTTCCGCTGCTTCGCTGCCTCAATAAACACGGACAAGTTCGCGCGTACCTTTTCCTGACCGATATATTCCTCAAATTTGCGTGGCCGGAGGCTGACCTCTTCCAGATCTTCCGGCGATTCCGCGCCCGTGACCAGACGCTGGTTTTCTTCATAGTCCATATGCAAATCAATCCTATCTAAACTCAAAAGCCCTGCCGAAGCGCCTGACGTACCGTTTCTTCCAAGGTCATTCCATCTTTGTATACTTTTGCAGTCAACCGAGCCGCCTCTTTGGAGCTATAGCCCAGAACCATGAGCGCTGAGACTGCGTCGTTGCTGATATATCCCGCCGGTATGGGTTCAAAATCTTCTTCTTTCTCCATTCCCGCCGATTTAATATCTTTACTGATTTTATCCTTCAATTCCAGTACGATCCGCTGCGCAAGCTTTGGACCAACGCCTTTGCTTTTGCTGATCGCTTTGAAATCGCCCGTCGCTACAGCCAGACTGAATTCCGACGGCGCCATTGAAGCCAGCACGGCAACGCCTACTTTCGGACCGACGCCGCTCACGCTGATCAGCATCATAAAAACAGAAAGCTCCTCTTTCGAGGCAAATCCGAACAGTGAAATCTCATCTTCCTTCACATTCATATAAGTATACAGCGTCACGGTTTGTCCACTTTGTCCGATATTTGCTGCCGTCATATAAGAGGTATATATTTTAAAACCGATGCCGCCTACGTCGATCACGCAAAAATCAGTTCCCTTATACTGTAAAGTTCCCTTGATATATTCAAACATATTTTTATTGCCCTTTCGTAAACATACTATGCAGTATGTCCTCCATTATACACTATTTGCTCCGGATTCGTCAAAGCGCGCAGCAGTGATCACTGCTTGTTGTCAAACGGATAAAAACTGTGCAGATCGGTTGGATTTTAACGACAAAAATGATATAATTATGCAGAAACAATAACTCTGGCGGTGGAATATGATCATAATGGGCGTGGATCCGGGCTTCGCAATTACCGGCTACGGAATCGTAGAATATCAGAATAACAAATTGAAGTTGTTGGACGTCGGAGCAGTCAACACAAAAGCAGGCGAGCTTTTCACTTGGAGGCTGCTGCAAATCGACGAAATACTCACGGAAATGATGCGGAAGCATCAGCCTGACGCATTTGCAATTGAAGAACTTTTTTTTAACAATAATGCGAAAACTGCGATCGCTGCAGCGCAAGGACGCGGCGTCGCGGTGGGTTACGGGCGTGCCGATAAAAATCAGGTACAGCAAATGGTAAAAGCTATTTTACACCTGGACAAGATCATAAAACCGGATGACGCGGCAGACGCAGCGGCAATTGCGATCTGCCATGCATTTTCCCATATGATGGCGGAAAGGATCTGATTGACATGGAAGAACGAATTTTACTGCATATCTGCTGCGGTCCGTGCAGCCTGTATTGCATTGACGATCTGAAAGGTGCCGTCTCGGAAGCAATCACGGGATATTTCGCAAATCCCAATATCCATCCTTATGATGAATTTATGCGGAGAAAGGGCTCTACGACAGCGGCCTGTGCCGCAAAGAAAATCTCACTTCTAACGGAAGACAATTATGATTTTGAAAAATGGGCAAATTTTAAAAGTTCGCGTGCAGAGCGTTGTAAAATGTGTTATACTATGAGAGCGATACTGACCGCGCGGAAAGCAGCGGAACTGAATTATAAATATTTTACGAGTACCCTGTTCGTAAGTCCCTATCAGAATCACGAACTGATGAAAGATGTGTTCCGGCAGGCAGGGCGAGAATACGGAGTAGAATTTTTATATCGCGATTTCAGGCCGGGATTCCGAGAAGGACAGCAGCAGGCGCGGGAACTCGGTCTTTATCGACAGAAATACTGCGGCTGTATTAAATCATTTTACGGAGAATAGATATGGATGAAAATGAAGAAAAAATAAATGAAACGGCGGAATCTACGGAAACTCCTGCGGAACCGCTTCCTGAAGCTCCTGTAGAACCTAGCGGAGAAGAACCGGAGCCAGAGAAAGAAATTGAAGAGAAAGTCTATTTAATCAAGAACAAGGTCGTGAGGGAAATTTTAAGCTGGGTATTGACGATCGTCCTTGCGATGTTGATCGCAATTATTATTAACACTTATTTCTTCCGGATCAGCAGGGTTTCGGGCCATTCGATGCAGCAGACGTATCAGGACAATGATATCGTATATATCTCACGGGCGCCGTATCTTTTCGGGGACGTAAAGAAAAATGATATTATCATCTTTGACTCAAGCTTCCAGGAGCGGAATTTTCTGATGGAAATTCGGGAAGCGTTTAAATACAATGTGATTTCCTATAAATTATTCCATGTAAAGCAGCCTACGAATTATTATATCAAGCGTGTTGTTGCAGTGGGCGGGGATACGCTGCAAATTAAGGAAGACGGTGTTTATGTAAACGGTGTACTTTTGGAGGAACCGTATGTAAATCCGAATGAAGCGCCGAGATATACGAATGTTTCAGATGCGCTGAAGAATGGTGTGACAGTTCCGAAAGGAAAAGTTTTCGCGATGGGGGACAACCGAAACCACAGTACGGATAGCCGCGCGATTGGCTTTATACCGGAAGGAGATATCATCGGAAAAGTAATCGGAGGTTGAAATGGATAGAAAACTGATTCTGATTGCCGCTACGAAAAATAAACATAAAATCGAAGAATTTCGCGGTATTTTTTCGTCTGTTTCCACCGGAAGCCTTGAAGTTCTTTCGGAAGAAGAAGCAGTGCGGAGATATGATGTGGAGAGCGCGGCGGAATATGTCCCTCCTGAGGAAACGGGAAAAACTTTCGCTGCAAACGCATTTTTAAAGGCGGCGGGAATTTATCGTTTTTTAAAAGTTCCTCTGCGCAAATTTTCCGATGCGGATATCCTGATTGCCGCGGATGACTCGGGCCTCTGTGTAAACATACTGGATGGAGCGCCTGGCGTATTATCTGCGCGCTATGCTTCTACGGATGGGGAAAATGCTTCTGATGCTGAGAATGTGGAGAAATTACTGCAGGAAATGGAAGCGGTTCCGGATGATAAGCGGAATGCTTCTTTTGTTTGTGCAATTTCTGCGATTCTGCTTCGGAAGGAGAGTTCGGCAATCGAACTGCTTTCCGCAGAAGGCCATCTTGCAGGCATGATTTCTCGGAAACCACAGGGCACAAACGGATTCGGATACGATCCTGTGATGTATTTGCCGGAATACGGGAAATGTGTGGCAGAGTTGGACCCGGAATGTAAAAACCGCATCAGCCATAGAGGAAAAGCGCTTAGACAGCTAGCATATAAATATTATGGTACTTATTAAGCATTGTGAAACATACGAAAAAGATACCGTTTTAGAAGTGGTCCGGCAGATTTTTGCTACCTCCGGAACGTTAGACGGCATTGCAGGTCTTACGGTGGCGGTAAAGCCGAATCTGGTTTCCAAGAAGAAACCGGAGTGTGCTGCAACGACGCACCCCGCTCTTGTATGGGCAGTCTGTAAGTTGTGCCGCGAGGCCGGCGCTAACGTGATTATTGCGGAAAGTCCCGGCGGATTTTATGATGTGGGTGCGCTTCGCGCGACCTATAAAGTGTGCGGGATAGAGGCAGCTGCGCGCGAAAGCGGTGCAGAATTAAATTTTGACACCTCCGAGACGCAGGTAGAAAATCCGAACGGAAAATATTTAAAGAAATTAAAGATCCTGACGCCGCTTGCAAAGGCTGACCGCGTCATCAATATCGCAAAACTCAAGACACACGGTATGATGACATACACGGGAGCTGTCAAGAATATGTTCGGCGCAATCGCAGGGCTGGAAAAGGCGGAATACCATTTACAACTTTCCGACTACGACGAGTTTGCAAATTGCATTATAGATATTTTTCTTGCAGTCAAACCGACGTTTCATCTCATTGATGCAGTGGTGGGAATGCATAAAGACGGACCGACGGCTGGTGAACCATATCCATTGCACACGATTTTGGCAGGATCTGATGCGTTCGAACTCGATATCGCGGGAGCGTATCTGATCAAAGCAGATTATGAGAGAATTCCGGTGCTTCGTTGCGCGGCAGAACGCGGACTTGTAAAATTAAACATAGAGGAAATCTCGTTCTCCGGCGATCCCCTTGTTCGTGCGGAGGATTTTATCATAAAATATAATGATTCCCTCAAAAAGCTGCACTTTGCTGACGGGATTTTTGGGCAGATCCTTTCCGGAGCCATTAAACCACGTCCTGTTTTCGATAAAAAGGATTGCCGTGGCTGTGGAGAATGCGTCAAATGCTGCCCGGCAAAAGTGATTACGCTTGTAAAGCCGGAGTCGCAGGGAGGGCAGGTCAAATATGCTAAGGTCGATTTATCCGGCTGTATTCGCTGTTATTGCTGCCAGGAACTTTGCCCGTTTCAGGCAGTACGCATCAAACGCCCGCTGTTGAACCGGCTGGTTATAAGAAGATAATTATAAAGGAACTGATAAAATGAATGGACTCAATATCGTGCTGGTAGAACCAGAAATTCCACAGAATACGGGGAATATCGTACGGACCTGTGGGGGGATCGGCGCGCATTTGCATCTCGTGCGCCCGTTGGGCTTTGAAGTTACAGACCGCCATCTGAAACGCGCCGGACTCGATTACTGGCATCTTGTAGATATAACATATTATGACAATTTTCAGGAATTGCTCGATCAATACGCAGATGCGCATTCGTTTTATTATTGCACGACAAAAGGCTCCAAACGGCATACGGAAGTACAATATCGGGACGGGGATTTTTTGGTTTTTGGCAAAGAAAGCCGCGGCCTTCCCGAGAACCTGTTGGCAGCTCACTATAATGACTGTATCCGAATTCCGATGCGGCCCGATTTCCGTTCTCTGAATCTCAGCAACGCCGTGGCTGTTGTCGCATTTGAAGCCATGCGCCAATTTGACTTCGCCGGAATGGAAGATGTGGGACACCTAACCGGAAGAAAAGAATTTTTAAATTAAGATCGTGTTTTTTTGATTTCTTCATACAGCGCATACGCCTGATTCTTAGATATGCCGAACTCCTTTGCCGCCTCTTTCAACGCATCGTTTTTGCTTTTGCATTCACCGGATTCAGCTGATTCTTTTAAAATACTTTCTGTTTTTCGATATACTGCTTCCGGCGTGACAGTTTCGCAAGGAGCTTCCTGCTGCTGCGCACCTTCGATCACAATAACGAATTCGCCGCGTGGTTCCTGTGCAGTAAAATACGCGAGCTGCTCGGCGGGGATTCCGCGTCGGATTTCTTCATACGTTTTTGTCAGTTCGCGGCACACCGCAGTCTGTCTGTCTGGAATCGCTTCTTTCAGAAGTTCCAGTGTTTTTAAGAGTCTGTGCGGTGCTTCGTAAAGAATCACCGTACGCTTTTCCACGGTAATCATTCTTACAAACTCTTCCCGTCTTTTACGGTCCGTGCCAATAAAGCCTTCGAATACGAATTTATCTGTGGGAAGCCCGGAAAGCACGAGCGCCATGATGCCGGCCACAGGCCCGGGCGCCATGGAAACGGGAATTCCTTCTTCTGCCGCAGCTTTAATCAAATCGGCGCCTGGATCCGAGATTCCCGGTGTACCAGCGTCAGAAACAAGTGCAATTGTTTCCCCGTTGCGGAGTTTTTCAAGCAGGAGAGGACCGCGAGAAGCCTTATTA
>PPYF01158149.1_pt1 | contig 12435 bp, 9 predicted proteins | sample 1559871 | NCBI WGS metagenome assembly PPYF01 (sample SAMN08240021, study PRJNA423297) | Human gut metagenome, whole genome shotgun sequencing project. | reverse complement strand
GGGCGCAGGATATTCCCTGCAACGCAAATGAAAGAGCCTCCGGAAACATTCAAGTTTGCGGAGGCTCTTTTCGAATTCAGGCGCGAATTATTTGACGGTCAGCTTCACGTCTTCCGTAATCGTGCCGGTGTAGCGGGCGACATATTCGCCGCGTTCAAGGTGCGGCGGAACAAAGAAGGTGCCGCTCGACACGACCTGACCGGCTTTGAGCTGACGGCCGCGTTTTTCGAGCGCTGCGACGAGCCACTTGAGCGCATGGATCGGATTGTCGAGCACTTCCGTCGAATTGCCTGCCTTGATGAGTTTGCCGTCCTTGAAGAGTTCGCAGCGGATGGCATTGAGGCCGGCAACGGTGAGCGTCTTGCCGTCAACGGGCGTGCCGTGAATGATGCAGCCGCCGACGGCGCAGTCGGCAACCACCAAGTATTTGTTGAGCGTCGGGAACCAAGCTTCAAAGCGGGCGTCCGGAACTTCAATGCCGCCGGCGACGGTGATGTTTTCAAGAAGCTCTTCGTCGCTCATGCTGCTCGTCAGATCCACCTTGGGGATCATTGAGAGTTCAACCTCAATGAGCGGTTCGTTCATGTGGTCAAGTTCGAGCGTGCAGGGCGCTGCAAAGATATGCGACTTGGTTTGTTCGCCAAAGAGCGGTTCGGTGGTGCCGAACATGTCCTGCGTCGTTTTGCTCGTGAGCGAGATCTTGTAGCCGCCAGTCGGTTCGCCCTTTAATTCGGCAAATTTGCGCTGAACGGCGTAAGCGCTTTCATAGTCATTCAACACACCCGAGCAAGCCTTCATGTCAAGCGGCTTGTTGGTGCAAAAGGCGTTGTAGAGCGCCTGTGTAAGAGATGCTGCGTCCATCTGTCAAAATCTCCAAAACGAATTTACTGCAGAGAATAGGTTCTATTTTTCAACGGATTGATGCTTTATTCCTCAGGCATTTGCCTTAGAGAAGAACTTTAAAAGCAAGGGGCGGCGGTTCACTGTTGACGCAAAAGAAAAGACCGCCGACTCAAAAGGTCAACGGTCCTGCAGGTGATTCGAAATGAATCGGCTGACTTTTTTAGAACATCTGAATTTGGGGTCTGGCGCCCTCGAGGAAGGTGATGGCGCCGCTCTTGGCGGTGCCGTCCGGGCCGTCGAGCTCCCAGTCGGGAATCACCCAGCGTTCATAGCCGTTCTGCATGTGCGCGGCAGGCTTATGGGTGTGGCCGTGAATGACCAGATCAACGCCTGCGGCTTTGACGGCTTCGGCAACCGCTGATTCGACAACATCCATGTCAGCCATGCTCTTTTCGCCCTTTTCGGACTCGGACTGCGCTCGGGCCTGTTTGGCAATGGCCAGTCGTTCCTCAACAGACTTCATGAGCATCATGGCCTGCCAGCGAGGATCGTGAGTGAGGGCGCGGAACTTTTGATAAGCCACATCGCGCAGGCACCACTGGTCGCCGTGCGCAAGCAGAGTTTTGCGGCCGCAAATGTCTGCGACGATAGGGTCGCGGATCAATTCGGCGCCCGCGGCGCGGGCAAATGCAGCGCCCAGCATGACGTCACGGTTGCCGGGCATCACAATGACGCGTCGACCGGTAGCGGCGTGGAGCTTAAGCAGCGCGATCACAGGCTGTGCTTCAGGATGTGCGTCGTCGCCGATCCAGTAGTCAAAAAGATCGCCCAGAATAACGAGCTCCGGGTAGCGCGGCGCAATGGTCTTCATGAAGCGTACGAAGGCCATGATGGTTTTGGGCTTCGTAGGGGCAAGATGAAGGTCGGAAATGATGATCGGGCTCGTTAGCGGAGCGATCTCGGTAAGTCCGGCTAGTGCGGGCGGAGGAAGCTGATTCTGGGTGTCCATGACGGTTCTCGTGCGTATGCGGGAGGCGGGAGCCGGTCGGAGCGAAATGTCGTCCGACCGCGCATTCGCCGCTCTTTAGATGATCTCGGCCTTTTCGATCACAACATCTTCAACAGGAACGTCGCCGTAGAAGGAGACCATGCCCGTACGGACCTTGGCGATCTGGTCGACCACATCCTGACCGGCCACAACCTTGCCGAAGACGGCATAGCCCCAGCCCTGCGGAGTGGGAGCGGTGTGGTTGAGGAAGTCATTGTTGGCCACGTTGATGAAGAACTGAGCCGTTGCAGAGTGCGGATCCTGCGTACGGGCCATGGCGATCGTGTACTTGTTGTTTTTAAGACCGTTGGCTGCTTCGTTTTCGATCGGAGCATTGGTGGGCTTCTGCTTCATGCCTTTTTCAAAGCCGCCGCCCTGAATCATGAAGCCGCGGATAACGCGGTGGAAGATCGTGCCGTTGTAAAAGCCCGACTTCACATAGTTTTCAAAGTTGGCGCAGGTAATGGGAGCGTGTTCCGGGTCGAGTTCAATATCAATGACGCCGAGATTTGTGGTGAAGCGGATCATGAGATTTGTTGTTCCAATTAATGATTCATATGCAGTCGGGCTAACGCTCCGAGTCTGGATGCATCAGCAGGACTGCTTTAAGGTAAATCCAACATTTTCGCACAGCCCATAGATGCTGAGCGAAGCGCTATAGGAATTAAGGCAGCACTTTGACGTCAACGATCTTAACGACGTCAACGGGTACATCGTTCATGCCGCGGCGAGTGGTTGTGCGCACAGCGGCAATCTTGTCAACAACGTCGGCGCCTTTGACGACCGTGCCGAAAACACAGTAGCCGTTGCCGTCGCTTGCCTGATCAGCGTTGAGGAAGTCGTTGTCAGCAACGTTGATGTAGAACTGAGACGTAGCCGAGTGCGGATAGCTCGTGCGGGCCATGGCGATCGTATAGCGTTCGTTTTTCATGCCGCCGCGGGCTTCGAGCGGGATAGGATCATGGGTGGGCTTCTCACGAAGCTGCTCGGTAAAGCCGCCCCCCTGAATCATGAATCCCGGAATCACTCGATGAAAGATGGTGTCTTTGTAAAAGCCTTCGCGCACATAAGTGAGGAAGTTCTTGACCGTGATGGGGGCGCGGTCGGGCGCGAGGCGCACAACGATATTGCCCAGAGTGGTGTCGATTTCAACAAGCTCTTCTTTGCCGGCGGCAGCGGCAGGGAGCGAAGTCAGGGCGGCAGCAAAAGAAGCAAGCGGCAGCAGGATGCGGAAACGATTCTTCATGTTGATTGGGAAATGTCAAAAGGGAAAACGGCGGATCCTGATTGGAATCCTCGAAGCGGGGTGAATGACGAATGCGTTCAATGCATTGTCAGTGTGCAGTGAGACGGCGCAGCGTCTTCAGGCGCTGCTGCAGTTCGGTGTTGGAGGTGAGGCTCGGTGCGGCAGCTTCGTAGCTCTCAAGCGCCAGCGCGAGGTACACGTCGCCGCGGTTTTTCAGAGCCGTTGCAAAGTTGGGATTGAGGAGCAGGGCGCGGTCAAGGAGCTTCACGGCCTCTTCAAGACTGCCCATGCCGGCTTCAATCACCGCCAGGTTGTTGTATGGCTCCGGAATTTCGGGATATTCGGCAATGAGCGAACGAAGGGCTTTGGCGGCTTCCTCTGTGCGGCCGAGCCGTTCCAGTGCGACGGTTCGGCTGAAGCGAAGCTGGGCGCTGCGGGGATTTTTTTCCAGGCCAAGGTCGGCAAGTTCAAGCGCTTGTGCAGGGTGTCCGGCCTTGAGAAGCTGATCAACGCGGGGAGAGAATTCCGCAGAGTGCAGCGTTGCGGCGAGTTCCTGCATTTCAGAAGCGGCCATCGCGGAGCCGGAAGCGGAGGTGAGACCTGCCGCAAGGGCGGAGCAGATAAGCGCGGAGAAAATGTAACCGCGCAGCGGGCGGCGGAGACGGAAAATGGGCATCGCAGATCGCTTGAATAAAAATGTTTGCGCAGCAAATTAGGGAGCTTTGGAGCTTCTCAATGCCGCGTCTTCGATCGTTCGGCTGATACGCACTTGCGGGGCGCATCAGCCTGAAGCGGTCTTTTCCAGAGGTTAGAGAGCCCAAGGCAGCCGCTATACTCTCGAAGATTAGTCAACTGTTGATTTTAGCGGCTCTCAGCACATCCACATCTCTCTTGGTCTTTTAGGACTTGTATCGAGATATGGGACGGCGCTGATTGTCTCGTGATTTTTTCGTTCGAGCACCATGCTTTCGATTTATTCGACTCTCACGCGCGAGCAGCGCCCTTTCGAGTCTCTTGAACCCGGCCGCGTACGTATGTATGTCTGCGGCGTGACGGTCTATGACTACTGCCATATCGGCCACGGCCGAACCTTCGTTGCTTTTGACGTTGTGCGCCGCTGGCTTGAGGCGTCGGGCTACAAAGTCACTTTTGTGCGCAACATCACCGACGTTGACGATAAGATCATCCGCCGCGCGGCGGAACGCGGCGTCACGACGGATGAACTTACCGATGAATTTGCCCGCGCCATGCAGGAAGACATGCTGGCACTGGGCTGCCTTGCGCCGACATTCGAGCCGCGTGCAACTCAGTACATCCCGCAGATGCTCAATCTGATCGGCAAGCTCGAGGAAAAGGGTTTTGCTTACCACGCTGCTGACGGTGATGTTGACTATGCCGTCCGCAAGTTTCCCAATTACGGAAGACTTTCCGGTAAGTCCATTGACGATCTGCAGTCCGGCGCTCGGGTGCAGGAGCGCGAAGGCAAGCATGATCCGCTCGACTTTGTGCTCTGGAAGAGTGCAAAGCCTGGTGAACCGCAGTGGGATTCCAAATGGGGGTGCGGGCGCCCGGGATGGCATATCGAATGCTCAGCCATGGCGATGGATCTCCTTGGCGAAACCATTGATATCCACGGCGGCGGCCCGGATCTGGTGTTTCCGCATCACGAGAATGAAATTGCCCAAAGCGAAGCAGCGACGGGCCATCAGTTCGCGCGCACTTGGATGCATTCGGGGCCGCTGCGCGTGCGTTCGGCTGACGGCAAAGAAGAAAAGATGAGCAAGTCGCTCGGCAACTTCTGGACGATCCGGGATGCGCTCAAGGAAACCAATGCTGCCTACGGTGAAGGATGTGGCGCTGAAGTGCTTCGTTTCTTCCTGCTTCGCAGTCAGTACCGCAGCCCCATTACGTTCTCGTCCGTTCTCATTGAAGAGGCGCATAAGGCGCTCGTTCGCCTTTATACGGCGCTCAAGGGGCGTGCAGCCGACCGAGCTGCGCTCGATTGGAATGAACCCTTCGCTGCGCGCTTCAAGGCCGCAATGGACGACGATTTCAATACGGCCTTGGCCGTATCCGTGCTCTTTGAGCTCGCTACTGAAATTAACCGCACGGGGTCGCCTGAACTTGTTCGGCAGCTCCTCGGCCTCGGCCGCATTCTCAATATTCTTGGCATGGACCCAGAGAAGTTCCTTAAGGGCGGCGCTGAAGCCTCTGACGACGCTTCCCGCATTGAGGGTCTCATTGAAGAGCGTGCTCTGGCAAAGAAGGCGAAGAATTTTGCGCGGGCAGATGAAATCCGCAAGTCGCTCCTTGCAGAGGGAATCGAGCTTCAGGACGGAGCAGCAGGAACGACCTGGCGCCGCATTTGAAGCCTGCGTCGCTGAGATACAAACCCAACAAAGATGACGGAGAAGAGTGGGATGGCCAAGAAGGTTTTTCTCGAATTTGAGCATGATATTGAAGCGCTTGAAAAGAAGATCGACGACCTTCGTGAGCTTGACGAAAGCGAAGCGGGGCATGCGGTTTCCGTAGCAAGTGAAATCGCTTCGCTCCAAGCCAAGGAAGACGAGCTTGTCAAGAAGATCTATGCTGAGCTGACCCCCTGGCAGTGCTCGCTTGTGGCTCGCCATCCTCAGCGCCCTTACACGCTCGACTATATCGATGCGATCTTTACGGACTTCCATGAGCTCCACGGAGACCGTGCTTTTGCCGATGATGAAGCGATCGTTGGCGGTCTGGCACGTCTGGCCGACATCAATGTTGTGGTGATCGGCAACCAAAAGGGCCGCACGCTCAAGGAACGCAGCCGCCGCAATTTCGGCATGGCTAAGCCCGAGGGCTACCGCAAGGCTCTGCGTCTCATGAAGCTTGCCGAGAAGTTTGATCTCCCGGTCGTAACCTTCGTGGATACTCCGGGTGCTTACCCAGGCATCGACGCCGAGCAGCGCGGACAGTCTGAAGCCATTGGCCGCAATCTCTTTGAAATGGCTGGACTGAAGGTTCCGGTGCTGACCTGCATCATCGGTGAAGGCGGCTCCGGCGGCGCGCTGGCACTGGCTGTCGCAGATATGGTGATGATGCTGCAGTACGCCACCTATTCGGTGATTTCTCCGGAAGGCTGTGCATCCATTCTCTGGAAGGATGCTGCACAGGCGCCGCGCGCGGCTGAAGCGCTCGCGCTGACGGCAGATCGTTTAAGCCAATTCGGACTGGTTGACCGTGTCATTTCCGAGCCGCTGGGCGGCGCTCATCGCGATCCGAAATTGATGGCTACGAGTCTGCGTCAGGTTTTAATCGACGAACTGCGGGCGCTCCTGAAACTTCCGCTCAATACGTTGATGGAGCGTCGTTCAGAACGTCTGCGCCGCATGGGAGATTTCGAGGTGGTTGGTGAGCCCGCAACAGCAGCCAAGTCTGACGAGGTTGAGGATGCTCATGAGGTCAATGCCGCGAAGTAGTCAATAAGATTTGCGGTTCTGACAGAGGATATGTAGAATTCAACGCTCGATTCACCGCGAAGTTGAATTCAGGAAGGATGGCAGAGCGGTTTAATGCACCGGTCTTGAAAACCGGCGGAGCTAATAACTCCCGAGAGTTCGAATCTCTCTCCTTCCGCCACGCACGGTAAGAAACGTTGTCGTGCGAATACAAACGAATGCATACAGTCAGCCTGAAGCACATACTGCTTCAGGCTTTTTTATTCTGTATCGCTGAAGTGGTATGGATTTTTTCCGGAACTCCCGGTTAACTGATCCGTAATTTTGTCAGGACCCGGGGCGGATTTTCTAAGCCAAGCAGCGCGAGTATATCGCGCTGCTTTTTCGTTGTGCGCCCAGCAGCGCACATGTGTCTATGCGGTGAAAGTCCGCTGTCCGCCCGAACAGGGGAAGGACTAGCAACTCGGCAAGTCGGGGAAGGCAACGACCTCGATGGAGGAAGCCGATAACAAAGCACCAGCCTGACGAACAGGAATCGGATGTGAGGCGTGTATCTCGGGAGAGTCGGCGACGATCGATTAACCCGAAACTGTTACGGAAGGGATGCACGTATATCCGGCAGGTAGGGGGCGAAGCACATGTGTGATACCTGGGGAGATCCATGCCGACGCCGCAAGGCTACCGAGGTCGAGAGGCTGAGGGATATCGGTATGGAAGTCAGCCGAGGCCGTAGTAAGGCGAATTATTCGTCATGAAGGGCCGAATCTGAGTTATGTAAGTAGAGAGCGTGGAACTCTCCGATGCGACGGCAGTAGCGCAAGTCGAATTTGAAGAGTAGAGCCCACACCAACCGATGGCCGGAAGCCTGAGGGAGGACGTGAGTCCAAAGGCCGACAAAAGCTGAAAAGAGGGGCCACGCACTGGACGAAAGCAGGAGGTTCAGTGATTTCACGGGAGAAAGTCCTCTCGGCGCAGAACATGCTCTTGGCATGCAAGCGTGTGAGAGTCAACAAAGGTGCTCCGGGCGTAGACGGAATGACCGTCGACGAGCTCGAAGGACACTTTCGCCGCCACTGGGCGAGCATTTGCGCTCACATTCGTGAAGGGAGGTACATTCCTTCGCCCGTGAAGCGCGTGGACATTCCAAAACCTGACGGCGGCACGCGTATGCTGGGGATTCCCACTGTACAGGATCGTCTGATCCAACAGGCCATCGCACAGGTGCTGGTCGAGCACTTCGATCCCACATTCTCGGAATTCAGCTACGGATTTCGACCGGGGCGCAGTGCACATCAGGCTATCGAGCAAACGCAACGCTACATAGCGGAAGGATGCTCGTGGATTGTCGAAATGGACCTTGCCAAATTCTTTGACACCGTCAATCACGATCGACTGATTTCGGTGCTGGAACGGAACTGCAGGGACAAGATGCTCATCCGTCTCATACGGCGCTACCTCCGTACGGGCATTCTGGCCGATGGGCTGGTGACTCCCCGAGACGAAGGAACGCCGCAGGGGTCCCCCCTCAGCCCGATCCTGTCCCTGATCGTCCTCGACGAACTGGACAAGTATCTGGAGAAACGGGGGTTGAAGTTTTGTGGATACGCCGACGACTGCAACATATACGTTGCGTCCGAGCGCGCAGGAAATCGCGTGTTGACAAACACGATTCCTTAACCGTTCGGGCATAGGTACGAGTTGCTGCGTCGTAAAACCTGCCGTTGATGTGGAAGGCGCCATGGAGGTGGCAATTCTCGCCGGGTGCCTTGCTGGGCCTGCCTTGGGGACGAAGGATTGCGCACGCTTCAATTGCCCGAGGGCATTAAGTCAGTTACGGTTTTTGCAGACACGGATCCTGTGGGCGCGTTCGATGGCGCTGCCGCCGAGCTTGCTTTGCGTCTTAAAGATGAAGGTTGAGAAGTTAAAGTGATTTTCCCGCCGCTTGCTGATTACGGAATTGCAGGGGCAGTGCGCTGGCACGATGCATGGATGATCGAAGCAGGCCGAGTGCGTAGCTGGAACAGAAAATGGAGGCAACATTTAGCGGAATGGCACGAAAATTCCCGTATCTTTATACGATAACCGAGAGCCTGACACGTGGTCCTAGGCTGAATTCTTCATTCGTGAACCTCAGTTACACTGGATTTCTGCATCTTTGGACAAGACTGGCAAGTCGATTGACGCCAGACTCGAATCGATCGATTGGCATGGTGTAACGGAGCAGGAGGTGATGCCAGTACTTTGTTGGCTCACCGTAAAGCCATCCAGGATGAAAGTTAACATCTTGACGTGTGCGGTACATCCGGTCGCAATTGACGCATTCATTGACCTTGAGCCAGATACAACCGAAACTTCCGGGCAGAGACCACGAGCAGATATCGCCGAGATTGGACATCAAGATGCGGTTGACATCTTCAATACGCTGCCTGTGAAAGACTCGAAAACGAGCAAGCATCTCGTCGATGCCGTTGCTTGCAAGAAGCTCTGTTGCACAAAGCTGGGTTAGAAGTTCTGGGGTAAAGTAGTCTCTACGGATGGATGCATTCAAAAGATCAATGAGCTTGCGGTTGGCCACAATGAACGAGAATCCTGCAATGGCGGTCAGCCATGTTGGTACTGCACCAAGAAGTATCACAGCCTTCTTGTCTGTGTCGAACGAGGCCATCAGCGGCGGCTGAGTGTCGTACAGAATATTGCAGTAGGAATCTTCAAAAATCAGCAGGTCAGTGTTGCACGCTGTTTTTACAATGGACTCACGTTCGACAGTCGGAATGTCTCGGTTTGTGGGCTTGGGTCTGGTTGGCTCCAGAAAAACGACTTTAGGCCTTTTTGAGAACCAGAGCCCGTCAAAATCAATACTGCCGTCCTCGTCAACTGGCAGCCTCCGTCTGCGCGAGGTGTGCCGTTCTCCGATGCCATAGTGACGTGCTAGGGAAATCTCCGGAATCCATAGTTCGGATCCCTGGCCGAGAAGGATTTCACTTACAAGTCTGTAGGCCTGAAGTCTTCGCGGGATGATCACGATTTCATTGGGTTGAGCATGAATACCTTTCAGGGCAAGACGGCGAATGATTTCAATCTTGAGTGGTAAAACGCCGGAGGTCTCGTAAATCGAGGACGAATCGTTGTTACTTTTGAATCGTTTCAACGCAGCTGACATCGCTCGTTCTTCGATGTCGAAGTTGATATGTCCGTCCCAATGCTCATCACAGAGTTGGGAAAGGTCAATAACGTCCGTTTTGCCAAGTAAATTTTGTTCTTCGAGCCAGCTTGAAGATTTGTTTATAGGCGGAGGCTGGAATCGGCTTGCTTGCACGAAACGTCTGAGTTTTTCACTGAAATCGTCACGAGAAGTAATCTTCGTGCGGTGACGGGCAAGGCGTGTGATCCAGCCGCCTATTTCAAGTATGTTAATTGCTTCAACAATTGTGTTGCGGGAGACCGCAAATTCCTCGGCAAGAGCTCTTTGTGACGGCATCCCGCCGGATGAGTAGGTTCCAGATGTGATCCTGTGCATCAGAATTTCGGCGATGTGGGATGATTTTGACTTGCGCTTTCTCATTGGTGTTTTTCCTTAACCGTCGTTTGTTTGAACGAGATGCAGGCCAATACAGCTAATCTGGATCAGTTTTTCAGAAGAATCTGGCACTTTTTAGTGATGTTTCCGCTTCATAGAATAAAACTCATGCAGCAAACATGCTGGTTGTGGCAAAAAGTCCTCAGCATAAGGAGAGAGAGCGAATGTCAAAACATACTAAGACCTTGATGGCCGTGGCTATTGTCAATGCAATACTTCTGACTTCAACTTTTTCAATGGCAGCCGAAGGGACGTTCAAAGCTTCAGCTCAGGGCCACAATGGCCCAGTCGATGTGACGATGACCGTCACAAAGGACGGGAAAATTGCTTCCGTGACGGTGGGTACGAACAAGGAGACGGTGGGGATTGCTGATTCGGCCCTTCGCATTATTCCCGAACAGATCGTCAAGCATCAGTCGCTTGGCATTGATGCTCTGACGGGCGCAACGTTTTCTTCAAAGGCAGTGCTTGCGGCTGCCCGCGATTGCGCAAAACAAGCCAACCTTGATCTTACGGCCTTGATGGTTCCCATCAATAAATCGGGTGGCAAGGTCATTCACAAGAAGGCTGACGTTGTTGTGATTGGTGGCGGTGGTGCTGGTCTGTCGGCTGCCGTAGGTGCTGCTGAAAATAACGCCACGGTCATTGTGATTGAGAAGACGGCATCTCTGGGAGGCAACACAATGCGCGCCGGCGGCGGGTACAACTACGCTGATCCGGTTTTTGAGGGCAAGCTCAAGATGACCGAAGCCCAGAAAAAGCTTGTTCGCGACATGGTTGCTGAAGAGCCGAAAAACGATCTTCATAAAATGCTTCTTAATAAAGTACGCGAACAGTTTGCCGCCTATGAGAAATCTGGAAAAACCGGCGTTTTTGATTCTCCTGAATTCCATGCCATTCAAACCTACAAGTCGGGCGACTATATTGCAGATCTGAGTCTTGTCTATGAACTTTGCAAGCAATCCGAGGGTACGGCCAAGCATCTTGCTCAGATGGGTTTTGTCTGGCATGACTATGCTTCGCAATATGTCGGCGCGCTCTGGCCGCGTTCGCACGATGCCGCCAACTTCAAGTCAGGATTCGGTTTTGTACAGACCTACCAAAACACAATTGCCAATAAAAATTACCCAGTCGAATACCTGATGCAGACCAGGGCTAACGAGCTGATCGTGAAGGGGGCGCGCGTTGCCGGTGTCAAGGCGGTTGATGCCGACGGAAATATCGTTGAAATTGATGCCACCAAAGGTGTTGTGATTGCCTCTGGCGGTTTTGGTGCAAACGTTGAGATGCGTGTTAAATACGATAAGCTTTGGAACGGTTTGCTCGATTCGAAGTTCCCAACGACCAATTCGCCTGCCACCACAGGTGACGGCATTGTGATGGCCGAAAAGATTGGTGCAAATCTCGTTGGTATGGAGTACATCCAACTGCTTGTGGCCGATCCTGAAACCGGTGTGACCTCCACGCTTGTGGGACAGGGAACCAGTATTTATGTCAATCGCAATGGTCAGCGCTTTGTGAACGAATTGGAACGTCGCGACAACCTTGTCAAAGCTATTCTGGCTCAGCCTAATGGTGATTTCTGTTGGCTAACTACCGAAGCCAATGCAGCAATCGACAAAAATGGTTTGAACAAATACGGTTTGAAGGTTGAAGATTTGATCAAGCAAGGAAAGATCGCGAAGTCTGACACCATCGAGGGACTCGCAGAGTTTGTCGGATGCAAACCAGAGGAACTTGTTAAGACTGTTGAGCAATGGCGAGAAATGTGCCGTACGCAGAAGGATCCACAGTTTGGTCGTGCAGCCTTCATGGAGGACGTCTATCTTGACAAAGGGCCATACTACGCCGTGCGCCGTTCCGCTGGGTTCACCATACCATGGGTGGCATCCAGATCAACTCGAAGACTCAAGTGATTGACAAAAATGGCAAAATCATTGAAGGTCTCTGGGCAGCTGGTGAAGTCACCGGCGGCATCCATGGCAAGAACCGAGTAGGTGCCAATGCTATTCCTGATGCACTGTCATTTGGTCGCATTGCCGGTATCGGTGCGTCGACTTCAAAATAGCGACAGTTAGTCCTGAATGCGCTTTTTTGAAAATTGAAGTTTGAGAGATCCAACCCTCCCGTACAAACGCAAGAACTGGACTGTGCGGGAGGGTTTTTCTTGCCTGGCGCGCGTGAAGTGAATCCTTTCCTGAACTTCCGAATGACTAGATCCTAACTAAAACGGAAAACAGTCTTCGGGAGTTTTGTTATTCCCAGCAGAGCCAGCAGATCCCGA
>PPYF01028440.1_pt1 | contig 12436 bp, 22 predicted proteins | sample 1559871 | NCBI WGS metagenome assembly PPYF01 (sample SAMN08240021, study PRJNA423297) | Human gut metagenome, whole genome shotgun sequencing project. | reverse complement strand
GTCGGGGCGTAGCGCAGCCTGGTAGCGCACTTGCATGGGGTGCAAGGGGTCGCGAGTTCGAATCCCGCCGCCCCGACCATAAATTCCTAAAAGGTCGTCTGTAGACGGCCTTTTTTATTTGTCTTAGTCTAAGCAATCCCAATAACGGCGGGCCTTCCGCTCTCAATGTCGTTCGTAATAGTCCGTCTTCGTCCATATTTATTTGTGTACAGCTAGATGTTCTAATGTAGTATCTAATGTACATACGACGTACGGCAATCCAAAAATAGCAGAATTTTTTCGGATTTTTTGTCACATTAGGACTTTGGAAGCCCCGCCGATATTGAACTCAGAGGGATTCGGAGGAATTTATGCGTTTAGCAGAGCGGATGACAGAAAAGCAGCTGAAGGCTGTCACAAAGACTCGGGCCTGCGGCGGGGTTCCAGGCTTGGTTGTAAAGGTTGTAAAACTCAAAGACGGCAGCTTGGCCAAATACTTCATTCTGCGGGAATCAACCATCAATCGGATATTTACACTGGGACGCTATCCGCAGATGTCGCTCGCAGACGCCTTTAAAAAAGCCGCTGACTGGAAAGTAAAGATTCGGCAGGGCATTGACCCGTCTGAAGAAGAAAAAGCGCTCAAGGCCTCATTACGGAGGAAATCCGCTCCATCCGACGATCGTCTGACCTTTGAGCAATTGATTTATCAATGGATTGAATTTAATGAGGCACGCGGCCGCTGGAATAATCCAAGCAAACCGAAGAAAGAAGTTTGGAAAGGTTTCTTTAGGAATCACATCCCTGATTCCATCCGGATGTGCCCAGTCGAAGAATTGAAGCCAGAGATGTTTGCGGCCGCTCTGGGCGAGAAGTGGCGAACGATGATCGATACTCCGGAAAGAATTTTGTCTGACGCTCGCCAGGCGATTGACTGGGCAATCCGCTCGGAGTTCGTCCCTCCTATGCTGAATCCCGCACAGGTCAAAGATGGGAAGTTGGGAGACTTGCTGCCATTGGTGAGAGCTGAAGGCGGCCATGAACCGGCGCTCCCTCCGAAAAGAATGCCGCTTTTCTTTGCCGAGCTTATGAAACTTGTCCCGGTTAGCCAGACAGCTCGGTGCTTGGCCTTTGCGATTCTTACTGCCGCCCGGAACTCAACAGCTCGGGAGGCGACCTGGGGAGAGATCAAGGAGACAGAAGGGCAGTGGTTCCATGTCATTCCGCGAGAGCGTATGAAAGTCAAAGGGGAGAAAATTCCTTTTGACAGAAAGACACCGCTCAGTCCTCAGGCACTTGAGTTATTAAAAACAGCTCCTCGTATCGGAATGAGTGAGGACGCTTTTATTTTCCCGAATATCAACAAGGGAAAGAACTCTCCGTTTACAAGAGATTCGGTCAGCGCCTTGATTAAGCGCATGCACGACAAGCAGAAAAAAATAGATGGGATTGGCTGGATTGATCCGGATCAAATGCATTTGAAAACCGGTAAGCCGAGGATTGTCACTTTGCACGGCTGCGCTCGGGCAACTTTTAATACCTGGGCTAAAGATGCGTCCGGATATGGCCATCCGGCATTTGCAAAGGACTTGAGAGAAAGCTGTCTCGACCATCGCAATGAATCGTATCAATGCGCCTATGACCGAGAGCAGGCTTTAGGGGATATGAGAGAAGTTTTTGATGCCTGGGGAGCGTTCTGCTTCAGCCAGATCAAATAAAAAAATAATGGGGCGGAATTCCGCCCCGAGTGGTTTCATTTATACCGTCGCCTCCTTTTCGCTTCCTAGCGTTTTCGACCAAGCGACAACATCCACACGCCGCCACCTCGAGCATCTTGTAGTGAGCCTAATCGGTTCCGGGAATCTTCCTACTTTAACCAGCGCCCACACTGTAGAGACTCCGATATTCAATAATTCCGCGACCTGTTTCACGTCAAGGAGGAGCACGCCGAGATCGCTGCTATCCGATTTACGTTTTCTCATTTTTTCATTCCTCCTTCAATTCTTCTAATTTCTCGATGCAGTTTGTCCATACAAATCTTGTCGAACTCCTTTTTGTCTTCCGGAGTGATTAGCATCTGGAACTGTTCCAGCATGATGTGGACATCGGCGCATTCTTCAAGAACATGGTGCCAATGCTCCGGGGACGGTTTATCAAAGTAGGCGTCAAACGCTTCCTGCAATTCATCGACTTCTTCCGGCAATTTTTCGTATACCTGATGGTCATAGCCGTAGTGATCCATAATCATGAGCAGGTATGAGTAAAACTCAACAGCTTTGTTCAGTGTCATTCTCAGCCTCCTCGGTATCCAGCTTCATGAATTGGTCAAAGATGTTTTGCTTGAGCGCTTTTGCCGGAACAACGTCAGAATTGTCACGCACGTTCAGCGCTTGAGCTTTGCTCAAAAATAAATTGAGGAGGCGCATAACAAGCATGGCCTCCTCGCGGGTGAGTTCGATTTTGTCCATGTTTATTCATCCATTAAAAAAGCCCCTCGCACTGGAGGGGCTGGGGTTGATTAAGAGTTACGTGAAATTAGTCAGAGATACGCTCAGGGCAAAAAGAAAGCCACCGTGCGGGTGGCAGACGGATGATGTCTCTCTTTCGTCAGAGGCCATATGTGCAAAATTTGCACATACCACTTCTTGTATGAGCTCTCCTGAAGCTGACTTGGCAAAAAGGACAAAAATAAAGCCCGCTTGTGCAGGCTTGGAGGGAATTTGGCTCGGTTGATCTGGCTCAACCGAGAAAGCCTTTTCTTGTTGCACCGTACTGTAGTGCCCGATGCGAATATTACACAAAACTAGTTTTTTATCGGTAGAAACCCTGCCTATTTTGCGTAGTCTGTAACCTAACAGGTTATGCGCAGTGTTGCAAACGTAGTTTCGAAAGGTTTGCTCATTTCTTTGCTCCATTAAAAAAGCCCTCCGAAGAGGGCTCCTTGTCAATACTCTTGCTCGATATACATGCACCGCATGAGTTTTTCGTGATGGCTGACATAGGTCAAGTCTTCTATGCAGTGTTGATCGAGAAGATCCAGGACTTCTTGTTTATGCTCAGGAATGATTTCCCAAAAGTCTGTTAGACCGTCTTTGAAGTAAACAACATCTGAATACACCTCGGCATCTTCATCATTACATTCTTCAATTCGATCAAAGAGGCGACCAGCACGAACTAGTTTGAATCCCCAAACCCCAAGGCCAGGAGTTTTTGGATATGAACATTCAAGCACTGTGCCATCTGATAAAAGTATCCCTTTGTCCTGAGCTTTATAGGCTCCGATTTCATCGTAAATGTCACCTTCAAACTCAATCAGATCATCTGAAGATCCGTAGATTTTTGTTGCCATATTTTCTCCAAAAGAAAACCGCCCGGAGGCGGCTGTTAAATGTCAATTTTTTCCCATCCCATCAATTCTGGAAAATTATCATCAAAATCAAACTCAACAGGTAACGAGCAAGCTTCTAAAAATCTTCCGCTTGTGTACGTCAAGACTCTATAAAACAACTCACCAGTTTCGGCGTTTTTTAAAAGCACAAGGATCTGGTCATCCTCTTCAAAAGTGTGGGTGCGGGGATCGTCAGTGTTTGTTAACGTGATCTTCATGGCAAAAACTCCGGTTTCCCTAGATGACACTCTTTGAATGCCAAAATAGATTTAACGGCGGTCTCAGACCATCTACCGCCATACTTACCTTCTTCATAACGATCAACGGTTATTTTGTTTTCAAATTCATACGTTCTATAAATAAAGTAAAGGCCTGATCGAGGAGGTGTTAGTTGTGGATACGGGTTCCAGTTGTCAGGGTCATAATCCGGAACTCGTTCAGTTTCTTCTTTCGGGATCGTAATACTCGCTTTAATCCCCTCGGGTTCAAAAATCTCTATGTATATATAGTCGCTTTCGTCGTTTATCTGTTTTTGAAGTTCGTTATCAACACAGTCCTCGCCAAAAATTACGCCCAAAGCGTTGGCGAATGCTTTATTTTTGAATTGATGCTTGTATTTCACTGCTTTCTCCTACACACAGCCGCCACAGCAGCCGTGAGGAACATTCTCGTTAATCATTTTGAGGAGCTCGGTTTTGTATTGCTTTAGTTCTGGGTAAGTCTCAAATAAATAGAAGTCGCAGATGTCGAGCCAGGGTCCTTCCTCAACGTGTTCACACCAGTGAGAATCAAACCAGACGCTTCCGCCAGAGATAAGCGAAACATCCTCCTCATAGACTTTCCCGTCCGCCTTGAATTTCAGACGGCCTGAGCAGAGGTTTGGGAACCCGCCGTCATAGTCAATAAATTCAAACTTCATCATGTTTCTCCAAAAAGGAACGTCCCGAAGGGCCTTCCGTACGGGCAATCCGTGTACGGTCTGAGGGTGAGCTTGAGTTCTTTTTTTGCGATCCTGAATGTCTTCCAGTTCTGAGAAACTTCAACGCATAAAAGGAATTGAATTTGCGGATCCGTTTTTTTAACCTCTGGAGTGACTACCCAAAGATTTCTTTTGTTTTTAGACAAGAACCCGACTGTATTGCCGTTGATCTTTATCTCGCACTGGCTACGGCCTATCCGCAAGAACGTAATTCTGTCTGGATCAAACTCTCTCATACGGCCTCTAGCGAATCACAATACTTTGATTTTCTTTGATGCAAGCTCCTTGAATTAAAACGCCTTCTTCCAGGTCGTTTTTGAGCTTTGTTTTGTCAAGCTCGATAGAGCGTTTTTCTCTGAAATACTCTTGCGGGATGGTGTCTTCGTTATCAATCTCGAGAGCTGTGGTTTTCTTAATCCACATTGAGACTTTGGCCGTCTTAACTTTTTGATCTGGCATGCTTTGAAGGGCTTCAAGCATTAGCTTTCTGATTGCCTCTTGTTTATTTTTATTGCTCTTGATAAGGTCTGCAAATCGTTTTTGTTCTGCTTTTAACGCGTCTGCTTCGTGCTCCAGTTCGCACAGATAGAAGGCGGTGTTTTCGAGTTTGTCCTTGGCATCGTTTTCAACTTCTTGATACTCTTCCAGACCAGCAGCGGTCTTAGTCTCGTCGTTGTAATAAACGTCGTCCAGCGCCTTTCTCAGCGCGTTTGGGATTTCATAAAGTTTCATATAAAAGAAAAGGCGCAGTTTTTAGCCGCGCCTTCTAACGTAAAAGAATGTTTAGAACGGAATGTCTTCAGGATTGCCCGTGTAAGGCTCCTCGGCTGGAGCGGAATGTTTGGTCTGGTCAGGTCTATCGGACTTCTTGTCAAGCAACTGGAGGTTGTCTGCCACAATTTCCGTTAAGTATTGTGTTTTTCCTTCCTTGTTCTCCCATTTACGGGTGCGCAGGTGGCCCTCAATGAAAACCTTAGAACCTTTGCTCAAGTATGTTTGAGCAACCTCAGCAGTGCGCCCAATGCAAGTTATTCGGTGCCACTCGGTTTCTTCCTTTCGCTCACCGTCGTCTCCCTTACGGAATGTGGAGGTGGCAACAGAGAACGAAGTGATCTGAAGATTGGTGTTTGTGAATCGTGTCTCGGGGTCACGTCCGAGAGCACCCAGAATGAAAACTTTATTGACGCTAGGCATGCTTATTTACCTTGTTGAGTTGCGTTAATGTCTGCCTTCCGTGCGACTACATAGAGGCGTTTTTTCTCAGCATCAGAGAAGAGAGCGTGCTGATCAGGCTTACTTTCTTTCAGAGAGGCCATGAAGTTTTTGATTGATTCAACGCCGAGTTGTGCGGCCTTTTCGGCCTCAGCCTGAATCTCTGGAGAGATGGTGGCAGCACCACTCAGCCAGGAAAGGAGCTTTTTACCTGTTTCCTCAGTGAGGACTTCAGGGTCTTTAAAGAGACCTGTACGGTCTTTACTGGCGACTGCGTTATGACTATCGCGGTCTATCGAGAGCACAACCGTGAACTCAAATTCAGTGCCGTCTCTTTGTTCTGTTTTATCCTGAACTTTCTTGACCTTTCCATCAACCATTGAAACAGCCGCTTTACTTCGCATAGTTGCAATGATGTGGCACTTACTGTTCACAATCGTGTCAAGGAACTTACGGTGCAGAGGCGTTACCTTCTTCCAGCCCGCCAGGCTATTTCCTTTTGAATACAGATCAGCGAGCTCCAGGCATCCATTCTTACCTGACCATTCAGGCGTGATGGAATCCAGGATGATGACGTTATAGCCAGCCTCTTCAGCGGCATGAATGGCATCAACGTACACCTCAGGGCTGAAACTATCAGTGAGCTCCAGAACATCAAACTCAGGAATGCCAGGCAATCCAGAATAAAGAGAGGCGCTGCCGCGCTCGGTATCGACAACAGCGATTTTCCCACCGAGGCCCTTAGCCAGGCGAAGAGCGGAATAAGTTTTGCCAGAGCCGCTAATTCCTTCCAGGGCCAGACGCAATTTAGATTCAGAACGAACCGCTTTTTTAAATGTGAATGTCATTGTGCTATCCTTATTTAGGGCCGTTGGCGCGGCCCTTCAAAAAACCATCTTTTAGAAAGGAACTTCATCTAATTCAAACGGGATGAAGTTCTTTTTTTGTTTGCAGGCATCCTGTTGGCGCTCATAGTCATTGAGTTGTTCTTCTGTCCATTCAGGATCCTCTGGCGCGTTATCCAGCAATTCCCGAGCCTCTGACCAACTAATGCCGCAGTGGTAGTACTCAGCCTCATCCGGACAATCTGGCGGCTCACGAAACTGGAATCTTCCAGCTTCAGCCTCTCCCATCATCCAATTCATTATTCTTGACATACTCAATCTCCATTAATTAGTGCCAATCGTTTTCCTTCAGGTACTCGTCGAAGATCGGCTCAATCTCAGGATGTCGTTCATCTTCACCCTCTTCAGCAAGTTGGTTGATCCTTTCATCGCAATATCGCGGGATGTACCCTTCAAAGAACTTCTCGAGGAGCCGTTCATATTCAGCTTGCCGTTTTTCTTCCTGCCAGCTCATTTGCCAGAGATCTCCTGGCCCGGGGCATGTTCGAGGTGTGTAATTCATCTGAGCCACTTCACTAAGAAAAACGGGAGAACGAACGAGGAGGCAAGCAGCACATAAGCAATCCAAGACAGGATGATGTTGTCTCCATCGGAATTCTTTGCTTTAAGCAACTTCTTCATAACAACCTCCAAAAGAAAACCCCGCCAGCTCAAGGAGGAAAACTGGCGGGGCAGAGGAGAGAAAAGACTTAAATCTCGAATTCCGGAAGTTTCTTGATATCCGGATACATTTGCTCATCAATTGCTTTAAGTCCGAGCTCTGTAATGAAATCCTGAGAGAACTCTTTGAACAATGCCTTGACCTCTTTCTGAGCCTCAGCAGTCTGTACAACACAGCTAAGATCAAGGGTCACATTCGACTTGCCAGTGAGCATAGCTGCTACAACAGCTTTATCTGCGTAATCCAACGCATCGGTGAGACAGATTGCAGAGCCGCGCTCCGTCAAAATGTCATCGATAACATTTGTAAAAAGCTGATTTTTTTCATTCACAGATAAAATCATTTTTCTCTCCTATAAAACCATGTAAAAAAGACCACATTCAAAAGCTCCCCTAAGCGCTGAACTGGAACTAACAGTTATTGGTAAAAGCCTGGGGAGCTTATGAAGATGGTCTGAAGGTGCTCGTCTTTCCGAGCTGTCATCTCCGCGAGATAATTAATTTGCAAACTTTCAACTATCTCAATGGGGGAAAAATGGAGCTACCCGTCAAAACTAGAATTCCGATGGAGATCGATTACATACTGTTGCTTGGACAAACTGTTCAAACTTATTCTCGGTACGAAGGGACCATTGTCGAATTAATAGACAAGTATCGTGGAGGGTTTAGGGAAGGTTATTACCTTAAATTCAGCTACAACCCTGCAGACCTAAAGAAAGAATTGAGAAAAATTTATAACAAGCTGCCAAACGGTAAAGAGAGGATTGCGATAGATCGAGTGCTCAATGGTTTCTCTAAAGCAGTAGACGTAAGGAACGGGTTATTCCACTCATCAACCTGCACCTCAGAGGATAATCAACAAGTCTTGCTTCATCAGACTGGCAACTTAAATCCTTCAAATCCAAGCCAAAAGCGGGGACGTGAATGTAGTTGTATCTGTTTCGACTATGCAACCTTAAAAGGCCTCTTAGAAGAAATGACAGAAAACTATTATGACGCCTCGCATCTTTTTGAATTTAAGCGTGGGCATTACGATTCTCCGCTTCGTTGATCTTTTGCCATCTATCTGAGAGTTTGGCCAGATCCTGATCTTCTATGAAAACGTTTTCTGCGTAGGCAAGCCCCAGCTCCGGAACTCTAATGACGATTTTGATACACGGCCTATCGAATGTAGTTGTATCAATCTTTACCATTGAGTCTCCGGGAAGGGGCTCCGTTTTCAAAAAAACTCCAGGCAGTTGCTGCCGTGTGGTTTGAGCCGATTTAGAAGTAATTTGCTCAATAAGTTTGCCGGCTTCGACAGCCTGCGAGGACAGCTCCTGAATTCTTTTGGCTCTATCCACTGGCTTCATATTATCGTTTCTCTCAGTAAAACCAATTGAGGTCAGGTTGCACTTTATCAGCGTTTCTAACAATCCTTGCATTGCCTCTTTACTCATCCAAATCGAGAGGCTCCCGCAGCAAAGCGCGCACGGTACATCTTGTTCTTTAATGCTCATTGCTTTCTCCTATTCTGGTTCACTATCTGAACTTATCCGAGGCCAGTTTCATAAGACGTTCTGACTCTTCAGCGAAAAAACTATTTATTTCGTCAAGCTTCTTTTGTAGAGACTCGTCCGCAAGCTGGCAATTTTTGAGCTCATACTCAAAATCGTTAATCAGTTCGGCAATCTGTTCAGCTTTCCCGGAACATTTCAGAGCGTCCTCAACATCTGAGTAATCCCGTTTTTCAATTACAAGTCTTTCCATTTTCATCTCCTTAGATGGTCAATTCATTCAGAAACTCCTTCCGCTGCCGTTCACTGAACAGACACAAGAAAATTGACAAGGAAGGGGCTTTTGAATGGATAATTAATCGACTGGAGGAAATCACATGTCGAAAACAATCTCGATTGCTCAGTGGCAAAAGTATCTAAACAAGAAAACTGGCGGATTCAAATGTCCAATCTGCCATCACACTGACTGGCAAACACAGCAAAACTCGGACGGGACGGTTGCGGAAACCAAGATCCTCGACCAGTCTTTTGAGAACTATCTTTACAATCAGATCGGAGAGGCCATTGTCGAAAATGGTGGAACTCACGAGGAAATTGCTGCAATCGATCCGCAGCACGGTCAAAGGTCCGAGAGCCCAAGCCTTCTGAAAAGCGTCAACATCCTCCGTTGCGGTCACTGCGGCTGGGTAGCTTTATTTGATCGCGAATTCGTTGAGGAAGAAATCGATGGGTAAGCCTGATCAAAAGACTAAGAAATGGATTAACCTTACGATCAAGGCCTCTATGAGAGATTACGTCACTTGGGCTCAATTCGGAATAGTTCTTGGAATTGTCTCCGGTGTAATCAGCTTTCTTTTCGTTTTGATCCTTAAGCTCCATGGCGTGATCTAATTGCTTCAGGGCTTTTTTGTCGAAGAAATAGCTGACGTATCCGCAATCCGGACATTCTGCTTTGATCGCCGGTATCCCCAGATGGATCACTTTTTCCTGCTTCTCAAAGAGGAGGCCGCAGATAGGACACTTGGCGGTCTCTTTGTAGGCCATTATTTTTCCCATTTTCGTCTCCTTCAAAAAACAAAAGCGCCCTCCCTATGAAACACGCTAGGATGATTCACTCAAGAGGTAATGAGGAAGACGCTTATGTTTGCGCTCTTCTCTTACTCTTGCGAGAGCGCTTAGCTCACCCGGCTTACGATGCCGAGCCGCCTGAGTTACTGTTCTTGGTTTTCATTTCCTCGTTTGGTTGGTTTCTCAGGACCTCAACGCAGTTTGCTGTTCTTGATACTGCGTGCATCTCAAATGCCTTTATTTGTCAGAGGTCTCTAGCTGAAAAGTGTTTCGTGGCTACCGTTTGCCTTACTCATTCACTTCACTGACTGCTGTTGTCCGATTGTGTGTCTTTGCGTGAACAGCACCGCCCGCACTTGGCCGTTTCGAATTTTTTCGCTCACAGACTCTGCTTCTGTCTGCTGCGTCCGGGTTTAGTACTCCATGGCCCGGATTCTGAAATTGTTTACCTTAGAGAAACATTAGGTATCTCCTTAAAATCATTAAGGAGAAGTATAAGGTAAAAATTAGGCAGAAACAAGGAAAAAATTAGGAATACCTAAATTATTTCCTAAAATTTTTCTTTGTTCTTATTGATCTGAATGTCTGTGTTTGCGTTTTTAGGCAACAAAAAAGCCGCTCTCGCGGCAATAAAAAACCGCCCGGAGGCGGCAGATATTGACTAATAAATTAATCTAAGCGGCTTTATTTTCTTCTATTAAAACATCAGCCGTTTCTTCGGGAGAGGATGTTTTTATAAACTTAACATCCGTTGCCTTTGCCATGCTATTGACGGCGTTTTCAGCCGAGGTATCTACCAAAGAGCAGTCCAAGATTAATCCTCTAGTTCTAGCATGAGGGAAGATTGTTAAATCCAAAAGTCTTTGTTTCGCGGTATTCAAATCCTCTGTAAGAGAAAACTCGCGTAACAACCCATACTGGCAAATAAACCTATCAGATAAAAAATCGTATTTAGCTGTGTATTCGCCGATTCTGTACTGCTGGTCGAAATAATTACAAAGCTCGGGGTGCGTCTTGATCGCGTTGTCTTTTACATTTCTCCGAAACTCTTTAACCAACTGAATCCTTTTATTTTTTTGAGGAATCTTGAATTTTCGATAATCCTCAGGAGAAACCAAGCTGGACTGATCCATAATCGCTTGTTCAACAAGATCATCTAATCCATCACAAAAAGTCTGGTACTCTTTTCCGATTTTCAATCCGGTGATTGGAGCTACAAGTTCTTGAATAGACGATACCGCCTGATCGTTCAAAGCGTTTATGGAAAAATCAATTAACGACTTAACTTGACGGTTGTTTTTTCTATATAAAGATTCCAGAATCCTGTCTGAAAGTATTGGTTTAACAGAAACGGCTCCTTGAAATAAAGTAATAACTCCGATCATGAATCGTTCTTGAGAGCCAACAACCGGTGTCCATAACAGAGGTGCCCAGCTTGCTTTAAAGTCTGGGAGGTCAGGAAACTTTAGGTTCATTGTCGTCGTCCGCAAATAAAGGTCCGAATTCCCCAGAGGGAAGATGAGAACTTAATTGATCAGGTAATTTTTCAAAGCTTTCATCGAGAATTTTAGTTAGTTTTTCAGCCTCTCTTCTGAGTTGATTTAATAAAATAGGCTCAATGCTTAGATTGGCAAATTCTTCCAAAGACCGCTTACCAATGTCTTTCGGAAACTTTTCCGCTTTTTTCTGACAATTTCTTATTGCATCTTCAAGTTCCTTTGCGGAAGGTTTTAGAACTTTCTTATAGATATCAATAAGTCGATTTTGTCTTTCCAACCAAGAGGGTTCTCCAAATGTGCGGCCATGATCAATTAAGTAAAAATTATCTTCTCCTCCCCAAAGAATATTTCCTAAATGCCTGTCTTTGTTGATAATGAGCTCGTCAAAAGCCACAGTAGAGCACCAGCCTTTCCATGCTTTTAATGCCTTATACCCGGCTTCTATTGTTGTCCCTTTCGCAGTGAAGGCATTCATATAATTTGGGTAATTAACAAATTCGCATCCGTAAAGAATTGATTTCATCTCACCGTCCCAAACTAGAAATTGTGAGGGAATCGGTAACTCGAGTTTCATTCCCAAACAGGCAGAGAACAACTCACGAATGACTTCATCAAAATTTATTTTTTTAACCAGAGCCATCCGTTTTGTTTTGTCTTCTAGGACAACAGTTGCTTTATAGGCATCGTTAATACCTTTATCGGCAAAAGGCTCTTTCTTTAAGACTGTTGCTAATCTAATTCCAAAATTAGAGCTTGTCATTTTGTTTAAAACCTATGGTTATTTCTTATAACGAAATCAACGCAGTTAGCCGGATCTTTGGGCTGAGTTACTGACCTCTTCGTTGTAACAGCTTCTCTCTTTCTGAAGCAGGCATCCGAGATAGCCTCCAAGCAAGGGCTGAAATTTCTTTTTCTTTTTTGCACTCGGACTGATAAATTCTTGTCAATTTCTCATCGACTTCTAATCTAGATCTAAGGAAATTTGGGCGAAAGTTCAAAACCGACATATATTCAAATTGTCTGCCTAGGTGCCACGACATGCTGTATCCCTTTTCCATGAAGTCTCCACATTTTGCTTGCAACCAAATTGCCGAAAATGCTATGGCAATGACTTCATCCCAACAATCTTCAAAAGGGTCTTCGATAAGCTTTTTAAAGAAGAAAAAGCTTCTTTTGGTGTGCTCGGCATGAGCATTCTCTATAGGGTGAAAGTCCCGAGTCTGCCCGCTAGTGGGAAAGACTAGCGAACC
>PPYF01158148.1_pt1 | contig 12437 bp, 10 predicted proteins | sample 1559871 | NCBI WGS metagenome assembly PPYF01 (sample SAMN08240021, study PRJNA423297) | Human gut metagenome, whole genome shotgun sequencing project. | reverse complement strand
GCTTAATACGATCTATATCGGAGGAGGGACTCCGACAACACTGGAGGCAGAGCAACTTTTTGAGCTTTTGGATACGATACAGAAGTCGTTTTCATTTGAGTATCTGCAGGAGTTTACGATCGAGGCGGGAAGACCGGACAGCATTACAAGAGAAAAGCTGGAAGTGATGCGAAGATTTCCGGTGACCAGGATTTCTGTCAATCCCCAGACCATGCAGCAGAAAACGCTGGATCTGGTGGGAAGAAAGCATACCGTTCAGGATGTAAAAGACATTTTCCATGCAGCCAGAGAGCTTGGATTTGACAATATCAACATGGATCTGATCGCAGGACTTCCGGGAGAGACGGCGGAGGATATGAGGGATACGCTTTGTCAGATTGAAGAGCTTTCGCCGGACAGTCTGACGGTTCATGCGCTGGCGATCAAGCGGGCGGCGAAGTTCGGCCAGGAGCAGCGCAAGATTGATCTGCATTCTGAGATCGAACAGATGGTAGAAGAGAGTGCCAGGGCGGCAGAACGCATGGGACTTGTGCCGTATTATCTGTACCGGCAGAAAAATATTGCGGGAAATTTTGAAAATGTTGGATATGCAAAGGTTGACAAAGCCGGAATATACAATATACTTATTATGGAAGAAAAACAGACGATCCTTGCAGCCGGGGCAGGTGCCTCCACAAAGATCGTGCTTCCGGAGAAGATCCGTCTGGACAATGGACGGGAGACGAATCTGATCCGCATAGAAAATGTGAAAAATATTACGGAGTATGAAAGCCGTATTGATGAGATGATAGAGAGAAAAGGAGAATGGTTATGGCGCTGAAAAAGAAACCGGTAACCGGAATGAAAGATATGATGCCGGCGGAGATGGAGATCCGCGATTATGTGATCGGACAGATCAAAGAGACATACCGCGCATTTGGGTTCTCATCCATTGAGACTCCATGTGTAGAGCACATTGAAAATCTCTGCAGCAAACAGGGCGGAGACAATGAAAAACTGATCTTCAAGATTTTAAAAAGAGGAGAAAAGCTGAAGATCGAAGAAGCAAAAGAAGAAAAAGATGTTGTGGACGGAGGACTTCGTTACGATCTGACAGTACCGCTGTCCAGATACTATGCGAACAATGCAAATGAACTGCCGTCTCCGTTTAAAGCACTTCAGATGGGAAATGTCTGGAGAGCGGACAGACCGCAGAGAGGACGATTCCGTCAGTTTATGCAGTGTGATATCGATATTCTGGGAGAGCCAGGTAATCTGGCAGAGATCGAGCTGATCCTGGCAACGACGACGCTGCTTGGAAAACTGGATTTTAAAAACTTTACGATCCGTATCAATGACAGAAGAATCTTAAAAGCAATGGCAGCATACAGCGGATTTGCAGAGAGTGATTATGAAAATGTATTCATCATCCTGGACAAGATGGACAAGATCGGTCTGGATGGTGTGGCAGCAGAATTAGAGGAAAACGGATATGCAAAAGGGTCTGTGGAAAAATATTTGCAGTTATTCAAAGAGATTACGAATGACGTGGAAGGCGTACGTTACTGTAAAGAAAAACTGGAAGGCTTTCTTGCGGATGACGCGGCGGCTTCGCTCGAGATGATTATTACAAGTGTGGAAAGTGCAAAGGAAGCGGATTTTTGCATGAAATTTGATCCGACACTGGTTCGGGGAATGTCTTACTATACAGGGACGATCTTTGAGATTTCTATGGACGAGTTCGGCGGTTCGGTAGGCGGCGGTGGACGTTATGATGAAATGATCGGAAAATTCACCGGACAGAATACACCGGCAGTCGGATTTTCCATCGGATTTGAACGGATTGTCATGTTGCTTTTAGAACGAGGATATCAGGTACCGACAGCCGCACAGAAGAAAGCATTTCTGATCGACAAGAAGATGCCGAAGGAAGGCATGCTCAAGATCCTAAATCTGGCAAAAGCAGAGCGCGCACTTGGAAAACAGGTGATGATCGTCAACATGAAGAAAAATAAAAAGTTCCAGAAAGAACAGCTGATGGAACAGGGATATACAGAGATTGTAGACTGCTATGCTGACAATGTGGAGCAGTTGTAGAGAAGAAGGGAGAAACAGAGAAATGGCAGAATCAATGCAGGGACTCAAAAGAACACACCGATGCGGGGAACTGTCCAGTGCAAACATTGGAGAGAAAGTAACCGTCATGGGATGGGTACAGAAGAACAGAAATAAAGGCGGAATCGTATTTATGGATCTGCGTGACCGCTCCGGAATCCTTCAGATCGTATTTGAGGGAGAAGAACAGGCAGAGCTGATGGAAAAAGCTTCAAAATTAAGAAGTGAGTTTGTAGTTGCAGTTGTAGGAAATGTGGAGAAGAGAAGCGGTGCAGTCAATGAAAACCTGGCAACAGGAGAGATTGAGGTGCGTGCAGAAGAGCTTCGTATTCTCTCAGAATCCGAGGTACCGCCGTTCCAGGTGGAAGAAAACAGCAAGACAAAGGAAGAGCTTCGTCTGAAATATCGTTATCTGGATTTGAGAAGACCGGATCTTCAGAGAAACCTGCGTATGAGAAGTCAGGTCACAACACTGGCACGTCAGTTTTTTGCAGAAGAAGGCTTCCTTGAGATCGAGACCCCGATCCTCGGAAAGACAACACCGGAAGGGGCAAGAGATTATCTGGTGCCTAGCCGTGTACATCCGGGAAGTTTTTACGGACTTCCACAGTCACCACAGCTTTACAAACAGCTTCTGATGTGTTCCGGATGTGACCGCTATATCCAGATCGCAAAATGTTTCCGTGACGAGGATCTTCGTGCAGACAGACAGCCGGAGTTTACCCAGATCGATATGGAGCTTTCCTTTGTGGATGTAGATGACGTGATCGAAGTCAACGAGCGTTTCCTTGCAAAACTGTTCAAGGAAGTTCTGGATGTGGATGTACAGCTTCCGATCCAGAGAATGACATGGCAGGAAGCGATGGACCGCTACGGTTCTGACAAACCGGATACCCGTTTCGGTATGGAACTGGTGAATGTGACAGAGACTGTGAAAGACAGTGAATTTGTTGTGTTCAAAGGGGCGATTGAGAACGGAGGAACAGTCCGTGGTATCAACGCAAAAGGACAGGGAGCAATGCCGCGTAAGAAGATTGACAAGCTGGTGGCATTTGCAAAAGATTTCGGTGCCAAGGGACTTGCTTATATTGCAATTCAGGAAGATGGAACCGTGAAATCCTCTTTCTCCAAATTTATGACAGAAGAAGAGATGAACAATCTGATTGCAGCAATGAACGGAGAAGCAGGAGATTTACTGCTCTTTGCGGCAGACAAGAACAAAGTTGTATGGGATGTTCTTGGAAATTTACGTCTGGAACTGGCAAAACAGATGGAACTTCTGGACAAGAATCAGTACAATTTCCTGTGGGTTACAGAATTCCCGCTGCTTGAGTGGAGCGATGAGCAGAATCGTTATCTGGCAATGCATCACCCATTCACGATGCCGATGGAAGAAGATCTGCAGTATATTGATTCCGAGCCGGGCAGAGTCCGTGCAAAAGCGTACGATATCGTCTTAAATGGAAATGAGATCGGTGGAGGAAGTGTAAGAATCTTCCAGAACGACGTACAGGAGAAGATGTTTGAGGTGCTTGGATTTACAAAAGAGCAGGCATATGAGCAGTTTGGCTTCCTTCTGGATGCATTCAAATACGGAGTACCGCCTCACGCAGGACTGGCATATGGTCTGGACAGAATGGTCATGCTGATGGCAAAAGAAGACAGTATCCGTGATGTGATGGCATTCCCGAAGATCAAAGACGCATCCTGCCTGATGACACAGGCTCCAAGTATGGCAGACAATAAACAGTTGGAAGAACTGGGACTGAAGTTGGATGCAAAAGATGTAAAAACAGAAGAATAATGTGAAGAAGTGTGCATTTTTTGAAAAATGGTGCATACAGAACGTGAATTATGGAGAGCTCTCAACTACACAAGTAGTAAGAGCTCTTTTTGTATTGCTTTTGATTTATCAAAGGAAACGGAGAGGGAACTCAAGCAGGGATTGAACTGGAAGTGGAAGAAATGCCGGGTTTTGAAAATATAAAAAAGACTGTAAATCTTTCGATCTACAGTCTCTTAAGAGCGATAGACGGGGTTCGAACCCGCGACCCCGACCTTGGCAAGGTCGTACTCTACCAGCTGAGCCACTATCGCGTTTGTTTTGTGTTCCCCTCGGAACAATATATACTATACTACAGGAGTTCTTATCTGTCAACAACTTTTTTGAAAAAAATTAATTTTTTTGAAATTTCTAATTGTATGTTCAAATCGTACTGTTTACACCAATCCCTGCCTGTATATTACAATATTCAAAAAGAGAATTATTCTCATCGACTTTTTTGCTATGATGTGTTAAAATCGAAAAGAATCATTCTTCAGTCCAAAAGAGGAGAATGAAATAGAGATCAAAAGGGATAAGGGAGCTAAGGAACAGGAGGAAAAGGTATGATGGCAGCAGCGATAGGAATGATAATTGTAGCATTGGCGCTTCTGATTTTTTGTGTTGCGGTAATGTGGAAAGTATTTTGTAAAGCAGGAGAACCCGGATGGGCGTCATTGATCCCGTTTTATAATTTGTATGTAATGACCAGGATAACCTGGGGGAGAGGATGGCTGTTTATTTTTGGATTCCTGCCGCTGGGGAATCTGATATTTGCAATTTTTACAATGATAAAACTGGCAAAAGTGTTTGGAAAGAAAGATGGATTTGCCTGTGGGCTGATTTTCTTAAGTATTGTTTTTCTTCCAATCCTTGCGTTTGGAAAGGCAGAGTATACAGGTCCGGATCCGGAGAAAAGTACAGGAGCGATCATAGCCAGTGCGATCACTGGCGGAATCGGTATCATTCTGTTGGTGCTTGAAGTGATAGCAGTTGTCGCACTGGGCCTGTTTGCGGTTTCAGATCAGACAGTACAACAGACACAGGATGCGGTGATTTCACAAGAAGTTCCGGAGGAAACACAGGAAGAACCAGATGTGAAAGAAGAGGAGGGCGTTCAGAGAGAATATGAGGGCACTCCGATTGAAGGATATGAGGATTTTGAGACAGTATCCCTGGATGGTTATCAATGGGTTACGGATGTCACATTGTTCAAGGCTGGGGAGAATACAGTTACGGAGTCCACAGCAACTTCCGCAAAAGATGGAATTGAGCTGAAAGCAGGTTTTACACTTCTGGCTGCGGATGAAACGATTGAGCAGAGAATTTCGGCAGAAGTGGAAAATATCCGAAAGACATTGGAAAGTCAGGCGGGAATCTATACGGATATTACTGTAGGTGAGATGGTAGCAGAAGACGGATTCGTGATGCAGCAGCTGATCTGCAATCAGATCGGGGCAGATGGAGTGGCTTATCCGTGTACTGAGATCATACAGGTTCAGTTGATGGAGGACCGGGAAATTCTGGTGAGCAGTGTATCTTTGAATACTTCTCAGGCAACAGAAAACACAGAGCGATTGTTTACACAGGCCTGTGAATTATATGGTATTGCCTTTCAATAAGGTCAGCTATAGATAGAAGCGGACAGAAGAATGTCCGCTTTACTTTTCGAAAAGATTTTGTTACTCTATAGAAACAGAAGTCTGTAGATGGAGCAAAGAAAAACAGTGGATTCAAAAACAGAGGTGAAGAGTATGGAAAATAAAAAGATCAAAGTGGCATTGCTGGGACTTGGAACAGTTGGAGGCGGAGTGTACAAATTGATCCAGAGGAGATCAGAAAGTATGATACACACAGTTGGCGCCGAGCTGGAAGTGGAAAAGATCCTGGTACACAGTCTGCATAAAAAAAGAGAAGGTGTGGATACAGAGCTTCTCACAACGGACTGGAAATCGATTGTAAACGATCCGGAGATTCAGATTGTGATCGAAGTGATGGGCGGGATCGAACCGGCAAAGTCCATGATCGAGGAAGCACTTGGAGCCGGAAAGCATGTGGTGACAGCCAATAAAGATCTGATGGCAGAACACGGAGGAGAGCTTTTGGACCTTGCGGCGGCACATGGCTGTGATCTGCTGTTTGAGGCATCGGTGGCAGGCGCCATTCCGATCATCCGTCCGCTCAAACAGTGTCTTGCCGGAAATGAGATCTCAGAAGTGATGGGGATCGTGAACGGAACGACAAACTATATTTTAACCAAGATGTTTGAAGAAAACATGAGTTTTGAAGCTGCACTTGCAAAAGCAACAGAGCTGGGATATGCAGAGGCAGATCCGACAGCGGATGTGGAAGGACTGGATGCCGGAAGAAAGGCCGCGATCCTTTCCTCCATTGCCTTTCATTCCAGAGTACAGTTTAAAGATGTTTATACAGAAGGAATCACAAAGATCACAGCAGAAGATATTGCCTATGCAAAAGAGTTTGACTGTGTGATCAAGCTGCTTGCAGTTGCGCACAATACGGACAAAGGGATTGAAGTGGGAGTGTATCCGGTGCTGCTTGGAAAAGAGCATCCCCTGTCGTCCGTGCGGGATTCGTTCAATGCTGTTTTTGTGCACGGAGATGCTGTGGATGATGCGATGTTTTACGGAAGAGGTGCCGGGGAGATGCCGACGGCAAGTGCTGTTGTCGGTGATGTGATTGATGTTGCCAGAAACCTGCAGTTTGGATGCAACGGAAGAATCAGCTGTACCTGCTATCAGGATCTGCCGGTGAAGCCGTTTGATGAAGTGAAAAATAAATTTTTCCTCAGAATGCAGGTGAAAAACGAACCGGGAGTTCTGGCGAAAGTGGCAAGTGTATTTGGCGGTCATAAGGTAAGTATCCGCAGAGTTGTGCAGAAGCATGTACAGGAAGAAGCGGCTGAACTGGTCATCAGTACAGAAAAAGTGAAAGAGTATCATATTAAGGATGCGCTGAGAGAGCTGCAGAAAATGGACAGCATTTCTGAGATCAGCAGTATGATCAGAGAATATTAGAAGGAGAAGATAAGATTGAGTTACGCAGATAAAGTATTTATAGAGATGTGCAGAGACATTATTGACAACGGAACGAGTACAGAGGGAGAAAAGGTACGCCCGGTATGGGAGGATGGAACCTCTGCGTACACCATCAAAAAATTTGGCATTGTGAACCGTTATGACCTCTCAAAAGAGTTTCCGGCACTGACTCTGCGAAGGACAGGAATCAAGAGCTGTGTGGATGAGATGCTGTGGATCTGGCAGAAAAAGTCCAACAACATTCATGATTTAAACAGTCACATCTGGGACAGCTGGGCAGATGAGGACGGTTCCATCGGAAAAGCCTACGGCTATCAGATGCAGGTAAAGCATCAGTATAAAGAGGGAATGATGGATCAGGTCGATCGTGTGATCTATGATCTGAAGAACAATCCTTACAGCCGCCGGATCATGACGAATATCTATGTGCATCAGGATCTTCATGAGATGAATCTGTATCCGTGTGCATACAGCATGACATTTAATGTGACAAAAGAAAAGGACAGTGACAAACTGACATTAAATGGAATCCTGAATCAACGTTCTCAGGATGTACTGGCAGCAAATAACTGGAATGTGTGTCAGTATGCGGTGCTGCTTCATATGCTGGCACAGGTGTGTGATATGAAGGTCGGAGAGTTTGTTCATGTGATCGCAGATGCGCATATTTATGACAGACATATCCCGATGATCGAGGAACTGATCAAAAGAGAACCGCTTCCGGCACCGAAATTCTGGCTGAATCCAGAGGTAAAGGATTTCTATGAATTTACACCGGATGATGTACGGCTGGATGGATATGAGACACATCCTCAGATCAAGAATATCCCAATCGCGGTATAGGAGTTGTGCAAAAAAAGGAGGAAATGAATATGAACGCAATTGTAGCAGCCGATAAAAACTGGGCAATCGGATATAAAAACAAACTTCTGGTCAGCATTCCGGCAGATATGAAGTTTTTCCGTCAGATGACAGGTGGAAAGGTAGTTGTGATGGGAAGAAAGACGCTGGAAAGCTTTCCGAACGGTCTGCCGCTGAAGAACCGCACCAATATTGTGCTGACAGGGAATCCCAATTATCATGTGAAAGATGCAGTGATCGTGCATACAACAGAAGAATTGCTGGAAGAACTGAAAAAATATGATGAGGAAGAAATCTTTGTGATCGGCGGAGAAAGTATTTACCGGATGATGCTTCCTTATTGCAGCAAAGTATATGTAACAAAGATCGACCATGCATATCAGGCAGATACGTATTTCCCGAATCTGGATCAGCTGGAAAACTGGGAAATGACAGAAGTCAGTGAAGAGCATACTTGTTTTGATCTGGAGTATGTATTTTCGACTTACGAGCGCCGACAGTGAAGGCAGGCATATCATGAAATTTAGAAAAACATACAAGAGAAAACAGGCGGCAGTGCTGCTGAGTGTGTTTCTTTTGGTGACAAGTGTGGCCGGATGTCAGAGAGTGGGGGCTGTGAAAGAGACCGGCGAAGAGAAAGTAAATGTCGTGACAACCATTTTTCCACAGTATGATTTTGTACGTCAGATTGCAGGGGATAATGTAGAAGTATCGATGCTTTTAAAGCCGGGAGAAGAGACACACTCCTATGAGCCGACACCGCAGGACATTCTGAAGATTCAGAATTGTGATCTGTTTATTTATGTGGGCGGTGAGAACGATGAATGGGTGGAGGATATTCTGGACTCCATCGATACAGAACATATCAGACTGCTTCGCCTGATCGACTGCGTGGATACGGTAAATGAAGAACACGTAGAAGGGATGAAAGAAGAACGTGGTCATGAACATGAAGAAGAGGAAGAGCACGAGCATGAGCACGGGGAAGAGGAGCACGAAACACATGAGACGCTGACCCCGGATGAACATGTATGGACGTCTCCAAAGAATGCCATTGCAATTGTGGAGCAGATTGCAGATGTTCTGGGTGAGCTGGATCCGGAGCAGACGGCAGTTTATGAAGAGAACGAAAAAGCGTATGTGAGTCTTTTAGAAGAGCTGGATGATGAGTTTCGTGAGGTGGTAAGTTCGGCCAAACGCGATGTGCTGCTTTTTGGAGACCGTTTTCCGTTCCGGTATTTTGCAGATGAATACGGTCTGAAATACTATGCGGCATTTCCGGGCTGCGCATCCGATACGGAGCCAAGTGCGGCAACGATGGCATTTCTGATCAACAAAGCAAAGGAAGAACAGATTCCGGTGATCTTAAAGATGGAGCTGAGTAATGAGAATATTGCAAATGCCATTGCCGAGACGACACATGCGAAAGTGAAGACGTTTTACAGTTGTCATAATCTGACTGCAAAGGAATTTGCAGACGGGGAGACTTATCTGAGCATGATGAAAAAGAATGTAGAAACATTAAAGGAGGCTTTGAACTGATGGCATTGATAAAATGTGATGGAATTTCGATCGCATATGAGGGACAGACGGTTGTTCGGGATCTGTCTTTTTGGATCGAGCAGGGAGATTATCTCTGCATTGTGGGAGAGAATGGTTCCGGAAAGAGTACGCTGGTAAAAAGTATTCTTGGATTAAAACCGCCCTTTAAAGGGCAGATTCTGCTGGGAGACGGATTGAAGCAAGACGAAATCGGGTATCTTCCCCAGCAGACGGTCGTGCAGAAAGATTTTCCGGCAAGCGTCTATGAGGTGGTACTTTCCGGCAGACTCAACAGCAGAGGCTGGCGGCCGTTTTACAGTGCAGCGGATAAGAAGGCAGCCAGAGAGAATATGGAGCTTTTAGGAATCCGGGAAATGGAACACCAGTGCTTCCGGGATCTTTCCGGCGGACAGAAACAGAGGGTGCTGCTGGCGAGAGCGCTGTGTGCCACAAAGAAGCTCCTGTTGTTAGACGAGCCCGTGACAGGACTGGATCCGCTGGTGACTGCAGAGTTTTACCAGTTGATTGAAAAAATCAATAAGGAGGCTAAAATTGCAGTTGTCATGGTGTCTCATGATATCGAAAGTACGATACAGTATGCAAGCCATATCCTGCATTTGCAGGAGAGCGCCCTGTTTTACGGAACTGCGCAGGAATATCAAAACAGTGCAGTCGGCAAGAGATTTCTGGGAGGTGAGGGAAATGCTTGATACATTTATGGAAATGATGTCCTATCCATTTATGGTACGGGCGTTTCTGGTGGGTTCCCTGGTGGCATTGTGTTCGGCACTTCTGGGAGTCAGTCTGGTACTGAAACGCTATTCGATGATCGGAGACGGGCTTTCTCATGTTGGATTCGGGGCACTGGCCATCGCGGCTGCGCTGAACATGGCGCCTTTGGCGGTTGCAATTCCGGTGGTCGTGGTGGCTGCGGTTCTGCTTCTTCGCATCAGCGGCAGCAGCAAGATCAAAGGAGATGCGGCAATTGCACTGATTTCTACGGGAGCACTGGCGATCGGGATTATGGTGATTTCGATGACGACAGGAATGAACACTGATGTTTATAACTATATGTTCGGAAGTATCCTTGCCATGAGTGGTGAGGATGTGCAGTTCAGTATTCTTCTGTCGGTTGCGGTGCTGATCTTATATCTGTTTTTCTATAATAAGATTTTTGCGATCACCTTTGATGAGACTTTCGCCCGGGCAACAGGAGTCCGTGCAAATCTGTATAATACTCTGATTGCGGTGTTGACGGCAGTTACGATCGTGTTGGGAATGCGGATGATGGGAGCACTTCTGATCTCCAGTCTGATTATTTTTCCGGCGCTGACTTCCATGCGGGTGTTTAAGACCTTTAAGGGTGTGATTCTGAATTCAGCGATTCTATCGGTTGTATGCCTGATTCTGGGAGTGACGATTTCCTATGTGTATGCAACACCGGCAGGTGCGAGTGTAGTTGTGGTCAATATGGCAATGCTGGCTGTCTACAGTGTGATCGGAGCCCTGAAAAACAGAAACAACGGGAAGTAAATGCGAATTGGATTAAAAAAGATCAAGAAAAGGAAATTGACAAAGATAAAAATACACCGTATAATGAGGATAAATTTCAGCAGCGAAAGCCTCTGAAATTCAGTGTATGAGGAATTTTATTCGCCCTGAGCTTTTTGACAGCTTGGGGCGTTTTGCATAAGGAGGGTGTGAAAGGTGAGGCAGATTTCAGGAAACAAATTATTTGTAAAAGCATTAAAAGAAGAAGACGTAGAAGTATTGTTCGGATATCCGGGCGCGTGTACGATCGATATCAGCGATGAGCTGTATAAGCAGAGCGGGATTGATGTGATCCTTCCGAGACACGAGCAGGCACTGGTGCATGAAGCGGATGCGTATGCGAGGACAACGGGGAAAGTCGGCGTCTGTCTGGTGACCAGCGGACCGGGAGCGACCAATCTGGTGACAGGACTTGCGACTGCCAATTATGACAGTGTTCCGCTGGTCTGTTTTACCGGACAGGTGGCGAGACATCTGATCGGAAATGATGCATTTCAGGAAGTGGATATTGTGGGGATCACACGGAGCATCACCAAGTATGGTGTGACGGTCACGAAGCGGGAAGATCTTGGACGGATCATCAAGGAGGCATTTTATATCGCAAGAACGGGAAGGCCGGGACCGGTTCTGATCGATCTTCCGAAAGATGTGATGGCGGAGCTTGGCAGTGCACAGTATCCGAAAGAGGTGAATATCAGAGGATATAAGCCGAATACCAGTGTACATATCGGACAGCTGAAAAGAGCGATCAAGATGCTTCACAAGGCAAAACGACCGCTGTTTCTGGCAGGCGGAGGGGTGAATATTGCGCGCGCCAGTGCATTGTTTACAGAAGTGGTGGAAAAAACACAGGTGCCGGTAGTGACAACGATCATGGGGCGAGGCGCCATTGCGACAAATCATCCGCTGTTTATCGGAAATCTGGGGATGCACGGCGCTTATGCAGCCAATATGGCAGTCAGCGGCTGTGATCTGCTGTTTTCCATCGGGACGCGCTTTAATGACCGGATCACGGGAAAACTGCATGAATTTGCGCCTCATGCACAAATTGTCCATATTGATATCGATACGGCATCGATTTCCAGAAATATTCATGTGGATATTCCAATCGTAGCAGATGCCAAAGAAGCGCTTACGAAGATGACGGAGTATGTGGAAGAGTGCGAGACAAAAAAATGGCTTGCGCAGATCGCGGCATGGAAAGAGGAGCATCCGCTTCGGATGAAACGGCATGCATTGATGAGCCCTCTGGATATTATTGAAGAGATGAACCGTCAGTTTGACGATGCAATCATCACGACAGATGTCGGTCAGCATATGATGCTGGTGTCTCAGTATGCGGAGATTACAGAAAAGAAGCAACTTGTCATGTCCGGAGGACTGGGGACGATGGGATATGGATTCCCGGCGGCGATCGGAGCACAGATCGGTAATCCGGAGAAACGAGTGATCGCAGTTTCCGGGGATGGCGGTATGCAGATGAATATTCAGGAGTTTGCAACGGCAGT
>PPYF01099862.1_pt1 | contig 12437 bp, 9 predicted proteins | sample 1559871 | NCBI WGS metagenome assembly PPYF01 (sample SAMN08240021, study PRJNA423297) | Human gut metagenome, whole genome shotgun sequencing project. | reverse complement strand
TCATGGAGAATCTGGATTATAAATATCATGCACAGGAGAATAATGATTATGTGATACCAGATGTGATGATTATATGTGATCGTAAGCATTTGAAAGGTGGTTCCTATACTGGTACACCCAGATTTATTGTGGAAACTCTTAGCCCGGCAACAGCATTAAGAGATATGACTGTGAAGAAAGAAATTTACCAGGCAGCAGGTGTAGAAGAGTATTGGATCATCTCACCGAAAGAAAGAGCAGTACAGATTTATTATCTTGAGGATGGTAAATATGATTTGAAGTATAGCTATATCTTGCAGGATGATCCAGAAGAAGAACATTATAATGCAGATACAGTGGTGACACTGAAAGATTTTCCGAAAATCTCCATGACATTGGCAGAGATGTTTGAGAATGTAGAATAATATGAGCAGCATGAAAGCCCTCGGGAGTTAATCCTGGGGGGCTTTTGGTATAGCCAAATCCGTTGAAGTATGTTATTATATGCATCAGTTCTCAGAATCGGGAATATTCAGTTGAGATAAGAAAGGACACAACAATCATATGAACATAGGAAACAATATAGGAAATATCATGAAGATCACAGGCGCATGGAACACCTTTAAGAGCAATCATCCCAAGTTCCCGGCATTCTGTCAGGCAGTTTCACGCAAAGGGCTTAAAGAAGGAAGCATCATTGAAATTGCGATCACCACTCCTGAGGGAGAGAAGATTGAGACAAACCTGAAAGTAAAGGACAGTGACCTGGAATTACTGAAACAGTTGTCTGACCTGAAAATGTGAAAAAGTTTACAAAAATTTTATTTGAATAACAGGTATAAATCTGCTATAGTATTCTATGTTGGTTAAGTTGATTATTATTCGTTCCCATATATAAGAATGATAGGTTCTCAAAAGAAAGAAGAGGAAGAAAATTGCGTAAAAAATCACATATTTTATTAGCAAGATACCTTGCGGATCAGATGCAGACCACAGCAAGCCTGCAGTCTCACAGAAAGGCTTTCTGTCTGGGCAGCATTCTGCCGGATATCAAACCGTCCTTTATCACCAGAAGGCACGAGTTCTACGGAACATTTGAAGATGTCAAGAACCGGATGAAAGAACTGGCAGATATCAGACCGGATGAGAGTAACCAGAGAGTTTACTGGCGGCGGTTCGGCGAAGTGATCCACTATATGGCGGATTATTTTACCTTTCCTCATAACAAAACATATACAGGAAGCTTCAGCCAGCATAATCATTATGAGAAAGTACTTAAGAACAGACTGAAAGAATGTATACAGCAGGGAGAAGCATATGCATATCTGGAACCGGCCATCCGCTTCGCTGATTTCTCCACCCTGATCGATTATATCGAAGCTACTCATGAGAAATACCTCAACAAGCTCCGCAGCGTGGAAGAGGATATCCGCTTTATCCTGAATATGTGTTTTCAGGTAGTGCAGGGACTGATACAGATCTGTATTGGTAATAAGAACTTTGCAGGAGCCATTCAGGCAGCCTGACAGAGATACGCTAAGAATACAGGAAGGCTGTGTGGAAATCATATCCGCACAGCCTTCCTGCATTCTGAAACATATCTTCCTCACTGCTTGTTGCTTTTCGCAACTTCTGCAGGGGGACTTACTTGATTCGGTTAAAATGTGACAAAAAAATGAATTTTGGTCAAATCTGGAATTTACCTGCCCTGAGCTGTTGATTTCAAAAAATGATTATGCTAGAATAAAACAGGTTAATATTTCGGGATAATTCACTTATGAAATAACATAATAATGTGAAAAGTAATTTAGACAGTATGCCCTTATAAACAGGGGGTAAGGACATGCTCACAGTAAGAAGGGAGCAATTTAGATATATGAAAAACAAGTATCTTACCAGATTCTTATGTCTGACATTGATGTCAGGAATGGTATTATCCGGTCCTGCGTCCGTACTTGCAGCAGAGGATACTGCTGCGTATACAGCAGACGGTTCTGATTTCAGCGATTCCGGTGATTTTGATTCAGGATCAGAGGATCCGGCGCCGGCAGATCCGACTCCTGCAGAGCCAACACCTGCGCCGGTAGATCCGACACCTGCAGACCCGACACCTGCACCGGTAGATCCGACACCAACACCTGCAGAGCCAACACCTGCACCGGCAGATCCGACTCCGACACCAACAGATCCTACTCCGACACCTGCGAATCCTACACCAACACCGTCTTCACAGATTACGAAGGCAGCCCAGGATGTGATCGACAGAATCAAAGAGTTGAACGCACAGACCATCACGCTGGAGAAGAAAGCCACTGTTCAGAGCATCCGCACTGCATATAATGCCCTGTCTGATACAGAGAAGGCACAGGTTTCTAATTATAATCTGCTGGTTCAGGCAGAAGCGACTATTGCTCAGCTGGAAGCGCAGAAGAACAATGCGAATACGAATAATCCATTTACGAGTAATACCAGTGCTGCACAGACCGGAACTCCGGTATATTATGCGTCCAATATCCACGCAGGTAAGGATTTCTATCTGGACAGCCTGAAGAATAACTACAATCTGACCTTCTCAGATGATTTCGCTTCTGTTATGGATGAGATCGAGAAGGAATATAAAGAGAAGAACAAAGTAGCAGATGCCAGCGATGTAAACGGCAGCAAGACCACCACATCTGCAGACAGTCTTCTGGTAAGAAACTGGCAGGATATCCTTGCAGTCTATGTATATCAGCAGAGCCAGGACGGAAAAACAGAATTTACCCTGGATTCTTCCTGCAAGAAAGACCTTGCGAAAATCTTTGCAGAGATGAACCCGATCGTAAGGGACAAGCAGGATATCACTCACGTTACATACGCTAATCGTAAAATCAACTACTATATTAAGAAAAATAAAATCGCAAAAAAGGAGCGTACGATCCTTAAGAAATATGTGGAGACAGACTGCAAACTCCTCTGCGCGGTAGTAACAGCTGCCAACGGTTTTGTCCGCGAGAGTGTAGGGGATGATGTTTCCGAGGAAAGAGTAAATGTTATTTCCGCAGCCTATTCACTGGTTGGTAAAGTCGGTTACTTCTGGGGCGGCAAATCCACAGTGATCGGTGAAGATCCAGGCTGGGGAACCAGCGAGAAGGTATCAGCCGAGGGAAGCAAGAGCACCGGAACCATCCGCGCATACGGACTGGACTGCAGTGGTTTTGTCACCTGGGCAGTGATCAACGGATATCAGGATAAAGCAATGCAGGAAGCTGTAGGTGACGGAACTTCCGATCAGTGGGAGAAAGCAAACGTGGTAACTGAGGCAGATGCACAGCCCGGAGATCTGGTGTTCCAGAAAGGACCGGAAGCAGGAAGCGATAATCATGTAGGTATTCTCTGCGGTAAAACAGACGCAGGTGACTGGATCGCAGTACACTGCTCCTCCGGCAAGAATGGAGTAACAGTAGGCGAAGCATACAGTGCAAGCTTCCGTTACATCCGCCAGCCATCCTTCTACCCGACACAGGAACAGGTTCAGGAAATGCAGAGCAGCAGTACGGTAAGCACAACAACAGGTGATGCAGCAGCTTCCACAGGAACAGATATCTTTTCTGCAAATGTGACAGTAAGCAATACTCTGCAGGATGCGATGAAGTCAAATACTTCCGACTCAACAGGATTCACAACATTGGAATCCACTGAGAAGACTTCCATCCTTCCGGATAAGATTGATCTGTCAAAAGAGAAAGTCGCTGTATTTAAGGCAAAATAAAATGTATAAAAGAAGAGAAAGTCATACAAAAAAGTCTGGCTTTCCCTTCTTTTTTCGTGTATAAACTTTTTTATCTGTTAACTTAAACGGTTAAGTAAAACTGACGAATTTGCTTATTGGTCTGCGGAATATGCTTCAAAAACGAAAAAAATATTCAAAAATATGGAAACCCCTGGAGAGTACAAAAACCTGTGAGTAGATGGATATTTATATCATCAAAAGCATATTCGTTGAAGTAGGAATGGAACATAAAAGTTTATAATTTTTTATAAGTTTTCAGTAACGGTGTCATTAATCTATATGAAGGGATTTGAGAGAGATACGATCATGTATGAAAAAGGTCAGGAAGCTGAACGCAAAAATACAGAAAGGGAACGTCAGAGAGCGGATTTTGCTGAAAAAGAAAAAATAAAGGCCCCAAAAGAGACAACAGAAGCACTTAAAAGAGTAGCTGAACTGGAGAAGATTTTGCAATGTAAAACTACGGAGGGTAAATAAGATTATCTTAAGATAGCCACAGACTGGCACCCATCCAGCCTGCGGCTTTTTCACCCACTATTTTTGAGTTGACTTTTTGGCACATTGCGCATATACTAACAGTAGCTAAGGAATGTGGTGAGATTCCTTGAAGCAAAACAAAAACCCTCAGAGTGCCAGCTCTGGGGGCTTTCTTGCTCGTTACGGTGAGCTATTCCGTTTAGACTGTTGCTGTCTATCGTCTGCTGTCCAGCCATTTGCATATGTAGTAGCTAACTACGCCTGCTATAACAGAGACAAGAAATGTGGTGAGAATTTCTTCCATGGAGTCCACCTCTTTTCTGCTGGAGGTTCGACAGCTTTTTGAGTATAACATGTTTTAGAACAAATTGGAATAGTAAAACCTGGCATGAGTTAACTGATAGAGGCAGTTAGGGGAGAACCCTCTGCCGGGACTGGTATTAATACTGAACAGGTCTGGCGGGGTCGCACCCCTGTCGGGAAAATAAAGAAACAAAATATGTTTTAAAAGTCCTCTAAAGAAAGTATAAAAATCTAATCAGGTCACAGACTGGAATCCGCTCAGTCTGTGGCTTTTTAGTCATGAATAATTATGATTATAATTGACTTTAATCGCGTTTTTGTTATGTACGGTCAAGTTTAATCCTGTTTATAGATGACTTGCAATTGTATTTCTATTATTTTAAGTCAATCATAATTACAAATATAGTTGACTGCGATTGCACTTTTATTATATAAGGTCAAGCTGAAGCATGTTTATAAGGCAGTTGGAGTCAGAACCGGTTGGGAGCACGCCTCAAGGACTGTTTTTGAGGCGCTCCCTTTATGAAATTAAGAAATTAAGAAAAAATATTATTGTTGTACTGCATGATGAGTAAGTGGTATAATAATACAAGTTTATATTGCAGAAAAAAGCTGTTGTTCGTGAGAGGCTGGGAATAATGATTGAGTGGAAACAAATGACGATGCAGGAAGCAGAGAATAAAATGGAGGTGCTTCGGGAGATTTTTGATGTAGTTCGTCTCCTGAAAGGGAGTGATCTGCAGGCTGCCGGAATGGAACGTAAGCTTGCAGGAAGAGAAAATCTTTGCCAGTGTTATGCTTTCTGGAATAAAGATAAAAGATGTGAGAATTGCATTTCCCTTAAAGCACTGGAGGAGAAGAAACAGACATCCAAAATTGAATTCCTTGATTCTGATATGTATCAGGTATTTGTAAGGTATCTGGAGATTGATGATGAGCCCTATGTAATGGAAATGCTGAAAAAGCTGGACGAGAACACGCTGACAGATGAGGAAGGATATGAAAAACTGACGGAAAAGCTGACAGTATATAGCGAAAAGCTGTATAAGGATGTGCTGACAGGGGCGTATAACCGCAGATATTTTGAGGAAAAAGTCAAAAATATGTCTTTGAATGCCGGAGTTGCAGTTATCGATCTGGATGATTTCAAATTGTTCAATGACACTTATGGTCATGATGGAGGAGACCTGGTACTGACAACCGTAGTGAATGTAATTCGGCATTATATCCGTCGTACGGATATTCTGGTGCGCTATGGAGGAGATGAATTTCTGCTGATCCTGCCCGGAATTGAGAAGGGAGTCTTTTCACAGAAGCTCCGTATGATCCAAGAGAAGATCCATGCGACGCATATTCCGGGTTTTAATCGTCTGAAGCTTTCAGTGAGCATTGGTGGAGCTATGTTTACCCATGGCAGATTGGAGGAAGCACTCACCAAAGCAGACCGACTTATGTATATGGCCAAGGGACATAAAAATATAGTAGTGACCCGGTGGGAGCAGAAGCAAAATACAGACAAGATGGAAAAAAGGAACCTGCCCCAGCTTCTGGTTGTTGATGATTCTGAAATGAACCGAGAGATACTTAAGGAAATTCTGGGAAAAGAATACCGGATACTGGAGGCCTGTGACGGGGAAGAGGCTCTGAAGATGTTAGAGCAGTATGGAACTGAAATCTCATTGGTCCTGTTAGATATTATTATGCCCAAAATGGATGGATTTGAAGTACTCGCCTATATGAACAGAGATAAATGGATCGAGGATATACCGGTGATCATGATTTCCAGTGAAGGATCAGAGAGTTATATCCGCCGTGCCTACGAACTGGGGGCTTCAGATTATATAAGCAGACCATTTGATGCTAAGGTGGTATATCAGCGGGTTATCAATATGATCAAGCTTTATGCCAAGCAAAGGCGTCTGATCCATCTGGTAACAGATCAGATTTATGAGAAAGAGAAAAACAACCGTATGATGACCGGGATTCTCAGTCAGATTGTAGAGTTCCGAAATGGTGAAAGCAGGCTTCATGTGTTGCATATTAATATTCTGACTCAGCTTTTGCTAGAGAAATTGATGCGAAAATCAGAGAATTACGATCTTTCCTGGTCTCAGCAGCATATGATCGCCACAGCTTCCGCACTTCATGATATCGGTAAGATTGGAATTGACGAAAAAATTCTGAATAAACCCGGAAAGCTTACAAAGGAAGAATTTGAAGCCATGAAGCAGCACACGATCATAGGTGCCCGGATGCTTGACAGGCTGGAAATGTATCATGATGAAGAGATGATGAAATATGCCTATGAAATATGCCGCTGGCATCATGAACGTTATGATGGAAAAGGATATCCGGATGGCCTGAAGGGAGAAGAAATCCCTATATCTGCCCAGGTGGTATCACTGGCAGATGTGTATGATGCCCTGGTAAGTGACCGGGTATATAAGAAAGCATATTCTCATGAAAAGGCAATAGAGATGATCCTAAATGGAGAATGCGGAATGTTTAATCCTCTTCTTTTGGAATGTCTGGTGGAAATTCAGGATAAAGTACGCAAGGAACTTGATATTAAAGATGTGAATGAATGTCTGGAATATCTGGAAGAGAGAAACAGATAAAATCCCCCTGAAAAGAGCCTAAACTCAGCGATGAATGGGTGTACATTTCTGTAGATCTGAATGGATTAAAATGAGAAGACAGAGTGATCAAGTTGAACGTGTAGCCTGCGGCAGTGGGAAATCAATAAATTTCTATCAGATCAGAAGGATGCAGAGAATGTTGCGGCTTTGAAAATAATAAATGGTCATTACAGAGATCGATTCATGAAATGCAAAAATATTTTGTAAAAAATTTTCCTGAGTATCTTGACAGGGAATAAATAATCCTTTATAGTATAACACAGATTTGGTGTGTTACTGGACAGGCAGGCATTAACCGGTCATAAATGTTATTTTTTAATGTTTATGGGGGTTAGTGCCTTTTTTTGATGTATTTTATGTGGTAAAACGCGGAATAATCATATGTCAGAAGGTTTTAATCTCCCGGAAACAAGACGGTTTATTCGCACGAATAAGGAAAAGGAGACAAAAGAACATGAAAGACAAGATTTTTGGAGTTTTGCAGCGTGTGGGAAGATCCTTTATGCTTCCGATCGCAATTCTCCCTGTTGCAGGTTTGTTGCTTGGTATCGGCAGTTCCTTCACAAATGAAACAACTATCGCTACCTATGGATTGCAGAAGATCCTGGGAAGTGGAACATTACTTAATTCTCTTCTGATCATTATGAACAAGGTTGGAAGTGCTGTATTTGACAATCTGCCGCTGATCTTTGCGGTTGGTGTTGCCATTGGTATGGCAAAGAAAGAGAAAGAGGTTGCTGCTCTTTCTGCGCTGATTGCATATTTCGTTATGAATGTGGCTGTCAGTGCCATGCTTCTTATTAACAATGAAATCACAGCAGACGGTCAGATAGCAGCAGATGTACTGGAGGGAACCATTACTTCTGTATGCGGGATCCAGTCTCTGCAGATGGGTGTATTCGGCGGTATTATCGTAGGTCTTGGTGTTGCGGCACTTCATAACCGTTTCCACAAAATTGTGCTTCCGAATGCGCTGTCATTCTTTGGCGGCTCAAGATTTATACCGATCATTTCCACAATCGTATATATGTTTGTGGGAATCCTGATGTATTTTGTATGGCCGGTAGTTCAGAACGGTATTTATGCTCTGGGCGGTCTGGTAACAGGCAGTGGATATCTGGGAACTCTGATTTTTGGTATTATTAAACGAGCACTGATTCCCTTTGGGCTGCATCATGTATTTTATATGCCATTCTGGCAGACAGCAGTGGGCGGAACTATGGAAGTTGCAGGACAGGTGGTACAGGGCGGACAGAATATCTTCTTTGCACAGCTTGCTGATTCTGCAAATATAGCACATTTCAGTGCGGATGCAACCAGATATTTCTCTGGTGAGTTTATCTTTATGATTTTTGGTCTTCCGGGAGCAGCGTTGGCTATGTATCGCTGTGCAAAATCTGAGAAGAAAAAAGCAGCAGGCGGACTTCTTCTTTCCGCAGCGCTGGCATGTATGTTTACTGGTATCACTGAACCGCTGGAATTCTCATTCCTGTTTGTAGCTCCGGCATTGTTCGTAGTTCAGGTGATCCTGGCAGGTGCGGCTTATATGATCGCGCATATGCTGAATATTGCAGTAGGACTTACTTTCTCAGGCGGTTTCCTTGACCTGTTCCTCTTTGGTATCCTGCAGGGAAATGCAAAAACAAGCTGGCTGAGGATCATTCCGGTTGGTATTATTTACTTTATCCTGTATTATGTGATCTTTACATTTATGATCAGGAAATTTAATTTCAAGACTCCTGGACGTGAAGATGATGATACAGAGACAAAGCTTTATACAAAAGCTGATGTAAATGCAAGAAAAGAAGCCGGAAAGACAGCCGGTGCAGCTGCAGCGACCTCCGGTGATCCGGTAAGTGAACTGATCACCAGAGGTCTTGGCGGAAAGAAAAATATCGTAGATGTTGACTGTTGTGCGACCAGACTTCGTATCACAGTTGCAAAGCCTGAAAAAGTTCGTGATGAACTTCTGAAACAGACAGATTCCAGAGGAATCGTAAAAAAAGGACAGGGCGTACAGGTTATCTATGGACCTCATGTAACTGTTATCAAGGCGAAGCTGGAAGAATATCTGGAGACTGCTCCAAACGAATTCGCAGATGAGACCCCGGATAATGTACAGGTACAGGAAAATGCTGCAGCAGGAAATGCAGATGGACAGAACAGTGCAGAGGTTGAGGACAAAAATGCAGGTACAGCACAGACCTCAGCACCTGCAAAAGAAGAAAAAATCAGAAAAACAGCAATCATTTACAGTCCTGTAGACGGAATCGCAGCAGATCTTTCTACTGCACCGGATGAGGGATTTGCAGGAAAAATGATGGGTGACGGTGCAGTGGTGACACCAACAGAAGGTACTGTATATGCACCTGCAGACGGTGAAGTTGAGTTTATTTTTGATACAAAACATGCTATAGGTTTCCAGACAGATTCCGGTATCCCTATGCTTCTTCATATGGGAATCGACACTGTAAAACTGGAAGGAAAAGGCTTCGAAATCCTGGTAACAGAGGGTCAGAAAGTGAAAAAAGGTGATCCGATGATGAAACTGGATTTGGAGTTCTTAACTGCTAATGCTCCGTCTATCACTTCCCCTATCCTTGATACTGAACCGGAAGACAACCAGAGAATCAGACTTCTGGCAAACGGTGAGATCAAGGCCGGTGAACCGTTGTTTGCGGTGGAGACACTGGAATAATATTGTTATAATATAGAAATAACGAAGTTAAACATGTCAAAAAACAGTTGGATGATCAAAAGAGATGATATCTTGATTATCTGACTGTTTTTTTACGCACGTGAATTGAAAAGGATGACTTTTTTGCAGGAGGGATCTTGGAATCAAAAATGTAACAAATTTGTGTGACAGATAGGATTCTTATTCAAAATATGGTAAACTATAGCAGTCTTATGACCAAAGGGAAAATTATTATAATGGCAATAAATTTTTATAGAGGGGATTACGACAGAGATGTACAGAGTTAGCAAGGTATTAAATAATAATGGTGTTATAGCCATTGATATGGATGAAAATAAGGAGTATGTGATTCTTGGCAAGGGTGTTGGCTTTGGAAAAAAGGTCAGCCAGCGTTTTGATAAGCCGGAGGGATGCACTACATATCGTCTGGAACAGGAGACAGAGCGTGGATCTGCGAAGGAACTGGTAAAGGGAATAGAGCCGGAGTATCTGGAGATTGCAGATGCAATTCTGACAGAGTCACAGAAAGTGTTTGGAGATTCCATAGACAGAGGGATTCTTTTTCCACTTGCTGACCATATTTCTTTTGCAGTCGCAAGAATCCGCAGAAATGAGCAGATCAGCAATCCGCTGACAGAGGATATCAAGGTTCTTTTCTACAGTGAATTTAAAGTTGCGGAAACACTGAAAACAATTCTGAGAGAAAGACTTCAGATAGAGATTGATGATCATGAGGTTGGATATGTGGCATTGCATATTCATTCTGCAATTGGTGACGAGAAGGTATCTGTTGCCATGCAGACTGCGAGAGCAGTGAGAGAGTGTATAGATATGCTCGAGAAAGCAACAGGTAAGCCAATCGATGTACTGTCACTGTCCTATAATCGCCTGATGAACCATATGAAGTATATGGTAGCGCGTGCATCTACAGGAGAGAAGCTGAATCTGGACATGAATGAATATATGCTGGATCAGTATCCCCAGGCCTATAAGGTTGCCACTGACATCTGTAAAAACCTGGAAGAATGTATTGGACATAAGCTGGATGAAACAGAGACAGGATATCTGGCAATGCATATCCAGAGAGTGTATAAGGATGCGGTATGATCCGACAGTTTCTTTTAGATTATAGTAATTTCCAAGTAAATAGTAATGTATGATTTGACCGCGAGCGCAATTTTATTATTTTCGGTCAAGTTGAAACAGGTTTCAGGTTGACTGGAATTGCGCATATGCAGTATACGGTCAAGTTGAAGCAAGTTTTGGTTGACTGGAATTGCGCATATGCAGTATACGGTCAAGTCGAAACAAGTTTTTGGTTGACTGAGATTGCGCTTGTATTAAATGAAGTCAAGTTGAAACAAGTTTCAGGTTGACCGCAACAGCACTTGTATTAAAGGAAGTCAAGTCGAATCATATTTATAGTTGATCATGGTTATATTATTTACAATTTAAGCCAGGAATAGCCATATTTTTACTTGATCGTAAATGTCTTAATTGCTCGGACGTGAATTGCATCATATAAGGATAGAAACCAAAGAATAGAACGGTTATATTCAGACATTTGAGGTATACGCCTGATATGGATGCGCTGGAGACCTGGACTGCATCGACTTGTTGTTGAGATTGAATAGGATGATTCTATTAAAAGCAAAAATACACCAGTCTACGAGAGATTTTTTTCTCATAAACTGGTGTATTTGTCTTATGGGATTTAATTTTTCGACAATGTATCTTTGAATTGTGAATAATTACTATCTTCTGTAATTTTCTCTACGTATGCATCATAAGCAGCTTGTAAACTATCATATTTCGTACCCTTATCAGCAATTTTTTGATAACTCTCAGCATTATACTGATGATCTGCAATTACCTTGTATAGTGTTGTTATTTTATCTCCGGTTCGCTCGGCAGTTGTTGACTCGGAAACATAGTATTCATTATCTGCTCTGCAGATAATGACAGGAATTTTTGTCCCTGTCGGAAAGTTACTAACGTTTACAGAAGTCCAGAAAAGATAACGTCTATTCTTATTCTTTCCACTGTCCAGATATGCCCAGGTACCGTTTTTTAGCAGACTATCATTTTTTATTAATGTTGAAATCGCAGGAACCATTGTTGAGCTTGTAGCGTTAGAATCAAGTTCAAAATTATTGTTGTTATTCAATGTGCTTTTCAATAATTTTGAATCATTAAGTGGTCCCATCAAATTTTCATTCATATTAAAAGGATGTTTCTTTCCGCCACTTTCTTTTCCACCTGACCATTTAAATTTCACACTGTATCCCCAGTGCTACAGGGCAGGGCGGGCATGGGGAATCAAGTCCCATAAGTGCCTTATAGCATTTCACCTCCGGCTGGAGATTGGGGTACAGCTGTTTAGCAGTGTCGTTATAGCTTAGGATATTATAGTCTTTGTCTATGCTGTAATATCCGGAAGAGTGTGTGTTCATAGTTTTTACTTCTGGTGTTTAATACTTTAAAGTATACTCTTTTTACCCCAAAATAGCAATAAGCAGCCTCTTTTTCGTTCCCTGTAAAATATCTTTAAGTAAAGTATATACTTTAC
>PPYF01639174.1_pt1 | contig 12438 bp, 12 predicted proteins | sample 1559871 | NCBI WGS metagenome assembly PPYF01 (sample SAMN08240021, study PRJNA423297) | Human gut metagenome, whole genome shotgun sequencing project. | reverse complement strand
ATGGTTTAAGTAATAACAGAACCGTTCCGGAATTTTAACCCAAATTTTTACGGCGTTTGAAAAATGCGATTAAATCAATCTATTTCAAAGCAGGAATAAATTTGGGTCAAAGTGGGAAAAAGATGTATAAGCGCACGTGCTGTCGGCTTCTTTTTCCGCTCCAGCATCGTTAACTGCCGCATAGGCAGCTTAGAAAAGCATTCGATTTTCACCTCGCTTTCTTTTTGCGTTAACTGCCGCATAGGCAGCTTAGAAAATTTTCCGTTGCCCTTGCAGTATATCTGCGTTGTTAACTGCCGCATAGGCAGCTTAGAAACGGATTGCGAATCATAGTACTCGTATACCATTGTTAACTGCCGCATAGGCAGCTTAGAAATGCAAACGATCAAGAAGAAACGAAGCTTATCGGTTAACTGCCGCATAGGCAGCTTAGAAAATGAGCCAGTATCTATGTTCAAGCTCCGGGGGGTTAACTGCCGCATAGGCAGCTTAGAAACCTAACGCTATAACTCGGAAATTATTTTCATCAGTTAACTGCCGCATAGGCAGCTTAGAAACCGGATGTATCCGCCATGCGCCCCGGTATTGTGTTAACTGCCGCATAGGCAGCTTAGAAACGTTTCGTTCCAGTTTTTAAATAATTCTGTGAGTTAACTGCCGCATAGGCAGCTTAGAAAATGCGTCACGTTGTCTTTTCGCTACCCTCAATGTTAACTGCCGCATAGGCAGCTTAGAAAACCAGGAACATTTGAACAGCGACGCAAATATCGTTAACTGCCGCATAGGCAGCTTAGAAATCTTTTTCTAAAAACTCAACGCTTTCTCTATTGTTAACTGCCGCATAGGCAGCTTAGAAAGGCACTGTAAATCCCTTTTATTGCCTACATCAGTTAACTGCCGCATAGGCAGCTTAGAAATACAACGTGCAGGACTGCAGGCATATGTGGGATGTTAACTGCCGCATAGGCAGCTTAGAAAAAATTTCGATTGGCATGTAATACGGATTAATGGTTAACTGCCGCATAGGCAGCTTAGAAAGAAAGAGTATTTAAAATCTGTGGGGGCAAGAAATTAACTGCCGCATAGGCAGCTTAGAAAAATGGTTTTTTCGGTGCATGTTTAGATAAATAGTTAACTGCCGCATAGGCAGCTTAGAAAGAACGACTTAGGTGAATACCCGCCGACCGCCGGTTAACTGCCGCATAGGCAGCTTAGAAATATTACCCCCCTGCTGATGGGAAATTTGCAGAGTTAACTGCCGCATAGGCAGCTTAGAAATCACACAAGAAGATGTTTATAGACAAATGGAGTTAACTGCCGCATAGGCAGCTTAGAAATAATCCGACATCGCATAGGCAGCTTAGAAAAGATGTTCGCATATGATAACCTAACCAAACCGGTTAACTGCCGCATAGGCAGCTTAGAAACGAAAGGCGAGCTTAGTGCTGTGATCTTAACGGTTAACTGCCGCATAGGCAGCTTAGAAAAGTACAAAGTGGAGTTGGCTTACAAGTATTTAGTTAACTGCCGCATAGGCAGCTTAGAAATGAATTTTGCCGGCGTTCGCACTTCGCGTTGCGTTAACTGCCGTATAGGTAGTTTAGAAATGCGCATTCTCCGGTCCGCATGGTTCGTTTTTGTTATCTGCCGTATAGGTAGTTTAGAAAATCCGGATATTCGACACGAACATAAACAGGTTGTTAACTGCCGCATAGGTAGTTTAGAAAACTGCGCCTTGCGTGCCGCACGTCCTTCTTCAGTTAACTGCCGCATAGGCAGATTGGAGAGGTTCGGTCTTGTTTAACTAGTTTGTCATTTTAGAGAGGAGTTTTCATAAATCATTAACTTGTTTTGATATTTTAAGTATAATTAAATATAGTGTAAAGATAAGATTTTATTATGCGATGGCGAGGATGAGAAAGTATGAGTGAGAAAATTTCTTTAGCCTTAAAGGCGGGACTGCTGCATGATGTAGGGAAGGTATGCATACGTGCTACTCATGAGAGGCAGAGACATTCTATTCTTGGGGCGGAGTTTATTAAATCCTTTTTGGCTGATAGGGAAGCAGACAAGCAGCTGCTGCGCTGTATAAAATATCATCATGGAAAGGAATTGTCCGGCGCCGGATTGGATATTGATGATTTGGCATATGTTATATATGAAGCGGATAATATTGCTGCCGGCGCAGACAGACGGGAAGCGGAAGGAGATCTTAATGACAGGGGTGCGAAGTTTGATTCCGATTTGTGCCTGGAAAATATATTTAATGTCTTTTCGGGGGACGCGGAATCGTCTTATTTTTCTTTACATGAATTAGATGCGATAAAAAAAGATAGCTTTCCCCATGGAAATAAAAGTATAGCGAGACAGGGACAATATGCATCCATCATGCGGTATTTGGAAAAGAATTTTCGGATGAAATCACCGATTTCCATGGAAGAAAATGAGCTCCTGCGCATATTGGAAGACACGCTGATCTATGTACCGTCAAGCACAAATACGGAGGAACATGCGGATGTTTCTTTATATGACCACATGAAAATGACCGGCGCGACAGCAGCTGTTCTGATGAAATACATGGAAATGTCGAAAATTACGGATTATAAAGAGTTTTGCTTTACTCATAATAAAGAAAACAGAAATAAGGATATATTCCTGATGATTTCCGGTGATTTCTCAGGCATACAGAAATTTATATATCATATCCGATCTGAAGGTGCGATGCGTATGCTTCGCGGGCGTTCTTTTTACTTGGATATCGCACTGGAGAATATAGTAGACGAACTTTTAAACGCATTGCATCTTTCCCGAGCGAACCTGATTTATTGCAGCGGCGGGCACTTTTATATTCTGGCAGACAATACAAAGGAAACACAGGATGCGGTAAAAGATGTCGCGAAAAAGATAAATCAGGGACTGGTGAAGCTGTTTTCCGGGACTTTGTATTTAGCGATAGGGTGTGAACCACTTTGCGCCAATGATTTAATGGCGGAATCTGATACAGTACATCACAAAAAGAATATATTTCGTTCTGTGTCCGAAAAGGTTTCTATGGCTAAGTTATCCAGGTATGATCCGGATATATTGACGGAATTATTTGATGAGAACAGCAATGTAAATAGGGTGGATCAGGGGGCTCGTGAATGTGGTATATGCCATATCTCGACAGATCAATTGAGTTCTTATAAAGGGAATAGACCAAATGCTGGTACAGATATACAGGCTTGTGAAGTCTGCAACGGGCTGTATGATTTAGGAAAAGCACTGATTGATGATAAAAGAAGTGTCTTTGCTGTTCTTTCAGAAAAAGCGGAAGGGTCGGACAGAGCAATACCGATCTCCGCGTGTTCCGGTTTATGCTGGCTTACAGCAGCTTCTCCAGATGATTTGAAGCAGTGGGCTGAAGCCGGAATACTGAAACGGATTTATGATAAAAATGGTTCTTATACGTCGTCATTCATGGCATCCCGTTTGTGGGTGGCAGATTATGCGGCAAAGAATGAGATAGGGAAAGTGCTTGATTTCAATGAGTTGGCAGAAAGTTCCGGAGATAAGACCGGAAAGGGGATTAAACGCCTTGGCGTGTTTCGGGCAGATGTAGATGGATTGGGAGCAGCCTTTATTGCTGGCTTTATACATGAGGAGAATAAAAATCCGGAAGCCTATGCGACTTTATCCCGATATGCTGCCTTATCACGCAGTATGGCGCTGTTTTTTAGAAAGATAATCAAGGGTATTTGTAAAAAAGAATTGCCGGAAGGCATAAAGCCGTTTTATCTTTTTGAGGATAAAGACGGTGAGCCAAGAAAAATTCATGTAGTGTATTCCGGCGGTGATGATCTTTTTCTTGTTGGCGCCTGGGATGATCTGATGGGATTCGCCGTTGATCTGAAACGTGCGTTTTCGGTTTATACCAATGGAAAGCTTACCTTTTCCGCCGGTTTGGGATTGTATTCTTCCACATATCCGATCAGCCGTATGGCGGAAGTCACTGGTGAATTGGAAGAGTTGGCAAAAAGCAATCCGGGGAAAAACAGCATCGCTTTATTTGGCAGCGGTACGGAATATCATCGAAATGAAAAGAATGGCGGTGCAGCGGAAAAAGAAAATGCTGCTGTTTATACATGGGATGAATTCATAGAGAAAGTCCACGGTGAAAAAATAAAGTTCCTTATGGAGCATATGCTGCTGGATGGTATCAATGGCAACAGTAAAAGAAATGATCGTATCCCCGCAGGTAAATCGCTTTTATACAGATTAATGAACTTACTGCAGGGAGATGCCGGGGATAGGATGGACTTGGCGCGGTTTGCTTACACATTGGCGCGATTGAAGCCGAAGGAGAAAGAATTGCAGCCCTGTTATGAGAAGGTAAGAAGCTGGTTTTATCAGTGGGCGGTGAAGGAAGAAGAACGAAAAGAATTAGTGACGGCTCTTCAATTCATTATTTATCGTATGCGTGACAAGGAGGAAGCATGATGCTGGAAGAAAATAAGATTGTGGATCAGGCGCAGCAGGTGATGGAAAAGTTATGTACAATAGCAAAAACGAATTGTGAGAAACATTTTATTGCTGATCAAAAAAAGAAAAGAAAAATGTATACACAGGAAGAACTAAAGGAACACATAAGAGAGAAGTGGACCTCAGAGCTGGTAACTACAACACAGATACGGAGATTTTTGACGGCAGTGAATGCGGTAACCGAAAAAGTGAATGCCTATAAGTTAGAGAATATGGACAAGGGGGATACATTGCCCATAGAATTGCAGGCGCAAATCAAATATCTGAAAGTAAAACTGGCGTATCAGATTGGGAGGAATAAGAGTAAATGGGGAAATCCGGTTGAGGATTTCGAAAAAGAAGCCGGATTAATGAGCCTGATTGACGGGATAAAAAGCAGTACAAAAGAATATGAAAAATTTGCCCATTATATTGAAGCATTGGTGGCTTTTCATAAATTTTATGGAGGGAAGGACTAATTATGGCACAGGTACAGTTAAAAGGGAAATTGCTGATTGGAGCGGTACTTACAGTGAAGACGGGATTACATATCGGGGATTCCAGCGATTTTGCGCCGATTGGCGCCGTAGACAGTCCTTTTATCAGGGATCCGTTGACAAAGGCGCCAATCATTCCGGGGAGTTCTTTGAAGGGAAAGATGAGGACACTTTTAGCCAGGGTACGGGACGACATGATTGAGCTTCATTTGCCGAAACCGGAAGAAGATGAAGCGGTCGTAGCCAGATTATTCGGCATCAGTTCAAAAACAGAAACAAAACCTGCGCGTTTGCAGTTCAGGGACGCGTTCGTCAAAGCAGAAAGCAGGAATAAGTTTAAGAACTTAGATACAGATACCTACTTGGGGGAGATTAAAGCGGAAAATACGATTAATCGGGGAACCGGTGTGGCTAATCCCCGGATGATTGAACGGGTACCGGCAGGGATGGAATTTGATTTCCAGCTGGTTTATAACATCGAAGACGAGAGCCAGATGGAAAAGGATATGGAAGTACTGCGCAGAGGATTCCGCCTGCTGCAGTTAGACTATCTTGGGGGACATGGATCCCGCGGTTATGGCAGGATCGCGTTTTCCGCATTCCGTGTGCAGAAAATGGATCCGAAAACAGCAGAAATGGAAGAACAGGCTGCATTGGCACAGGAGTTTGAGGGATCAAAATTATGAGGCATGAAATCATACTGTTCCGTTTTACATCTCCTGTACATTTCGGTGATGCGGCAGAAGGCGGAGATCTTGGAGAAATTTTATCTTATTGCAGAGCAGATACCTTTTTCAGCGCACTTTGCAGAGAAGCTGCGGATATTTCACAGGAACTGCTGGCGTGTGTAGTAGAAGGGATTCAAAGGGGAAAACTGCGGTTTTCGGATTTATTTCCGTGGAAGAAGGCAAACCATTGTTACGAGTTGTACCTGCCTCGTCCAGTGATGAATCTCCCTCACACAGAACAGGCGGAAACGCTGTCTTATGAAGAAGTGCGGGAACAGTCGGGAGAAAGGAAAAAGTACAAGAAACGTTCTTTTATCCGTGCCTCGGAAATGGAGATTTATTTACAGGGACGGGATATATCTGTCCAACCTGATTTTGGAAAGGAAGAACTTCGTACGCAGTATAATGCCAGAGAAAGGCGTCCCTATGGAATCGGGGCATATCACTTTATGCCTGATGCCGGTTTATATTTTATCCTTTCGGGAAGTGAGGAGCTTGCGGAAAGGTTGGAGTCGCTTATTAAGCTTTTGGGAATGGCGGGAATCGGGGGAAAAAGAAGCAGCGGATTCGGGAAGTACATATTTGAGGATGACCCTTTGGAGTTAAGTGATGAGGATACCTACGGCGGGGATGATGTCTCCTTGTATAAAATGCTGTGTGCCGATCATTCCGATTGTTATATGTCGCTTTCTTCTTTTCTTCCGGAAAAGTTGGAGGTGAAGGATGTATCGGCCGGTACGGGAAAAATCATTAAGCGGGGCGGTTTTGCCTGGTCAAGGGAAATGACGGGGGCGGCGAAGGTCAGTAGTGTGTATATGATGGAATCAGGATCCTGCTTTTCCAAACGGCTTGACGGACGGATTGCGGATGTGAATAACGGTTCGGCACCGCATCCTGTCTATAAATATGGTAAGGGATTATTTGTGGGGCTACCGATATGATGAAATATTGGAAGATGAAACTGACCTGCCAGTCGCCGGTACATATCGGCAGCGGGGATATATATCAAAAAAATCAGTATGTATATGAGGAAGATGGAAAAAGGGCTCATATTTATTTTCTGAACGAGTCAAAATGGGCGGAGTTTTTAGAAAACGAAAAACTGTTGGACAGCTTTGTCTCTGAAATTCACAGAAAATTCATACATTTTTCCATTTATGATTTTTTGAATGCCTATAGAGGAAATAATTGCCAGCCGGAATCGTTAAAAGGACTCATGAAGAAATTGGTCGATAGCGGTGTACTGTTAAAACCGGAAACGGCAGATGTTCCTTACTCAAAGAATCCGCGGAATGCCTTAAATGATATTCATACCTTTATCAAGGACAGTGGGGGCAGGATGTATATCCCCGGTTCCAGTCTGAAAGGAGCCTTCCGTACAGCCATAATCGCTACCATGATAAGAAAAGATAGAAGAAGGTATGAAAAATGCTGGAATGAAATATTTAATATCGCTAAGAGAAACTATCATCTGAAGCGAAATATAGGGAATGTCCTGGATAAGCTGGAAAAGGAGGTCTTTATACCCCAAGGCACTGACGGAAAACGAAATATGGTCAACAGCTGCCTCCGCGGGCTTACGGTGGGAGACAGTACAGCGGCTACCCTGCCGGGGCTTATTGTGCAAAAGGCGGACTTGGGAGAAACCGAAGAAAGACCGCATACCATTTCCCTTTGGCGGGAGTGCATGGCGCCCGGTGATACAGTGACTTTTAAGCTGGGAATTGACAGTGTGGAAATGAAAGCTTTGGGAATCTCTGATGCGAAAGGGCTTATTCAGTGCCTTCAGGATTTTGTTGATTTTCAGTGTGATTTGCTGTGGCAGTCATTTGGAGATACCAATGAAATACAGGAAATGCAGCATACTGATTTATTGCTCGGCGGGGGATCCGGATTTCTGAGTAAAACGGTGATATACGCACTGGCACCTGATGTCCAAAGCGGACTGGATGTAGTGAAACGACTGATGGCGGAACAATTTAAGCGGGGACATCACGATCAGGGAGAGCATATCTCTCCTCATACTTTGAAATTGGCGAAGCGGGGGAATTCTTATCAAGTCATGGGAATGTGTAAGTTAGAAATGGAAGAAGAATTATGCTGACGCTGGCAGAGGCGGAACTGCACTTACCGGAAGGTATCCTGCTGAACCAGTCGTTCGGCTCCGTTTTTCATGGTGTGTTAATCAGTGAGATCAATAAAGAGTGGGCGGGAAGGATGCATGAACAGCAGGTTCGCCCGTACAGCCAATATCTTTTAGTGAAAGAGGGGAAGCCTTACTGGCGTCTGGCAGCACTGACAGAAGAGGCTTTTTGCCACATACTTCAGCCAATGATGCAGAAAGACTCTCTTTGTTTGGCGCAAAAAGGATATGAAGTGGGGCTGGGAAAATTCAGTATACTGAAGAAAGACTCATTTCAGGGGCTGGAAGAGCGGTTCTGGACGGGGACGGACAAGGTACATCATATTGACATGGAGTTTCTGACATCCGCCTCATTTAAGAAAAATGGGGAGTACATGATATTTCCTGAGCTTCCGCTTGTTTTTAATAACTTAATCCGGAAATGGAATGTATATTCTGACAGCATGGTATTGGGAGAAGAACGGCTGGGAAATAAACTGGCGGAATCTATGTGCATTACGGATTATCGGCTGCATACTCATCCTTTTTCGGTGGAAGGGCGGCGTATACGGGCATTCCGGGGAAGTATACGGCTTGGCCTTTTTAAAGATGATATAACACGTCGTATGGCGTCTATGCTTGCTGCTTTTGCCGATTATGCGGGGATAGGTATAAAGACAGCTATGGGGATGGGCGCGGTTCATTCGGATATTGCTTATTTTCAGAAAAAGGAACGGTTATGAAAATCTTATTTACACCAGTGGGAGATACGGATCCCGTCAGAGGATATCATGATGGAGGGATGCTGCATATTCTCCGTCATTATGCGCCGGTAGGCCGTGTCTTTGTATTTCTTACGAAAGAAATGGAAGATAAGGAAGCAGAGAGCGGATGTTATACAAAGGGTATACAAAAAGTAGCGCCCCAATGTAAGATCGAATTCATCAGGAGCGGAATTACCGAGCCCCATATATATGAAAGATTGACGGTTTTGCAGGATGTATTTCAGGAAAAATATGAACAGTATCCGAATGAGGAATGGCTGCTGAATTTGAGCTCCGGCACGCCGCAGATGAAATCGGTCATGTCTCTTATCGGTCTGGATCATCCGCAGGTGAAAGCGATCCAGGTTTTCAGTCCGGCAGAAGGATCAAACAATAAAAGTCATCCGGAGAAAACGCCGGAAATGCTTGAAATGCTGTATCATTTCAATGATGACGATGATCCATCTTCTTCCAATCGATGCAATGAACCAGAGCTTTCCCTTTTAAAAAAGCATAGTGTGAAAATGCAAATCATATCTCTCGTGAACAATTATGAATATGAAGGGGCGCTGCAGCTTCTGAAACAGAATCGGAGCCTGTTTTCTGATATATCAGAAAAGCTGTTGAGGCATGCGGTTCACCGCAGAAATCTGATGTGGCGGGATGCGAACAAAATCATTTCGTCTTATAAAGGAAATCCATTGATCAGCAAGGCAGGAGATTTCGAGGAATTTTTCCGTGTCATGGAACTTAGGCAAAGGAAAAAGCAACTGCCGGAATTTATCGTAAAAATCTCGCCGATACTTAAAGAATTGGGAGAAATATATCTGAAAAATATTTCCGGATTTGATATCAATTCATGTGGACAGAAAAGGAGAGACGTCTTTAGGATTAATCGGAACCGGATGGAGAAGAACCATCCACAAATGTTGTCTTTTATAGAAAAAGAGATTGGCAACAAGCTGAAGGATGGACCGCTTTATTACAATATCATGGTCTATATGTGTGAATACTTTCGAGAATATGAATATAAAAATGACAAGAAACATAATCAGTTGACCGATATATTTCTTCGGCTGAGAAATGTAGAAAAAAAGGTAAGAAACCCTGTGGCTCATGAGATTACTAATATGGATGAAGAGAAAATACAAAGGCTTACAGCAGAAAATGTAGGAAAAGGTTTAAAGTCAAAAGATATTCTCAGGCTGCTGCATGAGGCTGTGAAAATTGTCAGAGGTCAGGACGTTCACTGGGATTATGATGAATTAAATACTTACATTATAGACAGTTTATAGAAAGAAGGTCGTCGGACGTGAGCTGGATCTATGTGACAGAACCCGGAGCCAAGCTGGCGAAGCAAGGCGGCCGGTATGTGATCAGTCGTGAGAATGAAACGATCTGCGAAGTACCGTCTGCCGTGGTAGAAGGTGTCACATTGTTTGACTCTATCCAGATATCATCATCCGTCATTGTAGATTTTTTGGAAAGAAATATTCCTTTGACATGGCTCTCCTCGACAGGACGCTTTTTCGGCCGCCTGGAATCCACGGATCATCAGAATGTATTGCGCCAGAAAGAACAGTTTGACGCGTTGGCAGATAAGGACTTCTGCCTTGCGCTTGCGAAAAGAGTCGTGTTTGGGAAAGTATATAATCAAAGAACTATATTGCGGAATTATAACCGCCGTGCCGAGGATCCGTTTATTGAAAAAGTAAGAAATGACATACGGATATTAGCAGATAAGCTGCATATGGCTCATTCCGTCGAAGAAGTCATGGGATATGAAGGGATGATGGCACGAATCTATTTTCAGGCGATAGGGCATATCCTTCCTGAAGAATTCCGGTTTGAAAAGCGTACGAAGCGTCCTCCCCGGGATTATTTCAATTCCCTTCTTAGTTTCGGGTATACCCTCCTTATGTATGATTTTTACAGTGCAATCTTAAACTGCGGCCTTCATCCTTATATAGGATTTCTTCATGCACTGAGAAATGGACATCCTGCATTAGCGTCTGATCTCATGGAGCCATGGAGACCGGCTGTCGTGGATGCTTTCTGCCTTTCCCTTGTGACGCACCGGGAAATATCCAAAGATTACTTTGTGAAAGGAGAAAATGGGGGGATTTATCTGAATCGGATTGGACGGCGCATATTCCTGCAAGCATATGAAAGGAAAATGCGTACGGTGAATCGTTATTTTCAGGGAACATATTCCTGGCGCCATACCATACAAATGGAATGTGACTCCTATAGTCTTGCTGTGCATCAAAGAGATGTAGAGAAATTAAAGCCGATGGTTATACGATAATGGAAGAAATAGAAATCAGAGTGCGGCCGACAGACGATAATCGGTATATTGTTCTCATCATTTATGACATCACGGATAATAAAAGGAGATTATCTATGGTACGCTGTCTGGAGCAGTTTGCTGTGCGCGTGCAAAAATCCGCATTTGAAGGATTTCTGACACCTAAACAATACGAATGTATATCGGAACTGGCGAGCAGAATCATAAATGCGGAGCAAGATTCATTGCGTATTTATATTCTCTATGACCATACAAGGGTAAGATCGTGGGGCATAGGTGATATAAAAGAAGACGATGTGATAATATATTGATTAAGAGGAATTGGAGACGGTACAATATGGATGAAAAAAGATTTAATCCGCGCCGATGCCGATGGGTACGGAGAGAAATGTATGGATTGCGTCAGAGGGAAGCCTTTTTGTGCAAGGAGATGGAGGATCCGCCGAAAGATAGCAAAAATGTTCAGACTTGGCGGCATATCATAACGACAGGATAAAAAAAGAATCCCCGAATGAGGGGACGGAAACCCTTTCTGCCTATTCAGGCAATAAACTGCTTTCTTTATATAAAAAAAGAATCCCCGAATGAGGGGACGGAAACTACACGTGTGTTATATAGATATCTCTTTCGTAATTAACGCATAAAAAAAGAATCCCCGAATGAGGGGACGGAAACACGTCTTTTTTTGAGGCTTTTATTGTCATTTTTACACCTCATAAAAAAAGAATCCCCGAATGAGGGGACGGAAACGCACGCCTAACGTTTTCTATTGTTGTCTCTTGTGCCACATAAAAAAAGAATCCCCGAATGAGGGGACGGAAACAAAACAGTAGAAATCATAAGCGTTACGGTTGAAACTGATAAAAAAAGAATCCCCGAATGAGGGGACGGAAACCACGACTTCATCAATCCGACTACACAATTCTGCATAGTCATAAAAAAAGAATCCCCGAATGAGGGGACGGAAACTTGTTCTGAAATCTATTGATATAAACTGTCCAGCCCATTATAAAAAAAGAATCCCCGAATGAGGGGACGGAAACGATAATACTACTGATTTTCATTCTTCCTCACCGCCTTTATAAAAAAAGAATCCCCGAATGAGGGGACGGAAACTACCTAACAACCCTTTACCAAAGGTACATAATTCGTGTGAAATAAAAAAAGAATCCCCGAATGAGGGGACGGAAACGTACTTCGCCCACTTGGGCTTCTTCGGAATACATCCTGATAAAAAAAGAATCCCCGAATAAGGGGACGGAAACTCATTTTTTCTCACAACATCCATATCGAGCGTGACAGATCCTAATAAAAAAAGAATCCCCGAATGAGGGGACGGAAAAAACGATGATGGAGTAACTTCAATGTTTCAGTATGCAGATTGCATTTGACTATTGCATTTCTTTTTACTTACAATAATAAAAAAGGAAGAGAGTGGTAAATAGAGAGGCGCTATGGGAAATACAGCTTTCGGACGGATGGGTGAGGATCGGGCTTGTTTGTACCTGGAGGAGAAGGG
>PPYF01370858.1_pt1 | contig 12439 bp, 10 predicted proteins | sample 1559871 | NCBI WGS metagenome assembly PPYF01 (sample SAMN08240021, study PRJNA423297) | Human gut metagenome, whole genome shotgun sequencing project. | reverse complement strand
CCTCTTACTGCTTCAGTTTGGGATCGAGCGCGTCACGCAGACCGTCACCCATCAGGTTAAATGCCAGCACCGTCAGCAGAATCGCCAGGCCCGGGAAGGTCACAACCCACCAGGCGCTTTGCGCGAACTGCAGAACGTCAGAGAGCATGGTGCCCCATTCCGGCGTAGGCGGCTGTGCGCCCATCCCCAGGAAGCCAAGGGCAGCCATATCGAGAATGGCGTTTGAAAAACCGAGCGACGCCTGAACGATCAGCGGCGCAAGGCAGTTGGGGAAAATATTGACGAACATCTGGCGCATCGCCCCGGCACCGGCCACGCGGGAAGCGGTGACGTAGTCGCGGTTAACTTCAACCAGCACCGCCGCACGCGTTAAGCGGACGTAGTGCGGTAAGGCAACGAACGTAAGCGCCAGCGCGGCATTACCAATGGAAGGACCGAAGATCGCCACCAGCACCAGCGCCAGCAGCAAGCTTGGCAGCGCCAGCATGATATCGACCACGCGCATAATGATGTTGTCGACGATACCGCCGAAGTAGCCGGCAACCAGCCCCAGCACAATCCCCATCACCAGCGAAAGGACCACCACCAGACAACCCACCAGCAGCGACAGACGCGCACCGTACATCAGACGAGACATCACATCGCGGCCAACGTCATCGGTACCCAGCAGGTGCGCCCATGAGCCCCCTTCCTGCCACGCAGGAGGTGCCAGCAGGGTATCGCGGAACTGATCCGCAGGGTTATACGGCGCAATCCAGTTGGCGAAGATAGCAATAAACAGCACGATGGCCACATAAACCAGACCAATCACCGCACCTTTATTGCGTTTAAAGTAGTGCCAGAATTCCTGGAAAGGGGTCATCGGCACCGGTGCGGACACCGCTTTGTTCTCAGTAACTTGTGTCATGACGGCCCCTTACTTCTTATGACGGATGCGCGGGTTAACCACGCCGTACAGCAGGTCTACCAGCAGGTTGACGAGAATAATCATCGTCGCCACCAGCAGCACCCCGCCCTGAACTACCGGATAGTCACGGCGTTGCAGAGCATCAATCAACCAGCGTCCCAGGCCAGGCCAGGAGAAAATGGTTTCCGTCAAAATCGCCCCAGCCAGCAGCGTACCAACCTGAAGACCGATAACGGTCACCACCGGCAGCATCGCGTTACGCAGCGCGTGAACCACGATGACGCGCATCCGGGTCAGCCCCTTCGCGCGGGCAGTACGGATATAGTCTTCACCCAGCACTTCCAGCATCGATGAACGGGTCATACGCACGATAACCGCTAATGGGATCGTGCCGAGCACCATTGCAGGCAAAATCATATGCGCCAGCGCATCGATAAAGTTGCCCTCTTCGCCCCAGATGGCGGTATCAATCAGCATAAAGCCGGTCAGCGGATTGCTGTCATCCAGGAACACCATATCGCTGACGCGTCCGGAAACCGGCGTCAGGTTCCACTGCACCGACACCAGCATAATCAGCATCATGCCCCACCAGAAAATCGGCATGGAGTAGCCGGTCAGCGCCAGACCAACCGCGGTATGATCGAAGATGGAACCGCGTTTAACTGCGGCCAGTACGCCGACAGGGATCCCCACGGCGACGGCAAAAATCATGGCGCAGATACCGAGTTCCAGCGTCGCTTTAAAACGCGGCACGAACTCGTCCCACACCGGGAGTCGGCTTTTTAATGACATCCCTAAGTCACCGTGCAGTACGCCCCAGATATAGTGGAGATACTGCTGCCACATCGGCTTATCGAGGCCGAGTTCAGCCAATAGCTGGGCGTGACGCTCAGGGGAAATACCGCGTTCGCCGGCCATAATCATCACCGGATCGCCGGGGATCATGTGCACAAAGGCAAACGTCAGAAGGGTGATACCGATAAACGTTGGGATCACCAGACCCAACCGTTTGAGGATAAACTGCAACATAGCCCTGATTCTCTATAATGACGGCCCGCCTGGTCACAGGACGTCTGTATTGCTCACAAATCTGCCGCCGGCCTCAAATGAGGCAGACGCAGATACGGCGCGGCTTCCCACCCCAAGGGGGGTAGGAAGCGTGCGCTGCCGGTTAAGGCGTCGTCTTTATTATTCGATGGATACGTTTTCGAAGTGGTGCTTACCTAATGGATCAACCACATAGCCTTTGACTTCTTTACGCACCGGCTCGTATACGGTGGAGTGAGCAACAATCAGCGCTGGAGCCTGATCGTGCATCACTACCTGAGCCTGTTTGTAGAGCTCAACGCGTTTCTCGTGGTTGTCGGTCGCACGTGCCGGCTGAATCAGATCTTCAAACGGCTTGTAGCACCAGCGAGAGTAGTTAGAACCATCTTTGGCGGCTGCGCAGCTGAACAGCGTCGCGAAGAAGTTGTCCGGATCCCCATTGTCACCGGTCCAGCCCATCATCACGGCCTGGTGTTCACCGGCTTTCGCACGTTTGAGGTATTCGCCCCACTCGTAGGTCACGATTTTGGCCTGTACGCCAATTTTCGCCCAGTCAGCCTGAATCATCTCAGCCATGCGGCGAGCGTTCGGGTTGTATGGACGCTGTACCGGCATCGCCCACAGCTCAACGGTGAAGCCTTTATCCTGGCCCGCTTCTTTCAGCAGCGCCTTGGCTTTTTCCGGATCGTAGGTATAGTCTTTGACGTCGTCGTTATAGCCCCACATGGTTGGTGGGATCAGGTTCTTAGCCGCCACGCCAGCGCCCTGATAAACGGCTTTAATGATCGCTTCTTTGTTGACCGCATAGGTCAGCGCCTGGCGCACTTTCACGTCATCAAACGGTTTTTTCTCGGTGTTGAAGGAGAGGTAACCGACGTTCAGGCCAGCCTGTTCCATCAGGTTAATGCTCTTATCTTCTTTCATGCGCGCAATGTCAGCCGGGTTTGGATACGGCATCACCTGGCATTCGTTCTTCTGCAGCTTAGCGTAACGCACGGAAGCGTCAGGCGTGATGGAGAAGACCAGACGATCGATCTGCGGCTTGGTGCCCCAGTAGCCTGGGAAGGCTTTGTACAGAATACGGGAGTCTTTCTGGTACTGCTGCAGCTGGAATGGACCGGTACCGATTGGGTTCAGGTCAACTTTCTCCGGCGTACCGGCTTTCAGCATGTTGTCAGCATATTCTTTTGACAGAATAGACGCGAAGTCCATCGCCAGGTCGGCCAGGAATGGGGCCTCTGGGCGAGTCAGCACGAATTGAACGGTATTATCGTCGACTTTTTTCACTTCGCTAATCAGGTCTGGCAGGCCCATACCTTCAAAGTATTCATAGCTGCCGCCAGAGACTTTGTGATACGGGTTTTGGGCATTCTTCTGACGGTCGAAGGAGAAGACGATATCGTCGGCGTTCATGTCACGCGTCGGTTTAAAGTCTTTGCTGTCCTGCCACTTCACGCCAGGGCGAAGATGGAAGGTGTAGGTTTTACCGTCTGCGCTGATGTCCCACTTCTCAGCCAGGCCCGGAACGATTTCCGTGGTACCGGTTTTGAATTCAACCAGACGGTTATAGATTGGCACGGAGCTGGCATCATAGGTGGTACCAGACGTGAAGAGCTGTGGGTTAAAGCCTTCCGGCGAACCTTCTGAACAATAAACCAGGGTTTTCGCCTGTACGCTGGCAGCGACGGTCATGGCGACCAGGCTCAGACCCAGCTTCAGCATCCCTGACTTCTTCAAGGAAATACTCATTATTCTGCTCCAAAGTGATTTGTGTTGTTTTTACCCTTTGCATTGGGTTACACCGCCTGGCCTTTATTTGTGTTTTACCCGGCTTGGTCGATGTGTTGTAGAGGCGGGATTCCTTTCACTGGAACAACTGAGTTGCAGCGCGGATTCTCCATGAAATGCCCCTCATGCCCTACAATCTGTCAACAGAATGTGAAAACGTCAATACAGTTATCCGGGATTTGTATTGAAGGTGAGAATGGATGGGCAAAGATTAAAAAAACCCCGAAGGACTATTTTCAGCAGAGAAATTTATGCTATGGGCAATAAAGCAGAGTTATTCACTTAATACTTTGCAACATGTAGTGATTAACAATTAGCCGATATGTGAAAAATTTATTTCGATATGCTGATTATCTGAGCGATTAATGCCGTGAACGTTAAAACGCACAGGTGAAAATGCTGGGTCTAGCCATAAGCAGCGTGAAAAAAGATTCCGCTATGCATAAAAAAAAGCAATGGAATATGTCACAAAATTGTGAACAAACAGGGGAAGACGTTGTGTCGGCAGACGGCGGCGCAGCGCCGTATTCTGATAGGGGCCTTAAACGCAAAAACCGCTCTAAGAGCGGTTTTTATGTCTGGTCGGTGATAGAGGATGACTCACCACTGCGTGGCTCGCCCTACGGGCCGTTGCTCACGCAACGTTCTCTCGCTTCGCTCGAGTCGAACCTCTACCCCCGGAGGTTCTCATCCTCCTGGGCCTTAAACGCAAAAACCGCTCTAAGAGCGGTTTTTATGTCTGGTCGGTGATAGAGGATTCGAACCTCCGACCCCTTCGTCCCGAACGAAGTGCGCTACCAGGCTGCGCCAATCACCGGAATGCGGCGTAGGGTACTGCTGCATTCGGCGCTCGTCAATCCCCTAAAATAAAAAGGGATAATACCTCGCGCGGGAACTGTCACTGAGCGTTTACAGGCTTCGCTGGTACATGGCACCAGTTGTTGTACTCGTTGATGCCACCGTCCGGTGAGGTGTAGCCCAAACAGCCCATGATGGTGTCGTAAAGCTCAACGTGACGCTTAGGCTGCTTCATCGCCGCCTGCTGCTGCAGGTAAGCAAACGAACGAGCATGATCCGGATTCTCCAGATACTTATCCGACATCCACACCATCATCGGCACGCGGAACTGCTCCGGCGGCGCCATCTTACGTGGCGTACCGTGCAGACGTTCGTGCTCATTGATCGATTCACCGTGGTCAGAGGCAAAGAAGACAATCGCCTTCTTATCGCGCATCTGGTCAAAGACGTTCACCAGAAAGTGATCCACGTAGGTTATCGAGTTATCGTAGGAGTTAATCAGCTCCGCTTTCGTGCATTTGTCATCCACGTTCACACATTCCGGCTTCCACTTGGCGAAGTTGCGCGGATAGCGCTGGGTATAGTTAAAGTGTGAACCTTTGGTATGGATAATAATGAGATGCTTTCCGTCGACACCGCTACGGGCCAACACATTCTTTAGTTCGTCAGCGAGCAGCATGTCGTCCACGCTTTTACCGCGGTTCCTCGGCTCGGCGCCAATCTGCTCACGATAGGCAATGTTATTGGCCATCGTATTGCTGTAGAACCACAGTTCGCTTTGCATCGCCAACAAATCACCGGTAAAGCCAAGCTGGTGCAGCACGGCAAACACGTTCTGTTCTTTAACCGTCCGCTGCGGGTTATCGCTAGCCCCGCCCTGCCGCACAAACATGCAGCGCAGCGACAGCTTGGTCGCGGTATCGCACGAGTAGCCACGAAACGCGACCAGGTTTTTCTCTTTTGCCAGCTCAGGTGTGGTATCTCGCCCGTAGCCGAACAGCCCCATATGATCCCAGCGGGTGGTTTCACCGATAATAAACACCACATAGGTGTCATCGATCCCCTCAGGCGCGACGTAGGTGAATTTTTTAGCGGGGTCGATAAGCTCTTTGGTATCAAAAGATTCATCGATTTGCGTCCAGCCATACAGACTCAGCGCAGACAGCCAGTTGCTGGGCAAATACGAGTTAGCCAGCACACCGCCATAGCTTGGCAGATCGACCTGCGACAGGCGTTCACTCTCTTTGAGATGCGCTTCCATTAAGCGAATCGGCCCCCAGACCAGCAGCGCACAGACGAGAATAATCGCCACGCTGCGTATCCGCTGGCCTCGCGTACGTAACTGCTGCAACAGCGTGTCACGCGCGCCGTTAAGCCAGATAAAGATCAACGGCACGATGCTGGTCAGCACCAACCAGGAGATAAAATGCCAACCCACCACCTCTTTGGAGAGGTCCACATCGGTGGTCATCACTGAAGCAATAATGCCGTAGCCAATGACGACATTCAGGTTGGTCATGTAATAGCTGGCGCCTGCAGAAATCAGCACCACGAGGGAGACCAGCACTTTCCACAGCGTGCGTCCGCCAAGCGACAGTATACGCAGTAAGAAGAAGGTGAGCAGTAAAGTGCCTACAAGCTCGATAGCAATGAAAATCCCTTTTTCGACGCTAAAATTCTGTAGGTATCCTTCAAACCGGCGGACGAACACGGAATAGTTCATCAGCCAGCCGATGTAAACCGCCAGCAGCATACACAGCGTCTGCTGGGACATCGATTTTATATATTTCATGCAAAAACCCTGGAAAAAGGGAAAACCAAAAACGGGCGGCAGGCGAAAAAAAACGACAGGCCCGAGAATAATTGTCATGAGCCATTAAGGGCTCATATGCAAGCGCGGTAAGTAGACAACAAGAAAGGGGAAAAGTATTCGGCGGGATTGTGATCTGGCCAGATATTTACAAAAATACCTGACCAGAATCGACTTAATAAGTGAGGTAATTATTGTTAAGCGTGCGCTTCGTGCAGAATTTCCGTTTTTGGCTGGCGAATAGTGGTCGACAGCGCCAGGGAAATAATCAGCAGTGCGAAGATAACGCAGAAGGTCACGTAGAACCCGCCGAACAGTGAAGCAATCAGCGAGCCGCAGATGCTGCCAATCCCGAAACCTAAGTAAATCACCCCGTAGTTTTTCGCCAGGTTATTCAGACCAAAGAACTCACTCACCAGCGATGGGAAGACGGTGATGGTGCCGCCAAAGTTAAAGGCCACACAGGCAATCGCTGCGAAGAAAGTGACTTCATTCAGTGGCGCGAACAGCAGCGCCGCCATGCCGACCAGCGAGATAATCTGACCGATAGTGATAACGCGGATACGTGAGATTTTATCGGACAGGATACCCAGCACCAGACGACCGCTCAGGTTAGCAATCGAGATAATCGTCACGGCGTTGGCGGCCGTTGCCAGATCCAGATGAACCATCCCCTGCGCAATATCTTTCGCCACACCGATAACATACAGGCCGCTCATACAAGCCGTCAGGAACATCACTGCCAGCATCCAGTACTGCGGTTTACGCATGGATTCCGCCAGCGTGAAGTCGTTTTCCATCACCCCGTTATGACTCGCAACAGCCTGATTCGGTGCGTCTTTCATCAGCATCGCGCCGAAGACAATCATCACCAGCACAATTGCGCCCCAGATCATGAAGGTTTTTTCCAGGCCCACGGTCGCCAGCAGATGGCTATCGATGAATTTGAAACCCAGACTGCCTAAACCGTAGGAACCGATAGCAAAGGCTGAAATCAGCCCCTTACGTTCCGGGAACCATTTTACGCAGTTGGACAGCGTCAGCAGATAGCCTGCGCCATCGGCAAGACCCACAATGACCCCGGCGCTCAGCCACAGCATCGGCAGGCTGTTGGCATGTGCGGTCAGGAAGAAACCGAGACCCAGCAGAATACCGGACGCCATCGTGACGTGTTTAACGCCAAAACGTTCCTGCAGTTTACCGGCAACGGAAGAGGAGATCGCCAGCCCCAGGCTTAATAAACCAAAGGAGAACGCCACCTGGCTGACCGATGCATCCAGCTTGCTGGACAGCGCACTGTTGAACAAGCTCCAGGTATAGACGGAACCGAGAGCGAATTGGGTGATGATGGTGCCGAACAATGTCAGCCAGCGGGTATGATTTTTAGTTGCAGCGTTCATGATGAAGATGCCTTCGTAGATTAACTGCTGCCAACGATAACGAAGTTAGCATTTTTGCAGGTTGAAAAAGGCATGAAGTGCATTCAGGACGGAATGAAATGCATCAGCGGCGGAATGAATGACATTGAAAAAATAACCCGCCGCTGATGTGGGTAAGGCAAATCGCTCATTTTAGAAGCGAGCGCTGACGCCCATCGTATAGAAATAGTTAACGCCGGTGGGCATGTTGTCCGCCTGCGACAGCGCGGCATAGGCCGCCAGATGTGAATTCAGTAACATGTCGGCGCCGACGGTAACATCGACCCAGTTGCCGTCCTGCGTTGCGGTTGGCATCCGATTTAAGCCGGATTGCGCCTTCCACTGATTCTCACCAAACTGCTGGTTATAGCTCACCTGCGCCCATGGCCGAATGCCAAGCCAACTATGCGAATCAACCCGCCAGCCCAGCGTACTGACGCTGGCATGCCACAGCGGATCGGTCAGCGACGCCGTGGTCACCGAATCGCCAAACTCATTCCACATAAACCCCGGCGAACCGTCATAGTGCCACTGGGCGACGGGCCCCGTCGTGATGCTGTTGGTTAAAGGAAAATTCCAGCCAAAGCTCATTGTTTTGGTGGCGTCCAGCGGCATATTATCCGGCGAATTCAGGTTAACGCCTGTGCCTGCCTGCACCGCTTCAATCCGCTCCGCCAGAATGTCATCGTAGCGCGGTTGGTGATCGCTATCCCATGTATAGCGCTCGGCAGTATTACTTTGTGAGTCAGACACGATATATTCCTGTTGCCAGGCATTGGCATGTGGGGAAAATAACATCCACACAAAAATCGATGCCGGCGTAACATATCGCCAGGGGCCATTGCATTTCTTATTATTCATCAAGTGACTCCAGAGAAGAGCCAGGTTCGGCAGTTATTGTTATGTTTTAAGGGAGAGATCCCTGTATTAACTATTGTCTCTTTATTATCGGCGTCAAGAGAAGTGCAGGGTTTTATTATCGTGCGTGAGCCATTGGCAAAAAGGGAGAATCACATGCAGCGTTGCGGTTGGGTTAGTCAGGACCCGCTTTATATCGAATATCACGATACCGAGTGGGGCGTCGCCCAAAAAGATAACCAGAAACTGTTTGAAATGATCTGTCTCGAGGGCCAGCAGGCCGGGCTGTCATGGATAACGGTGCTGAAAAAGCGCGAAAACTATCGTCAGGCCTTCCATCATTTCGATCCGGTCAAAGTGGCGGCGATGACCGAAGCAGACGTTGAGCGCCTGGTGCTGGATGCCGGCATCATTCGCCATCGGGGCAAAATTCAGGCCATTATCGGCAACGCGCGGGCGTTCCTGGCGATGGAAGCCAACGGAGAACCGTTCAATGCGTTTGTCTGGTCATTTGTCGATAACACCCCCATTGTCACCCAAGCCGCGACGCTCGCCGAAATCGCGACCTCAACGCCCGCGTCAGATGCATTATCTAAAGCCCTGAAGAAACGCGGCTTCAAGTTCGTTGGCACCACGATTTGTTATTCCTTCATGCAGGCCTGCGGTCTGGTCAGCGACCACGTGACGGGCTGCTTCTGCCATCCTGGAGTTCAGCATGATCAGAAAATGGAACACTAACCAGTTCGATTCTTTACTCGAATTGTGGCTAGAGAGCACGACCTACGCCCATCCGTTTATTGCCGAACAGTACTGGCAGGAGAGCCTGCCAATTGTGCGTGATACCTATCTCCCTGCCGCCGACACCTGGGTGTGGGAAGATGCAGGCCAGCTGCAAGGGTTTGTCAGCGTTATTCAAGGACGCTTTGTCGGCGCGCTGTTTGTAGCACCGGAATGCCTCCACCTCGGTATCGGCACGGCGCTGCTGGATGCCGTAAAGCAGCACTATACCGACCTCAGTCTGGAGGTGTATCAGAAGAACTGCCGGGCGGTGAATTTCTACCACGCGCAGGGTTTTCGTATCGAAGACAGCGCGTGGCAGGACGAGACCCGGCACCCCACATGGATTATGCGTTGGCAGGCGGATTAAACGCCGTTAACGCCAATTCAGGGCCGTTATACTTCTCGACCCAAGCCAGCGCCGTATTCCCCGCACAGCCATTCCCCAGCCGCGAGCTGGGGATATCTTTGGTGAGCACGTTAACTGCCCCATTTTTACAGATCCCACCGGCCTGAAGATCTAAATCTGGCCATGCGCCTTCATGCAGGCACATGACGCCAGGTTTAATGTCTTCGCTGACCACCACGCCCGCCAATACCTGGCCACGATGGTTCCACAGCCGCACGACGTCCCCATCGTTGATTTGTCGCGCCTGCGCATCCTGAGGATGCAGCGTCAGCGGTTCGCGCCCGGCGACCGCATACTGCTCCCGCAACGACGTATGATTTAGCTGGCTGTGCAAACGGTGCGCAGGATGTGCTGACAGCAGTTGAAGCTGTCCTGGCTGCGCATTGCCGTGCCATTCATCAGGCTCCAGCCACATCGGATGCGGCGGGCAGTCCGGGTACTGGAAGCTGGCGATACGCTCAGAATAGATCTCAATTTTACCGCTCGGCGTTTTGAGCGGGTTGGCCTGCGGGTCAGCGCGAAACGCGCCAAAGCGCACAAACGCCGCGTTTTGTTCGCTTTCAGGCATCTCAATCAGTTCGTTGGCCTGCCAGAACTGTGCAAACGGCGGCAGCGTCACCTGCTGGCTGGCACCGCGCTCAGCGGCGATATTGTAAAACGTCTCCAGCCACTGCAATTCACTTTTGCCTTCGGTAAAACGCTCCCGCCCACCCGATTGCCAAAGCTCGCTGAGGTCGGCAAACACCTGCCAATCGTCGCGGGCTTCATCACGAGGCATCACCACCCGCTTCATCGGCACCAGATGCTGATTGCTGTAATCGCCGGTCATGGTCAGGTCGTTGCGTTCAAACGAGGTGGTGGCGGGCAGGACGATATCCGCATGACGCGCCGCCGCCGTCCAGTTACATTCGGAGATCACCACCAGTTCCGGTTTTTGCCAGGCGCGAATCAAACGGTTGGTGTCCTGATGATGGGTAAAGTTGGCGCCACCAGCCCACCAGACAAAGCGAATATCCGGGAAGTGGCGATCGAGACCGTTGTGCTGGTACGGCGCGCCGGGGTTCTCCAGCGCTTCGACTATCCGCGCCACCGGGATTTTATCCACGGCATCAACGCCGCCTTTCACTGTTCCCTGCATTGAGGCCAACACCGCCGCACGACGCGTCGGGTTGCCGCCATTCGCGAAATGATAAGAAAGACCAAAACCGCCGCCCGGGGTGCCTATTTGGCCCAGCATGGCGGCCAGCGTCACCAGCATCCAGTGCTTTTGCTCGCCAAACTGCTGGCGCTGCATTCCCCATCCGGCCATCAACATGGTGGTATTTTTTCGGAACATATCCGCCAGTTCGCGGATTTTATCTGCACTTACCCCACAAATGGCCGCCGCCCATTCTGCAGATTTGGCTTCACCATCGTTGCTGCCCAGCAGATAATCGGCGAACGTCGGGAATCCGGTGGTATAGCGCGTGAGAAATTCCGCATCGTGCCATTCATTAACCAACAGCGTGTGGGCGATACCCAGCATCATCGCCACGTCGGTGCCCATATGCGGGGCGATCCATTCCATCGATTCACCGAAAAAGGCGACAGTTTCCGATCGCATCGGATCGATGCAGATCAGCCGCTTGCCGCTTTGCCGCAGCTGTTCAAAATAGGGTAGCCCCTGCTCATCGGAAGCATTCCACGAAATTTTCAGCGTATTCAGTGGATTGGCGCTCCACAGCACCACCACTTCGGAATGTTCCAGTACCATCGGCCAGCTGGTTTGCTGCTGATAAACCTCGTTACCGCCCACCACGTGGGGCATGATCGCCTGCGCTGCGCCAGTCGAGTAATCCCCCAGATGGCCGGTATAGCCGCCGGCAAGACTCATATAGCGTTGAAGCAACGTCGCCGCTTTGTGTAACACGCCGTTGGAACGCCAACCGTAGGAGCCGGCGAAAATTGACGCCGGGCCATAGCTATCGCGAATACGTCGGTGCTGGCGGTCAATGAGCGCCAGCGCATCGTCCCAGCTTACCCGCACAAACTCATCCTGCCCGCGCACACCCTGTGGGTTTTCCGGTGATGCCAGAAATCCTTTACGCACCATCGGATAGCGCACGCGCGTTTTACTGTGTACCTGGTCGCGCACCACGCTTTGCAGCGAGTTGGTAAACGTGGTTTTTAGCGCCCCGCGCGAGGAAAGAACCTGCTCGCCGTCGGTTTCAACCCACATGGGTCCCCAATGGGCGGCGGTAAGGATGGTTTTGGTTGTCGCTGAATTTGCCAAGGCATACTCCTGGATAGCTGATGCAGGTGTTACGGCGATCTTTTCATCATCGCTCGAAATTATTTACAAAAAGTTAAAAACCGAGGGGAATTTTCCCCGCTTTTGCACGTCATAATCAACCGCCACACCTGCCGTGGCAAAGAATAAAAAGGATTAAGGACATAAGATGAAAAAACGCATTTTCATGATTGCGGCTCTGGTGAGCGGCGCAATGGCGGTTTCCGGCTGTACCACTAACCCGTATACCGGTGAGCGAGAAGCAGGTAAAGCAGGGATCGGTGCAGGACTTGGTTCTCTGGTGGGCGCCGGCATTGGCGCACTGTCATCGTCAAAACATGACCGAGGCAAAGGCGCG
>PPYF01103385.1_pt1 | contig 12443 bp, 11 predicted proteins | sample 1559871 | NCBI WGS metagenome assembly PPYF01 (sample SAMN08240021, study PRJNA423297) | Human gut metagenome, whole genome shotgun sequencing project. | reverse complement strand
CCTTAAAGTAAACCTTCAGCGGCACCAGAGTCAGTCCCTTTTCTTTAAGCTTCGCATCCAGTTTATTGATTTCATAGCTGTGCAGCAAAAGCTTCCGCACTCTCAAAGGATCTTTGTTAAAAATATTTCCCTTCTCATACGGACTGATATTCATTCCGTAAATCCAGACTTCTCCGTTCTCAATCCTTACAAAAGCTTCCTTTATGCTGCATTTGCCCATGCGCAGAGATTTCACTTCTGTTCCTGCAAGGGCAATGCCTGCCTCATAAGTATCCTCAATAAAATAATCGTGAAATGCTTTTTTATTATTGGCAATCAGTTTTGTTCCAATCTTCTTCGCCATCATATCCTCCCTGCTCCTCTGCCAGAACGAAATCTACGGCTTTCAGCATCGTATCTGCATCTGCCACACGGACACGCACCTTCTGTCCTAATCTGTAGACCTTCCCCAGCATATCTCCCCGAAGCTCATATGCATCCTGGTCAAAGGTATAATAATCATCTCTTAAAGTATTCACATGGACAAGTCCTTCCACTGTATTGGGCAGCTCTACATAAAATCCCCAGCCTGTTACGCCGGAAATAATCCCTTCAAATTCCTCACCCAAATGATAGGACATATATTCTGCTTTTTTCAGCTTATCGGATTCTCTCTCTGCTTCCTCCGCTCTGCGCTCACAGGCGCTGGACTGTCTGGCAACTTCGTCAAGAATCTCGTTATAATGCTCTGTCTTTCCTTGACGCACAAGTCTTCCCCGCAGATTATCCTTGATGATCCTGTGAATCTGCAAATCCGGATAACGACGGATTGGCGAAGTAAAATGACAGTAATATCTTGCAGCCAGACCAAAATGCCCGCTGCATTCCGTTGTATATTTCGCCTGCTTCATAGTGCGAAGGGTCAGCCGGCTAATCTGAGGTTCATTGGGCAATCCCTCGATACTTTCCAGAATGGTCTGAATCTCTTTCGGGGTGATTTCCTCCTTTGCCTTCTGTATTTTAATTCCCTGATTATGCAGCAGAGACAAAAGGCTTTCTACACGTTCCGGATCGGGATTTTCGTGAGTTCTGTAAACAAAGGGCAGCCCCTCTTTACAATATTCCTGCGCTACTGTCTCATTTGCCATAAGCATGAAGTCCTCAATGATTCTGGTTGCAACATTTGCCTCATAAGGCTTCACATCAATAGCCCTTCCCGCTGCATTTAAAATAATCTTACTCTCCGGGAAATCAAAGTCTATGGAACCTCTGTGATGACGGCTCTCCCTGAGCAGCGCGGAAAGCTCCTTCATCAGTTCAAACATAGGAACCAGATTTTCATAACGCTTTTTCGCCTCATCGTCTGTATTTTCCAGAATATTTTTCACATCTGTGTAATTCATTCGCTCATCTACGCAGATAACCGTTTCCGCAATTTCATGGGAAACCACTTTTCCATTTTCATCAATATCCATAAGACAGCTTAATGCCAGCCTGTCCTCTCCCTGATTAAGAGAACAGATTCCATTGGAAAGCTTCACAGGAAGCATGGGAATCACACGGTCTGCCAAATAAACGCTGGTTCCGCGCTTCAGCGCCTCTCTGTCAAGAGCGCTTCCTCCCTGAACATAATTGCTTACATCTGCAATATGAACACCCAGATGATAAATATTTCCCTCTTTGGAAAGAGAAATAGCGTCATCTAAATCCTTGGCATCCTCCCCGTCTATGGTGACAGTCTGCAAATGGGTCAGATCAAGGCGTCCTTCCCTGTCTGCATCCAACACATGATCCGGTACTCTGTCTGCCTGACGAATAACTTTTTCAGGAAATTCACTTGGAATATTAAAGCTTTTCACAATAGCCAGAATGTCTGTTCCCGGAGCACGGCAGCTTCCCAGATTCTCTTTAATCCGTCCTTCCGGATTCTTATTCTTGGAGCCATAATCTGTAATCTCGGCAACAACCTTGTCGCCGTTTTTTACTCCCTTTGCTTCCTTCATCGGAATAAAAATATCCTTGGAAACCTTCGGATTATCACAAAGGACAAAGCCAAAATCGCGGTTAAGCTGATACGTTCCCACAATCTCCTTCATTCCCCGTTCCAGAACCTTAAGCACAACGCCTTCTCTGCGTTTTCCCTCTTTCTGACCATTTTTAATTACAATACGGACAGTATCCTGATGCATAGCCGTACCTGTATCTTCTTCAGGGATAAAAATATCTTCCTCTTCTCCTTCTATTTCCACAAAGCCGAACCCTTTGGGATGTCCGATGAAAATTCCCTCTGCCTGTACTCCCTCCGGAATATCAGCCTTGCGGGCATTTCTCCGTCTGCCCGGCTTTCCGTATTCGTCTCTGCGGTCATCGTAGGAACGATTATCACGCTTCTTTTTCGGGTTCCTTTTTTCATACCTTCCTTTATTGTCCATGACAACCTTTCCCTCTGCGGAAAGCTCATCCAACACCTCGTATAAATCCTTCCTCTGCGCCTTATCCAGTCTTAAAAGAGAGGCAATCTCACGAAGTCTCATCGGTTTATAAACCGGATCTCCCAAAAGCTCCATGATAAACTTTTTTCTTTTTTCCAGTTCTTTTCTTTTCTTCACTTTTAATCCTCTATTCTTGTTTTTTAAAGATGAAAAAACACTCTTGCCGTCAACAAGAGTGTTCCCCATCTTTTCCTTAGAAATTCATGTTTAAAACTGCAGCTAATACAAAGAACAGGACTGCCATTACTGTCGTAGCCTTAACAAGACCGCCTTCCATAGAGCGTCCTTTGTTCTTGCCCCAGTATGTGTCTGCTGCGCCGGCAATAGCTCCAAGACCCTGGCTCTTGCCTTCCTGCATCAGAACGATAATGGTAAGTCCAATACAATCTATCGCAAAAATAACTGTCAGTACAATTCTTAAAATTTCCACGCTGTTACACCTCCTAATCAACTAGAGTTCATTGTAACATACGTAAAAGCGGATTTCAACCACATTTCTTTATTTTTGCTAATAAATCACAGCTTCCGCTGCTCCCTCCCTGCTTCTGAAACGCATTTCCCGCAGCCCTCTGAAACATCTTTAAACGGATTTTCATAAACAGAAAGACTGCCAAGCTGTTCATAAATTCGAAGGAGCTGATTATATTTCGCGTTTCTGTCTGAACGGCAGGGCGCTCCTGTCTTAATCTGCCCCGCCCCGCAGGCTACTGCTAAATCGGCAATAAACGCATCCTCCGTTTCTCCCGACCTGTGAGAAATCACCGCATGATATCCGGCTCTCTGAGCCATCTCCACAGCATCCAGAGCTTCGGATAAAGTCCCGATCTGATTTACTTTCACCAAAATCGCATTTCCCGCTCCAAGTCGAATCCCACATCCAAGCCGCTTAATATTTGTAACAAAAAGGTCGTCTCCCACAAGCTGAATTTTTTTGCCCAGCCTTTCTGTAAGCGCCTTCCAGCCCTCCCAGTCATCTTCCTGAAGTCCGTCCTCCAAAGAAACAATAGGGAATTCTTCTGTCAGCTTTTCGTAATATTCTATCATTTCCTGCGAACTTCTCTGCACTTCTTCCCCTTTCATCCGGCTTTCCCCAGGGAAAACATATACGCCGCGTTCTTCGTCGTAAAGTTCGCTTGCAGCCGCATCAACAGCAAATGCTATATCCTCCCCAACCCGATAACCGGCGCGCTCCACTGCCTGCGCCATAAGACTTAACACTTCGCGGGCATCTGCCACATCAGGAGCAAATCCTCCTTCATCTCCCACCGCTGTAGAAAGATTTTTCTTCTTCAGAATCGTTCTGAGAGAAGTATACACCTCCGCGCACATACGGATTGCTTCCTCCATATTCGCCGCGCCGAGAGGCATAATCATAAATTCCTGAAGATCCACGGTATTATCCGCATGTTTTCCCCCGTTTAAAATATTCATCATCGGAACCGGCATCCTTGTCGTATGGACGCCTCCCATATACTGATAGAGAGGAAGACGAAGCGCCATAGCTGCTGCCCGCGCTACTGCCATAGAAACTCCCAATGTTGCGTTTGCCCCGAGATTTCCCTTATTATCTGTACCGTCTGTCTCCTTCAGAATTCTGTCAATATTTGACTGGTTCAGGGCATTTTCACCAAGAATTGCATCTGCAATTTTAGTATTCACATTTTCCACTGCTTTTTTTACACTTAACCCTGTATAGCATCCCTTTTCCCCATCACGAAGCTCCACTGCCTCAAATTTCCCTGTAGATGCCCCTGATGGAACAATAGCTCTTGCTGTATATCCATTTACTCCTATGATTCCTTCCCCTACCGTTACTTCTGCTTCTACTGTAGGATTTCCTCTGGAGTCCAGTACTTGTCTTGCGTGAACCTTTCTGATTGGCAGATATCGTAACATATGAACGCCTCCTGTCGCTTTCGATTAACATTTTATATGGAGTAGTTTTTCCGCAGCCATCGCATTCTATGCAGAAAACCTTTCTGTTTCCCGCGCCGTATTTTCTGAATATTTTATATTTTTCACACTTTTATTTTTTTCTTTTTATTTATTTTATAAATTTTCTATTTTTATGCTTGACATTTCATTTTTTATCTGTTATAGTAAGCTCATAAAACAAAAGGGAACGAAAAAATAAAAAGCAAAGGAGTGAGACCACCGAAAACATAAGTTTTAATCCATAATTTATGAAAGGAAGGTACAGACCACCAGAAGCATAATAAGTTTCAAAGGTTATCCTGAATAATACAAAGAAAGGCAGGTACAGACCACCAAGAACTTAAACTTTTAAATTCCAGAAATGTTTTATAAACACCCAAAATAAAGAAAGAACGGTAAGGACCAATGAGAACATAACGATTTACCTCATCTATTAAATATTAATAAGGACGGTAAGGACCAATGAAACATTAACGATTTACCTCATCTTTTAAAATTAATAAGGACGGTAAGGACCAATGAAACATTAACGATTTACCTCATCTTCTAAAATTAATAAGGATGGTAAAGACCAATGAAACATTAACGATTTACCCCATCTTTAAAAATTGAACAAGGAACGGTAAGGACCAATGAAACATTTATGATTTACCTTAACTTTTAAAATTTAATATGTACGGTAAACTCCAATGAAAACATGATGAATTACCTCAAAAAAACTTCCTACAACTGAATTAAGAACGGTAAAACCTAAAATCCTAAAAATCCTACTTTTAATTTATACGCATAATCTAAAAGAAAGGCAGGTAAAAACCATTGGATACTGAATTTAAGTAAGAGCCACAGCGATGAACGATAAGCTTGTGGCTCTTATATATTGCCTTTTTCCCGCTCTCTCTGCCTCCTTTTTCGCATATCCCCTATCCCCTCCTCATATATTATGACAAAACTTCTTCCCTTGAGGTCTACATGAAATCTCTTTCCAGATACATACCCCTTGTAAAAATCTCCGCTTTCTTTGCAGCAGCCTTTCTGCTGGGAGCTGCTGCCGGAAAACTGTTTCCTGTTTTGAAATCAGAACCTGAATCTGTGCAGACATCCTCTGCCGGTACAAACTGGGGCTTAAGCTTTCAGGAAAAAGGGAAACGTCCTGTCGGAAATGCTACCATAGAGGAATTAAAGAAATATAATGCCTGTTATGCAGCCGATACAGAAGAAAAAGTCCTTTATCTCACCTTCGACACAGGCTATGAAAACGGAAATATGCCTGCAATTCTCGATGCCCTGAAAAAACACCACGCCCCCGCAGCATTCTTCATGGTTGGAAACGTCTTAAAAGACCATCCCGACCTCATCAGACAAATCATTGCAGACGGGCATATTATAGGAAATCACACTATGACTCATCCAAATATGTCCTCGATTTCTTCCCGGAAAGACTTCGAAAAAGAATTAAGCGGCGTAGAATCCCTCTATGAAGAAATCACCGGTGAAAAAATGGAAAAATTTTACCGTCCTCCTCAGGGAATCTATAATCTGACCAACCTTTCCATGGCAAAAGAAATGGGTTATCACACCTTCTTCTGGAGCCTTGCCTATGTGGACTGGATACAGGATCGGCAACCCTCCCGTGAGGAAGCTTTTGATAAACTCCTGTCCCGCGTCCACCCCGGAGCCATTGTCCTTCTTCACAGCACTTCCTCCACAAACGCCGAAATTCTGGATGAGCTGCTGACCAGATGGGAAGAAATGGGATATTCCTTTAAATCTCTTCATGACCTTACTGTATAAAAATTTCGGGCGGGAGTTTTCGTATCTCCCGCCCGTTTCCGTCAGAGTATGTTTCTAACACACTCTGAGTCCGATTATTCGTCAAAAGTAACTTCTGTCTTCAGGATGGCATTCTCGTCCAGAAGCTGCTTAAAGGTCTTTGTTTTTGCATTCTCTTCATAGTCCGGTGACCAGTAATAGCCCTTCAGTTCATCCATGTATTCTATATAATCACAGAGATATACATACACCGTAGACACATCTTTATTGGCAATTGCAAGCATTTCCGCACTTCCTCCCGCCTTACCGACATCCAGAAGGTTTCCATCTGCATCCAGCACTACAGGGAAATATTTACATTCGCTGTCTTTACACTCTAATGAAAGCTCAAAAGGCGTCTTTGTAAGGGAAATAATACCGTCTCCGTTTTCATCCAGCAGATTGATTTCTTTCACAATATTTTTATCTGTATTCTTTTCAACCTCGAAAGTGAAATCCCAACCTCCCTCTTTTGTCCAGCTTGTGTAGGAATTTCCATCTATCATTGCATCCGGATATTTCTCGTCGTATTTGCGGTGCATTTCCGTGAAAAGCTGATGCTCAATTTCTTTTTCTTCCTCTGTAAAGTTTTCATAATTCGCTTCGTCAAGCCCGTGTTCTGCCATTGCAGCCTCGTACTCATCCCTAAATTCCTGAGGCATTTCCGGTACGCTGATCTGGTCTTCCGGAAGTCTTCCAATAATTTTCCGAATATTCAGTGATACGTCAAATTTATCAGGAACTGTAATTTCTTTCATATAATCCTCCGAATTCAGACCACAATACTCTTCTATCATTTGATCTGTAGGATTTTCTGCTCCCATAGCTGCTGCCAGTTTTTCATAACCGCCTTCCTCCAGAAGGTCAATTCCCTGCTCCAGAAGGATCGCATTTCTGTCTGCATAGAGTTTTTCTGAGCCTTCATAATCGTATGTTGTCTCTGCTAAATCTACCCTGAGAACTCCTGCAAATCTGTGTTCATCCAGCATTTTGCCGTCAAGAACTCCATTAATATGACTTCCCCAGGCTGTACTGTAAGATGGATTGTAGCTGAAATTCAGAGAAGAATTATTAATATCTATAATAGGGGTTCCATCCTGCCATGTTCCTGTCTGTGGAAACTCTTCCTCTGTTTCAATAATCATGGACAGGTAAAGAGCAGCATCATTGCAGTAAACTTCAGAAAGAGTCACTGTAGTTCCATCTACTGTTTTACTGTAGGCACCATCCTTTTTCTCCCCGGAATCCGGCTTTTTCACCTGTTCATCATTCTGCGCCGGAGTTTCTGAAGTATTTTCCTGCTCCAAAGGCTTCGCATATTCACTGTAGTCTCCCGCAAATCCAAGAGAACTTCCAATCTGCGCAAATACGTCTCCAATCAGCGGAATGTTGGATGCAAATGCCGGATTCACAATGCACACTGCCGAAAAAGCTGCCGCTGCTGCGGTCATTCCCATAGCTGCGCGAAAAATTTTTCCTGTTTTCTTCTTTCTTTTATTTGATTTTTCCATTGTCACTCTGCTCCTTCCTGTTGTTTTCTGCGCTGCTTTTTCGCGAATTTGTGCAAATGCCTCTTCCTTTGCCGCATTTACTGTCTTCGGAATCTCAAACTGCGCGTTCAATGTACTCTCTATTTTTTCATTCATGTACTCGTCGTTTACAGACTTGTCTTCCCCTGTCTGGTTTAAATCTATTATTTTTTTCATGTAATCATCCCTTTCTCATAGAAACTGCCGGACTTACGATTCCCTTCATTTCAGGTCTGTCCTCATACTCTCTCTTTATCTGTACTCTTGCTCTGGCAAGCCTTGTTTTTACTGTATTTTCATTTAAGTTCAAAATATCTGCTATCTCCGACAGCTTAAAGCCCTCTACATAATAGAGAATCAGAATAACCCTGTATTTCTCCTCTACCTTCTCCAGCATCTCCTTAAACTCAAATTCTGCAATAGACATATCCCTGTCAGGTACGTCCCACAGTTCCTCTCCCATGTTAAGATTCTTATAATGCTTCAGCACCCTGCTGCATTCATTAATCAGAATACGAATCATCCATGTTTTAAAATATTCCGGTTTACGCAGGGTATGTATTTTTTCAAAACAGGTCAGAATCGTATCCTGAATTGCATCTGCAGCATCCTCATCATTGTTCAGAATTCCTCTGGCAACTTTATACATTGCCAGAGAATTTCTTTCCATCAATTCGAGAAAAGCATCTGCATTTCCTGCCATGGCGCTTTTTACCAGTTGTATCATGTTATCCTCCTTTTTCAGAGTCATTGCGTTTCATTCGAATGAAGCTTTCTTTTTCCTTTTACACTTATTAGATAAAAATAACAAGAAAAAAGTTTCATTTTTTCCAAATAAAATTTTTCAAATAAAAATCCATCTGCTGAAATATCCTGTATAATAGTAGAAAAAACAAAGTGAGGAATCTATGATTTATATAAGCCATCTTATAGACGACAAAGAAATGAAAGAAATCATCGCCAGTACCGGAGCAGGCATAGAAAGCATCGAATTTTCTGTTGCAGAAAATCTGGATCATTTTTCCCGTACTCTTAAAAATTACCGGAAACGGCTGGAGTTCATGAATTGCCAAAATCTCATCCTCCACGGTCCCTTCCTTGATTTGAATCCCATGGCATATGATAGTCTGGTTGTGCAGGCTACAAAAACACGGTATGAGCAGGCCTATCAGGCAGCAAAAGAACTTGGCGCCAGAAAACTGATTCTGCACAGCGGATTTATCCCTTCTGTCTATTTTCTCACAGGCTGGGCAGAGCGTATGGCAGATTTTTATAACCGTTTTCTTGATGATAAAGATAATTCTGTTGAGATTCTTATGGAAAATGTTATGGACCCGTTCCCCTCTCCTTTAAAAGATGTGGCAGAGAGGATTTCTCATCCTGCCTTCGGCCTCTGCCTTGATATTGGACATGCCAACTGCTTCTCTGAAATTTCCGGCAGAGAATGGGCAGAGATGCTTTTGCCCCATATCCGCCATCTTCACCTTCACGACAACTCCGGCGACAAAGACCGTCACCTTGCTCTTGGAAGGGGAACCGTGCCTTTGGACGAAATTCTCAAGCATTTCGACGATATGCCTGATGTGTCATATACGATAGAATGTAATACTGCAGAAGATATTTCCGTATCCATAGATACGCTTTTGAGGCAGAGTTTTTCCATTGACAGCAAAAAATCCTTATGCTATGATGAAACTATCCGGAACACGCCTGTGCTCTGAGTTTTTCATAGGAAATAAGATATCTGAAACACGTTGATAAAATGTGAATCCGGTGAGAATCCGGAACAGTTTTATCCCTGCTGTAAGAGCAACGAACAAAGCTGTGCCACTGAAGAATTTCGGGAAGGGGCTTTTAGTAGGAAAAGATTTCGGCTTAAGTCAGAATACTTTTTATCTGCGTGAAATAAGACCATCCGGCGGATGAAAACGGATGTCTATTTTTTATGGTTATTTTACGAAAGGAGAAACGTATGAAGAATAAAAAAACGAATCTTATCGCTGTCATTGTTCTTGTTGTCGTTCTTGCTGCAGCCGGACTTCTGTACATGAAATTTAAACCCGGTACAACTGCAGGAGAAAAAGAAATCACAGTTAAGGTATCCGCACTTGAAAACGGCGAAAAATCATTCACTTATCAGACAGATGCCGAATATCTCGGTGAAGTTCTTACCGCAAACAAGCTGATCGAAGGTGAAGACGGACAGTATGGTTTATTCATTACAACTGCAAACGGAATCAAAGCTGACGATTCCAAACAGCAGTGGTGGTGCATCACCAAGGGCGGCGAGCAGGTAAATACCTCCGCAGACCAGACTCCGATTCAGAATGGCGACCAGTTTGAACTTACATTAACAGAGGGATATTAATGAACACAAAACTGAAAGCAAAAGATTTGGCTATCATGGGCGTAATGGCTGCAATTGCCTACCTCAGCCAGGTAGTCTTAAGTTTTCTGCCAAACATTGAACTTGTAACACTTTTATTTATCTTATACACCCTTGTAATAGGAAAAAAAGTTTTTGGCGTTGTGTATGTCTTTGTTTTTCTGGAAGGCATCACTTACGGCTTCGGACTGTGGTGGATCAATTACCTTTATGTATGGACAGTTCTTTGCCTGATAACTCTTTTATTTCGAAAACAGACCTCTTTTGTTTTCTGGAGCGTAATATCCGGCCTCTTCGGAATGGGGTTCGGCGCCCTGTGCAGCCTTCCATACTTTTTTATCAGCGGTCCCACCGGAGCCTTTGCCTACTGGATTGCGGGAATTCCAAGCGATATTACCCATTCTGTCGGCAATATTTTCATTTGCCTGGTATTGTTTAAACCCTTACATTATATCCTTACCAAAATCATTTACGGAAAAGCAGCAATTGCCTGAACTTCGGACATGCTTTTTCCATCTTACTCAGCCATGCAGGAGCAATGTGACTCCTGTATGGCTTTTTGTGATTTTATCACGGAACTTTTTTTGATTTAGGGTTATATTAATATCAGAAAAAGAACAGGAGGTACTCGTTATGAGACTTAAAGATAAAGTTGCGATTATTACCGGCGGCAGCCGCGGCATCGGTTTTGCCACCGCAGATAAATTTTTGAAAGAAGGAGCTACTGTAATCCTTTCTGCAAGCACACAGGCTTCTGCAGACAAAGCAGTGGCACAGTTAAAAGAAAAATATCCAGAATCAACCATAGCCGGAATCAGCCCTGATTTATCAAAGCTCGAATCTGTCCGCAGCAGTTTCCGCGAAGCAACTGAGAAATATGGCTGTGTGGATATTCTTGTAAACAATGCCGGAGTATCTGAAAGTACCCCGTTTACGGAATACACCGAAGAAACCTTTGACAAGGTTATGGACTTGAACGTAAAAGGTGTTTTTAATGCAACAAGAGCCGCATCTGAATGTATGATCGCACGGGGAAAAGGCGTTATCCTTTCTACCTCCTCTATGGTCAGCATTTCCGGTCAGCCAAGCGGTTTTGCTTATCCTGCATCTAAATTTGCAGTAAACGGTCTGACTGTATCACTTGCCCGTGAACTTGGACCAAAAGGAATCCGGGTAAATGCTGTCGCTCCCGGTATTACTGAAACTGATATGATGCGCGCAGTTCCAAGAGAGGTCATTGAGCCGATGATTCAGCAGATTCCTCTGCGCCGCCTTGGTCAGCCGGAAGATATTGCCAATGCTTTCGTATTTCTTGCTTCTGACGAGGCTTCTTATATCACCGGTGTTGTCCTGAGTGTAGACGGAATGGCAAGAAGCTAACTTCTGTGATATACTTTGTATAATAGATTCTTTTATCGCCTGTCGGAGAACTCCGGCAGGCTTTTTTTACAGGAGGCCGCTATGAATAGAGAAAATGCCAGCTTTACCTTTCTTCACCGTGTGGAAGAGATTGAACTTAGTATCCGTGACGGACGATGGCAGTCTGCGCTTGCTCTGGCTCTGACCATTCCGGATATTTGCGGAGGAATTGCTTTTCCGGAACTTGTAAAACGATACAGGGATGGACGCATTATGCTTGACCGTCAGAAAAATCCCACCCGTGACGTAGGAAATCAGTATATCCGGTGGTTTGACGAATTCGCTGCAGCTTTTTTCAAAACTTCTGCCGATTCCGCCAAACCTTATATCTGCGGTGAACGATGTTGGCAGCTTCGCTGTGAATACCTCCATCAGAACAAAGGTTTTCTGAATGATGAGGATAGTTCTTCCGTTCGTTTTCATCTTGGAGTAAACTGCGGGACTTCTGTCTGCCAGTTTGATCCCGGAAAAGAGAATGATGAAAAAAATTTTGAGCTTTATAATACTCCTGTGCTTGATTTCATCCAGTTTTCCAAACCTCTTTCGGCTGATAAACTGGTCTGCGTAGTCTGTCCCGATTATGCTTATGCTAAAGGATTAATTCTTATTCTCCAAAAAATCACAAAGCACCTTATCTTCTGTCAGTCTGTTGAGGAAGCCAATGAAAAGCTTCGGAAAAAGAAAGTAGCTCTGTGGGTTCTCGCAGGTTTTCTTTCTGAAATACCGGATAATCTCTGGCAAACTATCCGTAAAGCTCCTGCTGTCCTGATTTCTGACAGTAAAGCTCCTGCACTTCCAGAAGCCAGTGCCCCAAACGTAACCGTTCTTCTGACTCCTGTTTATCCGGAAATACTCCGCAGTACAGTCAGAAAATTTCTTTAAAGCCAGGAGGAG
>PPYF01349980.1_pt1 | contig 12455 bp, 13 predicted proteins | sample 1559871 | NCBI WGS metagenome assembly PPYF01 (sample SAMN08240021, study PRJNA423297) | Human gut metagenome, whole genome shotgun sequencing project. | reverse complement strand
GGATATTGGTTCTGGGATAATGACAAAACAACAATTATCATGCATACGAAAGATGGCGAGGACATTGATATTCGAGAAACAAAATGTCCTGAATATACATTCGGAAATATTACATCTGATGAATGGATGATCGCAGATGAAGAAAATTGCCCAGAGTTAGGTGGTGCAGCATATTTTGATTTTTCCAACGCTATTAAGTATTTAAAGAGAGGACTTAAGGTTGCACGAAAAGGATGGAATGGAAAGAAACAGTATATTCAGCTTGCAACATGTATTTCGTACACAGCAGCAGACGGAACAATTGTTAATTGTGATCACAATGACATTGGAAATAAAGCAATTGCGTTTATCGGCACGTCTGGTGTACAGATGGGATGGTTAGCGAGCCAAGCTGATATGTTAGCGGATGACTGGATGTTTGCAGATTAGGAGATGATCTCATTCTTAAGATTAAGAAATCACACCGACAGGATGAATGGATCGTGTACAACCCTGATTGCTTTGAATTGCATCATACGCACTGTAGGAATAAAAGAGTTGCGATCGCAATCAAGAAGAACGTGGAACGTAGAAGAGTTCCAACATCCAGAAATCTAAGAACCTTGGAAAGTCACATAAGACTGACAGGGAACAAGAACTATAAAAGAAAGATTCAGAAGATCATTGAAGAAGTAAAATCTGAAAGGAAAAACTGAAATTTAGTCTTAAATTAGTTAAAAATTAAGCTAAATCTAAAATTTAGTTCAAAAAATAGCTAAATAGTTCAATTAATAGACCAACTAAGGACCATTTTGCAAAAAATGCAAATTGGTCTATTTTTTGTGTTTGAAACTGCACTTTGCGTTTTTGAAACTGCACTTTGCGTTTTTGAAACTGCACTTTGCGTTTTTGAAACTCGAATAATCGTGTTGAAACTCGAAAAAGTGTCGTTAGAAAGGAGGAAACATGAAAACAAAAGGAAAGACAAAGCTGGAAGATCTGGAAGTAAAAAAGATCGATGCAGTAGACATCGGAGCAGATCAGAAAGCAAATATCCTGATTAAAAAGAGAGGAGGTGCAGAAGAACCGAAGGGAAACTTTTTCAAGCGATTCTTTAATGCGTTTTGTGACAGCTTAGGAGTAAATTCAGAAGATGTCAGAAAGTCCATGGAAGATGAAGCAACATCATTTGATGATGTAATGAATGAAAAGAAGATCTACGACGTGAGGGATCAGATCTGGAATGCCTGCAACTCTCTGGAGCAGTCGATTGTATCAATTCTACTCGATAAAGAGTGTGAGGATAAACAGGCAGCAATCGCACAGAGCATTGATCAGTTTAAGGCATTTTCGGATGATGCATCCAAGTCTTGGATCAAATTAGAACGTGCAGCAACAGACAAAGAAGATACTGTTGTTGCGGATGATTTTGAGATCGCAAAAATGCAAGAGGTAATTGAGAAATCTTGCGATCCTGAAACTATTAACAAAGAAAAAGAAGAAAAGGAGAATGAAATGGCATTTGATATTTCAAATATGACAGAGGAAGAAAAGAAAGAAGCATTAAAAGCATTACAGGATGATGCAAATGCAAAAAAAGAGGATACTGCAAAAAGAGCTGATATTGATGGACAGGTTCAGGAAGCAGTGAATAAAGCAATGGAAGGTGTTACAAAGGACTTCACTTCTATGATGAAGAAGATCATGGAACCAATCCAGAAGAGAGCAGAGGAAGCAGAACAGAAGTCCTTAGAAGAAGTTGCTAAGAAGTATGAACTCTTAGGAACAAAAGCAGAGGAATTAGTGCCAGTTCTGAAATCCATGAAAGCAACATCCGATGAAGCGTATAACAACTTCATTGCATCCATGGATAACAACCTTGCGGTAATTCAGAAATCAGGTCTGTTTGAGGAAATCGGTAAATCTGGTGGAGCTCACACAGGAAATGACGATACAGAAGGTGTTGCAAAGATGAACGCAAAGGTAGCAGAGATCAAAAAGTCTATGCCAAACCTTACTGATGCACAGGCACAGGATATCGTTATGCAGAATGATCCTGAATTAAGAGCAATGTTCGATAAATAAGAAAGGAGGTACAGAGAAGATGGCAAACAGAACATATGAATACAATCCAACTGGTGGAAGTCCAGTGATCAATGTTACAGCTGGAGCAGAACTCAAAACAGCCGTAGCGGTTTTATTAACAAAAGATGGAGCAAAAATTCCTGAAGCCGGAAAGGAAGCAACAGGAATTGTGCTTCTTGGAGATGAAACAGTAGCCAAAGGCGATGATATTACTGTTCAGATCAGAAATCAGGGCATGTGGGCAGCTGGTGCAAAGATTGAGGCTGGAGATTTCCTTGCTGTTGATGCAGAGGGATTATGCCAGAAGGCAACAACAGGGCAGTACATCTTAGCTATGGCACTGACACCAGCGACAGCAAAAGGAGACATCGTAAACGTTGCGATCATCCATGCTGGATATGAAGCGTAAATAAAGGAGGAATGAAATAAATGAACACAGGACATAACAACGCAGCAGCAATCGCAGTTGATATTGCGAAAGGCTGGAGACCAAACTATTACTTAACCAATATGGCAATGAGCTATTTTCAGGCACCTGGAATGAATGTTGCTCCAAGCATCTTTCCAATTCTTCCAGTACATGCAAGCACTGGAAGCTACTATATCTTCAACAAAGAAGAGATCGCGAAAGACCAGGTAAAGAGAAAGCCTAAGTTCGGAGCAGTACAGCCGGCTGTATTCTCTCATTCAGATGATACTTACAAATGCGAGGTAGATCAGATCATCGTCGGAGTAGATAACATCACAGCTCTGGATTACCAGAGAACTGGAGCACCAGCAACGATTGATCCGAGACGTGCAAAGGTAAAACAGGTTTCAGAACAGATGAATCTGCACCTTGATATGGTCTTTGCAAACAAGTTTTTCAATGCTGATGCCTGGGCAAATGTTAAGACAGGAGAAGCAACAGCTTCAACATCTAAACAGTTTGTGCATTTTGATGATGCAAACGCGGACATCGTAGGTCAGTTTGATGAGATGAAGAAAGAAATCCTTTTAAACGGACGTAGAATGCCTAACAAATTATGCTTAGGATACAGATCGTATAAGGCAATCAAAAATCATCCGCAGTTCTTAGAAAGAGTTACAGGTTCAGGGTCAACACCGAATCCAGCACTTGTTAACGAACAGGTAATTGCAGCGGTACTTGGTCTGGAAGAAGTAAAAGTTCTGTATGCAACTTATAATGCAGCAGAAATCGGTCAGAAAGCCGATATGAAATTTGTCTTCGACGATAACAGTGCATTATTAACTTATGCACCGAAAGAAGTAGATCTTGAAGAACCATCTGCCGGATATATTTATACATGGGATATGCTAGGAAACGGTCAATGGATGGCTACATCACAGTATGATGGACCAGGAGGATCACATTCAGAGTTCATCGAAGGACTTATGGCAACAGACATGAAAAAGACTTCCGATGACCTTGCAACGTTCTTAAGTGGTTGCGTATCTGAGTAGGAGGTGCTTTATATGAATTATGTTGCACTTAAGCCAGTTAATTTTGGCGGAAAGCAGTATAAGATCGGAGAGATTATTCCAGAGGGTGTCGTAGATGAACGACGCTCTCTCTTTTTAAAGAAGTCTGGACACATTGCAGAAGTAGCGAGCGTAAATGGAGCGTATGCAGAGGATTTGAATGTTAACCCTAACACTTTATCAATTCCTTTATTACAATCAAAGCACGAGCTTGCAGTGAACGCACAGCAGTTATTACAGTTCTTTGCCACAATTCAGAAAACAATTGAAGAGGCAAAAATTGAGATTGCGACCATGACAGAGGAAGATACACCGGTCTTACAGCTGTTACATGAGATTGATTCCAGAAAAGGAATTAAGGCAGCAGTTGAAACAAGACTTGCTGATCTTTCCGTTGATACTGATATTAATCAGGAATCAGAAGCAGTAGAAGAAACCGAAGAACCAGCAGAACAGCCGGAAGGTGGCGAGGAGAATGACGTATAACTATTTTCCAGATGAGATCAATACAAATGATGTTATGAAGATGCGGTTCGAATTGGCGGATACTGATGTATCAAAGGATGAAATGTCAGCTGCACTTTCCGATGAAGAGATCACAGCTGTATTAGAGCAGTATCCAGACAATTTTAAGATGGCAAAACTGAAATTGCTAGAACATATGATGTTCAAATACGGACAGGACGTAGACAACAGTGTTGGCCCTGTCTCTTTTAATTTTGGTAATCGAATGAATTTCTGGAAACAGCTTTATGATGATCTGAAAAAAGAAATTGCATCTTCCAGTGTTGGAATCAAGCCGTATGAGAATGAAAAACGAGAGTATTTTTACGTTGGAATGATGAATCATCCTGGAGGTGGACGCTTTTGAAAATGACATCAATCGGTAGACCATATCAATATATGCAGTCTTTCCGTGTTTACTGGCAGGATACAGAAGTCATGGACGATGGCATGGTTGTAAAGGGCGATGAAAAAGAAGCCCCTGATGCGATCATAGACGGTATACTAGCCGAAGCAGATATGAAGACAATGGAAATCTGGAAACAAAACCAGACTCCGATCAGTCATACGATTGTGTCTTACCATCCAGTGGTTAAGCTAAGTAAGAACGATGTGTTACTGCTTGGCGATGATCCGTGCCATGATCGTACGTTTATCGTGAAGGGTACAAAAGATCCAGCTGGAACAGGGCAGTTTTCCATCTATTATGTATTAGAAAGAAGTGATACATATGGGCGTAGAAGCTGAATTTCAAGCATGTGCAAAGAATCTTGATGAAAGTATCAAAAGAGAGATGATGCGAAAGGGTGCAATGGCAACAAACACCCTTAGAAATATTGAGATCGAAGTATTGTCGAAAGGCGGTTCTGGAAAGAAATACAAACGGCTTCCGAATAGATCATCCGCACCGGGAGAAACACCAGCACCACAGTCTGGAAAGTTACGTCAGGACTGGGATGATCAAACTCTGATTGAAGGAGATCAAGTTACAAGCCGGATAAAAAGTAATTCAAAACACGCTGAATGGCTGGAAGGTGGCACAAAAAAGATGGCAAAACGACCATTTATTGATCCAATTAAGAAGAAAGCAGAGCCGGAGATTGTAAAGATCTTCGGTTCAGATTTTGAGGTAACTCTATGAAAGAAATAATTTACAAGTATTTAAAAAGCCTGAATATTAACGGATTGGCTGCGTTCAAAAATGGACCAGCAATATTTTTGGATCAGGCACCTGATGATTCTGATTCAAGGTGGGATGGTTCGCAGTATGGGCGTATCATCTATGGGCTGAATCTGAAAGATGATTCAGAGCGTAAGGTTTCTGGAACGATGGAGATTGCAATAGCGTATCTGTTTAATAATCAAGGATATAAGAACTTGCTTGAAGCGAAGAAGATCCTGAAAAAAGCGTTTGAAGGAGTTTTCTTGACCGATGAAGATACAACGATTTCTCTTGTATGGAGAAAGTCAGAATCATTTCAGGAAGCAATCGAAGGGCAAATGGATGTAGAAGTATGTGGATCAGGGTTGACATTCGATGCATATGCTTTTCCAAAACATTCATACCTTCCGCTGGATGCAGTCGGTTCTTTGGCAAAGCACATTGATGAGAACTGGAATGTGACAGTGATCAATAACACGGAACTTGACGAAATCTGGAAGCCGGATGATGAAGAAGTGGTTGTTTATACTAGACTGGATTCTATGCAGCCAGGAACGTTCCCATCGACATATGCTTGTACATGGTTTACAAACAACATTAAGGTACATGTGATCTCCGGATCGGATGTAAATGCTGATCAGTTTGTTATGAACTTGCTGCAAGATTTACAGGAAAGAGAGCGGTTCGTTATGAATGATGGATCGCCGTTTTTTGTAAATCAGCTGGCATACAGCACGAAACTTGATCCATTAAAAGATGGACAGGTAACGGTAAGAGGTCAGTACGGAAAGCTACGAGATGTTGAAACAGTCAATGAATTAAAGACAATTACGATAAGTTAGGAGGAAACAATGGCAGAAAAGAAAGACGAAACAAAAACAGTGCCAGAAGTTACTTATACTGTGGATGAATATGCAGAAAATCCACAGGTGTTAGGAGTATCACAAGATATTATCCGAACAGCATTTGCAAGGGCAGGTGTTAAAGAAGCAACGCAGAGCACAGCAAAGAAACTTGTAGATACATTTAAGAAGAAGGAGGTATAAGAACTTGTCCGGATTATTTTTAAAAGGCGAGAAAAAGGAAAGAGCTGGAGTTTATCGCAGACATGAGCAGATCACAAATAATGGTGTAGCATCCGCAATGAACGGAGTTTTCTGTATTCCGGTTCATGCAGATTTTGGTCCAGTTGGAGAGATTCAGAAGATCACATCAAAGAGTGATCTTCTTTCACTTTATATGGAGAGTGGAACGATCGATGCAGCGGTAAAACTGTTTGATGCAGGTGCTAACACGGTATATCTTTACCGTCTTGGAACTGGTGGTAAAGAAGGAAGCCTGTCCTTACAGACAACCACAGCCACAAATGCAGTTACATTAAAGACAAAATATCCAACCGCTTTGAAATTCTCCGTAACTGTAAAACAGAAATTAGGAGATGAAACGACAAAAGAGTGTTCCGTTTACAATGGGGCAACACTTGTTGAGAAAGTAAGCTTTATCGCTGGTGCGGATGTAAATGAGGCTGCAAATCTGGTGGAAGCAATGAAAGACAGCAAGTATTTATCCGCAGAACTTGTTTCTGGAGCATCCGGGATCATGCAGACGGTTGCACAGCAGGCTTTGGCTGGTGGATCAGCACCGGCAGTCACAACAGAAGATTACAGCAATGCGTTTAATGCATTCGAAACTTATGCTTGGAATGTACTGGTGCTTGATACAGTCGAAGAAGATGTTAAAGCATTAGCGAAGACATACATGGAAAGAATCCATTCAAACGGTGCATTGGGTGTTTGCGTACTTGGAGAAGCGGCAGGAAAGTCACTTGCTACAAGAAAAACGAATGCAAAATCCTATAATGCACCATATTTTATTTACTGCGGTAGCGGATATTATAATACTGCCGGAGATAGGGTGGAAGGATACCTTGCTGCAGCAGTTCAGGCAGGTGTGATTGGATGCAAAGATTCAAGTACATCAATTGTACATACAGAGATTCCAGATGCGGAGTCATGCATTGAACAGCTGACGAATGAACAATATGTCGATGCGATCAAATCTGGATTGCTTCTTTTGTCAGAAGGACAGGAAGGACAGGTCTGGTTTGATTCAGGAGTGAACACATATACAGTTCTGGATGAGGACGATGACGAAGGATGGAAGAAGATCAAACGTACAGCTGTCCGTTATGAAGCTTTTGACCGTATCAATCGTACATTAGAACCATTGATCGGTAAGATCAGCAACAATGCAGCAGGCGTTGATAATGTAATTCAGGAAGCTAAAAAAGTACTGGCTGAAATGAACAGAGAAGGAAAGATCTTAGATACTTACGAATTTTATGAGGATACAGAAAATCCACATGCAGCGGATTATGCATACTTTATTATCCGCATTGATGACGTTGACAGCATGGAAAAGATCTACTTAACATATCAGTTCCAGTATATCGCACAGTAGGAGGTGTTATATAGATGAGTGGAAAAGGTTTTGATACTAGAAAACTTATGACAGGAAAAGACGGAAAGCTTTTTATCACACTTGATGGAGTTTCCATCTGGTTTGCATCCGTGGAAGAGTTCGCAGTCGGAATGAATTTTTCAAACGTAGATTTCCATCCGGCAGGAGATGTACAGACATATGGAGTTCCAGACAGTGTTAAATTTACAGCATCGTTCACTGAAGCTGTAGTAAGAGATGATTTAACAATCGTACCAATGCTGAATGCGATAAAAAATGGGAAAATTCCTACATTCAGCTTACGGGGTGGTGCTACAGAACCACTTGCTGGTGGCGAAAGCATGTTTCTGTTAGATGAATGTGTTCCTGACGGAGATACAAACATTCTGGAAGTAAAACCGGGAGAAATCATAAAGAGACAGTGCCAGTTTATTGTTAACAGTGTACCAGATTGTATTAAATCATTGGCAGCATAAAGAAAGGATAAGAAAATGGCAGAGAAGAAAACAAATATCAATGTAACAGAAGAAAATGAAATGGACCTTATCACTGGTCTGTTAAAGGCAGCAGAGTATAAGACAGAGGTAAGCCAGACATTAAATATTCAAAGAAACGGACAGAAATTGTTTAAATTCGATATTCGTCCATTATCTTTTGATGAAATCACTGATTGCAGAAAGAGAGCAACAACTTATATGCCGAATCCGGGTGGAGCATCACTTCCATTAATTGAGAAAAGCGTAAGCAATGCAGATTACATGGCATGGCAGATTTACATTGCAACAGTTCCGGAAAGTGATGGAACAAAATTCTGGGATAATCCAGCATTAAAAGAAGGACTGAACAAAGCTGGTCACATGGTTATGACACAGGCAGAGATCATTAAGGAAATTCTTACAGCTGGAGAACTTGAAGCAGTCAGCGACAAGATTGAAGAGTTATCCGGCAGTGGTACAAATGTCATTGATTATGCAAAAAACTAATTAAGTCCAGTCCGTTAGCTTCTCTGCTTGCAGAAAATTATCTACGGACTGGAATGTTGCCATCAAAAGCCCTTGATCTCCCAGAAGGAGAAAGGGCTTTTATTTTTGCAGCACTTATAACAGCTATGGAAGGAGGCGATGCATAAGTGGCAGATAAAGAAATCGTAATTGACGTTGTATCGAAGTATACAGACCATGCATCGCAAGGACTGAACCAGACCGGAAAAGATGCTGAAAAGGTTAGAAAAGAACTTGATGATCTAGGAAAGAAAAAGCCAAGGATTCATGTAGATGTAGACGATAAGGCAAATCCGAAGCTTGACAGAACACGAAAAGAAAGCGAAAGACTGGGCAAGGAAAGACCGAAAATCCAAGTGGGAGCAGACGATAAAGCAACTCCAAAAATTCGTAGAATTACATCGGCTGGGTTGAAGTTTGGAAAAATGTCTTTTACCGCAGCAGTTAAGATTAAAGACTTTGCAACAACCAAATTAAGTGATCTTAAAGCCAAGGTATTTAATGTCAAAAATGCCGTTGCTGGAGCATTTGCAGCGGTAGGGATTGGACAAACAATCAAAACGTCCATTGATCTGGAAGTGCAGCAGCAGAACTTGGAATCATCGTTCGAGGTATTACTTGGAAGTAAGAAGAAAGCCCAGAAGCGAATAGATGATCTGACGACGTTTGCTGGTAGTACCCCATTTACGAGGGATGAAATTTATCAGGCTTCTCGTACCTTACAGGTATTTACTGGAAATGCATTGTCAACTGGAAAAGGCTTAAAGATGGTTGGAGACGTAGCAGTCGGTACGAACTCCGAGTTTTCCGATGTAGCCTTATGGGTTGGACGTATGTATGACGGAATGAAGAACCACCAGACAATTGGAGAAGCTACCGCCGCATTACAGGAAATGGGTGCTATTTCTGGACAGGACAGAACAAAACTGGAAGCACTTGCAGCATCGAACAAGAAAATCAGCCAGACATGGCCGCAGGCTATGAAAGCTTTTCAGAAGTATGACGGATTGATGGAAAAGCAGAGCGATAACCTTGGAAACCTGATGCTAGGTGTCAAGTCATTTGTTACAAATAACGTATTTAAGAAGCTTGGAAAGGTCTTGGAGATGGCATTTCTCCCGGACTTCGTAAGTTCCGTCAGTGGAGATCGGAGAACAAAGAACTGATTGCAGAAATGGGATCAGGGATTGAAAAGTTTTCGGCAGAGATTTCTGGGAAAGCCGTTGATGCAGTATCAAATTTAGCAGAAAAAGCCAATAAATTATTCCAAAGTGACAAGTTTAAAAATGCTTCAATCAGCGGAAAGATTAACATTGCATGGCAAGAGATGATCGGCGATCCATTTTCACAGTGGTGGGATTCCAGCGGAAGACCAGCGATCGTTAAGAAGATATCTGGTATAGGCAAGGATATCGTTAAAGCCGGAGGGAACTGGTTTAAAGAATCTATTAAGGATTTATTACCCGGTGGAGATAAAGCCGGAATAGAGGACTATCTTGCCGGTGCGTTGGCACTTAAGATAGGCTCAGGACTATTTAAAAAGGGAATGACTTTGACAGACCTGATCACTGGTGGTTCAGGTGGTTCTGGAAATCCTCTTGGAAGTTCTATTGGACTTATGAATGTATCAGCATCCGTTGTAAATGTGAACGGTGGGCTTGGCACTGGAAACGGTGGAAGTCCTGTCACACCAACTGGCAGTGGAACTACACCGAAGACAACACAGCCGACAGGACCAACAAGGACACCGGGTGGCTTATTTGGCTTGGGTGGATCTGGTGTTACATTGAAAAATGGAGAAACAGTTGCGGCTACTGGATGGAAAGCTTTTCTTGGAAATCTCGGAGTAAAACTTGGATCAGGAGCAGCAACAGCCGGCGGAGCAGCAACCGTTGGTGGGGCTTCATTGTTAGGTGGAGCTTTAGGAATTGCTGGTATTGGAAGTGCAGCAGGTAACTTTATCAACGCTGCGACATCAAAGAATAAAGCTACTAAGAAAAAAGAAAACTACAGAGGTGGTACGAAGCTTGGCATGGTCGGTGGTGGAGCAGCCGCCGGAGCTTTGGTTGGTTCAGCTGTTCCGATTGTTGGTACACTTGCCGGTGGATTGATTGGTGCCGGTGTTGGTGGATTTGCAGCACTGACAAAAGGTAACAAAGCAGGCGATCATATCCGAAAGAACATGGATAAGATCAAAAAAGAATCCGAAAAAAGTGCGAAATCTTGGAATGTAACATCGAAACAGGTAAAAGAAATTCAAAAGGGTCAAGAAAAGTACCTTGGAGATAATTACCTTAAAAATCGTAAGGAAGCACTAAAGGATAACAATTCATTAACTGCAAAATCGCAGAAATATTATTCTTACAATAAAGATTCCATACGAAAGATCCGTGAGAAATATGAGCCAGAATCCGAAAAGAAAAAAGATTGGTTAAGAAAATCAGTACAGAGTACATATAAAAAGCAAAACAAAGAACTGAAACTTGACTCAAAAATGAGCGGAACAATGGCACATACTGTTGGAGGTAAGAAAAATAAGAATCTGAATGTTGGACCAGACAAAGAGTATAATCAGCTGACTAATTCTGTTCAGAAAGCTTATGAGGAGAATAAGAAGAATACAAAGCAGACAAACGCTGGTTCTAAGAGTACGAAAGCCTTTTCTGGAGCAACAAGTTCTGCCGGTGGAAAAGTCAGTGGCTTAGGTGGAATGTCTGCAACAGCTGGTGGAAAATTAGGAACTATGGGATCAATGTCGCTTGCAGCTGGTGGTAATTTACAAAGTGCTGGAAGTTCCGCATTATCCCTTGCGAGTGCCTTAGCATCTGCCGCATCAACGATTGCATCCGCAGCAAGCACAACCGCCGCACAAGCAAATGCAATCAACAGTATTACGAGTGGAAGTTATCTGAATAACAGCGGTTCAAAATCTGGTAAAAAGACGTCTGGAAAGAAGACAACGACAAAACCAAAAGTACAGACAGCCTTACCGAAAAATGGAAAGTTCTTTCATAATGCGAAAGGTAGTCTGGTCAGAGGTCATATCGTTTCTGAATTAGGAGAAGAAGGAAACGAAATGGTAATTCCACTTTCTAGGCATAGAAGCCGTGCATTATCTCTCTGGAATCAAGCAGGACAGATTTTAGGCGTGACAAAGCATGCCAAAGGTGGACTTGTTGGGGGAACATCTGGATCAGGAAAAGCTTCGTCTGGTAGCAGTCAGCCAGTTATCAACGTTGGTGGTATTACGATCAGCGTTAATGCATCTGGAAATGACGGCATAGTTGATGCGATTAAAACCTCTAAAGGAGAGATCGCAGATGCTATTATGCAGGCAATCGCAGATGCAATCGGATCAACGACAACCAACAGAACAGCGGAGGTAATGTGATGGATATATATATTACTGGAAAAAATTCAAAAGGGAATGATCAGAAGATACAAATTCCGATCATTCCCGAAGAAATTGAATCATCAATCGAAGGGAAGTTTGCAGAGTATGATATCTATAAATTAGGTCAGGTCAGTATTCCAAACGGAAAAAATCTTTCGGAGTTAAGCTGGGAATGTTTTTTCCCCGGAGAAGCAAGAAAAGGCATGAAATTTGTTCGTGAGTGGACTGATCCGGAAACCTTGGATGCACTGATGAAATACTGGGCTAAATATGGGAAAGTGGTAAATATCTGCATTACAGGAACTAAGATCAATGTAGATATGCTTGTATCTGAATATGATTCAACAATCAAAAGCTTGAATGATTATTATTACACTGTAAGATTCGT
>PPYF01603054.1_pt1 | contig 12456 bp, 9 predicted proteins | sample 1559871 | NCBI WGS metagenome assembly PPYF01 (sample SAMN08240021, study PRJNA423297) | Human gut metagenome, whole genome shotgun sequencing project. | reverse complement strand
TCGTCGTAGATGCTGTAGAGGAGGTCGAAGGCGTAGGCGAGTATGTGGCCGGAGCCGCAGGCTGGGTCGCAGACGGTGAGGTCTTCGGGAGAATCGATCTTGAGAATCTCTCCGGCGTCTTCCCCAACCGGGTCGATATAGTATTCCCACGTGTTGTGGAGTTGGGATTCTGGGTGGTTCTGGGTCCAGAGGTGGCCTACGGTGTTTTGGACCAAATATCGCACGATCCAGTCTGGGGTGAAGAGCTGGGTTGCGGCGGGAATCTCGTCGGCTCCGGCCTTCTTGGACTTCTTGAAGCCGGCCATTACTTGGTCTTTGCGTTCGGAGATATAGAACTGGTAGAGCCAGCCGATGATCTCGACGTTGCCCTCATCGCTCTCGCCCACGCAGTCGGCCACGGTCATCACTTCGACGGCCTTGCGCAGCACGGAATCCTTGGCCAGCAGGTCGGCGGGCATCAGGATCTCATCGGCGGCACCGGCGTCGTCGAACATGAACGGAAGGAACCTGTGCCAGTAATCGCAGTAGGAGCGCAACAGCAGACCATAGGCGTCTCCCTGCGGGTCGTTGCTGGGTTTGCCGCCGTCAAGCAATGCCTGAATAGTAGGCAGCACCTTTGATTTTGTGCCTACTCCCCCGAATACCTCATCCTCGAATTCGCCGCGCTTCGCCGCCGACAGCACCGCGGGCAGCGCATTCGGATTATCCAGTTCCTCACCGGACACCACATGCACGCCAGTGAACTCGTTGGCGTCCATGTACCGCAGAGCGATGATGCGGTTGAACCAGCGGTAGGCATGGCGTTCGGCGGTCTTTGCCCTGCCCTGTTCGCCGCCGCCATTGCGCAGGATCTCTTCGGTCAGTTCCCGGTATGCACGCGGACTGTCGGACTGAGCCAAGGAATTCGGCTCCAACGCGGCATCAATGCGAGCGCGGACCGCCTTCATCAGCGAGGTTCGCGCCTCGGCGGCAAACGACTGCAGCTTGTTCGTGTTCACAGCAGAATCCTCTTTCCTTCATGGATGGCGCTCATGAGCTTGCGGCGGTATTCGTCCAGGAACTCGGCCACATCGTTTTCGGTGACCAGCATGGGCTTTGGCTTGGGTGGGGTCACACGGATGTTGCGGTTTACCGGTTGTGCGGTTGGCGCAACCGAGACATCGACATGCTCGGGCTCCGTATCCCCACTCTCGACGGATTCAGTGGAGACGACCGGACCGTCATGGACGGCTACGGCATCTGGCTGAACTTCCGCCTGTTGCCGCGCGGCATCCAACTGGTTGACTAGTGCCAGGTACAGATTGCCTTTCACCGTATCGGCGGTCTGACGGATGTCGGCGATGTACTTCGCGTCGTTGATCTTGCTGGCCGCATTATCCAAGGTCTGCAGAGCGTTGCGTTGAGCATCCTCACGGGCGTTGCAGTAGGAATCGATGCCAATGATGTTGCCGCGCACAGTTTGCACGACCTCAAGCGCATGTGCCCGCTCCTCGCCTATCCATGCCTCAAGATGTTCCTTCAACACGGTCAGTCGTGTATTGAATAGGTTGACCTTGTTGCCGCGGAACAACATGGGGTCATCAGCGATGGCTCGGATCTCGTCGCGTTCCTTCTGAAGCTCGGCAGAGGCTAGTGTGAAGTTCGAGTCGTTGGTCGCGATCCAGTCCAAACCGGAAACCAGCGTTCCCCGCTGCACGCCGTTGAGCACCTTAAGAATCGGGTCGATGATCTCTTCCTTATCATCGAGCAGCCGATCGGTGTTGGTCTCCTCGCTCTCGGTCGGGAAAGATTCCAGAATCCAATCATCGGGCATGGAAGCCACCGCACGCAACCGCCGCACAGGTTCATCAAGTTGCGCAACGAACGCGAACCGGGTATTGGCATCTTTCAGAGCTTCGATTCTGGCGATCTCCGCATTCAACCCGTTCTTGATGCTTTGTGCCATCTCCTCGGCGTCGGCCGGCAGTTTGCCCGCCGTCAGGCCGAGGTAGTCGCCGGCAAAGCCGCGCAGTTCCTTGAGTTTTCCGGAATCATACGATTTTGGAATCGCCACGCCCATGCTTTCGGTCTTTTTCTGATTCGTCAGATACTTGACCACATCCGTGCGCGGCACACGGCTGCCATCAAGCACAAGATGAATACGCTCGGCACCATACAGGTGGCACAGGCACGCCAAGGTGTCCGCCAACGGCCACCCATACGGCACACCTTCAAAATGCTGGACAATGCTACGAACCGTTGGCGTAAGATCTTTCCGAATCTCACCGGTGACGTAATCGCAGACTTCCCGAGCCGGCAGATCCAGGCCGTTGCGCACCGAATCGGTCTCTGCGAGCGTTGCGCTATCGGCGTTGGCATCTGCATCAGCCAGAACGACAGGCAAGTCCTTTTCGGAATAAGCCAGGCCATCCACCATGCCCAGATTCGTGTACAGGCGACCGATGAGCGTCTGCAATCCCTCTGTCACGACGCTTGCCGCATCCTCGCGGGCTGTTGTTTCCAGCGTCGCACCGTTGTAGGCCAGCGTGGCGGCGGACAATGCCTTGGCCAGCGTTGCTTTCAATCCGACCTGCATACGCGCAAGGTCATCGCGCTTGTTATCGATGATGCGTTTGCGTGCACCTTGCTCGTTGGCGTGCAGCTTCAGGTATTTTTCGGTGCGTTCGAGCGTATAGATATCACGAAGAAGCAGCGGATTGTCATCAAGAATCACACGCAGTTCGTCACGTATCCCCGCCGATTGGAGAATCTTGGCATCCCGTTCGGCGGAGTCCATCGGCGTGATGATGTTCAACGTTATGGGGCGTTGCGTGCTTTGCGCGATGCCGTCAATGGACAGTCCGTAGCGGAATGGTATCTTCTGCCGGCCTTGCCCGTAATTCACCTGCGGAGAGCCGAGAATGTCGCCACTGATGATCTTGCCGATGCGAGAGCGGATCTGCCGGTCCTCGACATCGACGTTTTTGATCTCGTTCTCGATGGCCTGTTCGTCATTGGTCAGATACTCGTATACGTCGCCGGTGCGGTGCACGTAGTTCTGACGTTCAAGCGTGTCCAACGTATCACGGATATGTTGTTCCAGTTCAGGGATGTTCTCATCGAACCGGTCGAGGATGAGAATGCGCAGATTGCGTACGTTGGCTGTGAAGCCTTCGACGTGTTTGACCAGAAGTAATGCCTTCAGCAATGGGAGGGCATAACGGCAGGTTTGCGCATCGAGCTCGCGCGGTGCCTGATTGATGCGATGGTTCACCGTGCTCTGGATGGTGCCGGACACCCCCTCATACAGCGCACTGAACGGCACCAGTGTGCCGACCTTCTTGTCTTTGTAATCCACTTGGGCGCTGCTGATCGTGGCCAGCAGCGAGCGCTCTCCCACCGAACGGTGCTGCCCCTCAAAGAATCCCGCACTGCTCATGCCGCGCATTGCCGCTTGGAACAACGCGAACTCGTAATTGATGAGTGGGTAGGTGGCGGTGAAGTCCTCTTTTGAGCCGAATTTGTTGGTGTCGCGGAATTGGCGTGTGTTGCCCCCGCCCTGGAAGGTGAACAGGGCATCCAATTCGTCGTGATGCTTGCGCCAGAGTTCTTCGGTTTCGGCTTCGCCCTGTTCGGTTTTGAGGAGGAGTCGCTTCTGGATGACCTCGATGGCGTCCGCGCTGGAGAGTTTCAGATTGATGGCGAAGCGGCCTTTGATCTTGGTGAAGTCCAGTCCTTGGCGGACCGTGCGGTCGCCGACCACGGCGTCGATGTCTTCCTGCGAGGTGACAATCACCCACACGCGCCCGTTGGTGCGGGAGAACAGTTCCTCGGTGACGGTCTGCAGGTTCAACATACGATCGATATCAGTGCCGATGAACTGGCCGACTTCGTCCACCAGGAACACAAGTCGGAAATTTTCCGGCTGCCGCTGCAGCCAGTCGCGCACATCGTCGGCGAAGTCGGCGATGGTGGGGTTGTATTGCTTCTGGTAATCCTTGAGGATGTCGCGGGCCTCATTGCCAGTTGCCGTCGTGAACGCCTGGTCTATTTTGGAGCCGGAGAATGCGGCCTGTGCACGGCCTTTGGACCAGGGCTTGTTGGCCAGCCGTTCGAACTCGGTCTTGAACTGTTCGAGACAACCGTTGTTGTCGAGGTCGCGTTCCAGTTTGGCGACGTACTTGTTGGCGCCGTAATATCCGCGCGCATCGTCGAAGACGCGAATGAAGGCGTCCATCAGCGCGGTTTTGCTGCCTTTTTGCGAGATGCTGTCGATGTTGAACAGCAACGACATGGCCGGAATGCGCAAGTTGGCGTCCAGCAGCCCTTCAAGTTCGTGGTTTTCGGCCTGAAGCGCCTTGGCTTTCATGTTGTCTATGACTTCGGTGCGGGTGATCGGCTCCCTGTTGTTGTCATCGGTGCTGTGTTGGGTGGGAGCGTCACCGAGAATGTGGGAGAGGATTTTCAGCAAGTGTGATTTACCGGATCCGAAGAAGCCGGAGATCCATACGCCGTTGGTGTAATCCGCTGTCGGATCGTTATAGGTGTCGAGGAATTGTTCGAGATTGGTCTGGATCTCGTTGGTCAGCACGTATTCGCGGACCTCGTCGGCGATTTTGCCGTCATCGCTGGCCTTGACCACACCATCGATCTTCTCATCGATGTTCTTGACGAAGATCTGCTTCAGTTGCAACTCGTCGTTCATGAGTTGGCTCCCTCCGTAATCATGGTATTGAGGCTAAAGGCGCGGTAGTAATTGTCTGCGGCCAAGGTGTTGAACAGGCGCATCACCGATACGGTCGTCGCCGTTTTCTCGTATTTGCCAGGGAAGAACAGCACCACGGGAATGCTGGCAGGAAAAATCTTCTGGATAAGATCCAGCATGGCGTGCGCGCGGATATACGGGTACACATGGCCGATGCCGGTGAGGAACACGACGTGGGCTCTCTGTTCCGCCGCCGCATCTTGGTACTGGTTCGCTAGGGCATCTTTCAGCTCGCCCGCATCCGCATCGAACATGCCTGCGAGCGCCTGATAGAAGTCGTCCTCCTGCAGGTGCGGCCATTCGTCTGAATCGCCATCGGTATTATCGGCATTTTCGCCGCCGTGCATTTCGGCTTCCTGACCGATGACCGATTCGAGGATGTCGTCGCTCTGCATGATGTGGATCACTGTTTCGTACAGATCGATGACCAGCACGCCGGGAGCGGAATCGTTGGAATCCACGGGATCCATGCTTTGCAGACGGTTCACGAGCATGGGGATTCGGCGTTCTACTTCCAGTTCCTGTTCGGGAGGGTATGCGTAGATGTAGTTCGCTGGTTCGCCACCGGTGTCTTCTCCATTGCGGAAGCGTCTGCTTCGCATCGTGCGGAACAGCCCTTCGAAGTCTTGTTCGATGGTGCGTGGATGCCGACGTATCTCGTCATCGGGATTCGTCATATCCGTCTCTCCTCATGCGCTCTTGTATGAAGCTGTCTGTGCTTGCGTTCCGATGCCCTGATTGTCCCTCATCGTTCCCTCGTTGGGAAGAATCGGAATGATTCGGGCCTGTTTTCAAGGATAGCGGTCACCGACTTGCTCAGTAGGGAAGGCAGCAGCGTGTCACTTTCCTTTTCCCATAATTCCGCCTCGCTCATGGCCTTGAACACGTTGGAGCGCAGTTTGCCGGCGGTGAGCGCGCTGAGCTCCTCCAGTTCAGGGTGCCACATCGATTTGGCTTGGATGAACCGGTCATAATCATCCTTGTTGAGCGTTGAGAATCCCATCAGATACCGTTCACGCAGCACCTCGTTGGCGAATTCTCCCACCAATGCGTAATACCGGCACATGGCCACCCACATCAATGCCTGACGATCCGATGCGGGAGTGTCATCGTCTGCCAGGTAGTGGATTTCCGTCTCGGTGAGTGCACTCAACCGTTTCAATACCTCGCTGACAACGCGGGAGTTCGCCGAGCGGGTGCGGATGGAGAGCACGTTCCCTTCGATGGCCTGCTTGCGGATGCGGGTTATGCGTTCCCCGATTTCGTGGTCTATGGCTGTTGTTCCGTTCGTGGATTCTACGTCGGACGTCGTGTACTCGTGTTCGTTCTCGACAAAGAGTGTGGCAAGGATCTTCCCTTGCAGGGCAAGAAGTCCTCCGACCGTGAACGACAACCGATAGCGCTCGTTCTGCGGGTTCTCCGCACCATACGAACCAGCCATCAGCCCTCCTTACTATTCACAGCACGAGAATGTTTCAGGATACGCGCGGGGTGGGATATAAGTACCCGTGAATCAGTCCGCGCAGACCGCCTTTATAGTCGAACGTATGTTCTAGCATAGGGGTCAATAATCAAGGAGCACATCGAAAGAGCGGAATGAATCAAGACCCGTTGAGGAGAGTTCAGGAGATACTTCATGATTTAGTCTTCTTTCTTCAAGACAATATCTCATGGGAACAATTCTTGACCGACTGCCTATTCGCGGTAGTTTCAGCAGTGATATTGGTTGCTTTCTGGAATAAAGTTAAACAGCGCTTTTTAATTGACAGCAACCGAGTCCCCTTCGTTGACATCGATATGCACAACCAGCGGATACGTAATATCGGATCCGAATCAGCAACCAACATCTTGCTGTTTCACATCGTTGATAACCACGATGATGAACATACACAGATACACTTCATGAACGACATTCCCTCTCTCTTGTCTGGAGAGAGCATCGAAGGACGTCTGACTATGGATACTTGCTTTTGGCCTGAATTCTTCCTTCTGCAATACACGAACGCTGTCGGCATGACATTCTGGTCGGTGGTTGCTCCATCAAACAATAGAGGAGATCCACCGGTCATACATCCCCCTCATAAGCCAGGCTGGCTCCGACGCCCTCTACCAAGTTATCCATCAACACGCAACTTTCGCTATCCACTATGGATGAAAAGAAAGCTGAAAGTACATCCCCTAGTGGATCGCCTCAAAATCCGTTGGGCAATGAAAAAGCATGGGATGCAATAACAATATTCATGAATTAGAGCAATTTCACTCCCAATGCAGCAAGATGTTGTATCGAATATGCGATTGCACAAAGTATTGACTATTCCCCGCACGAAGGAACAAGTACTTCTCAATAGGCCAGAAAAGAGGTTTTCAGTCATGACAACTGAAATCGACGCCGCAGCAAGACATTTCTACGACAGAATGATGCGGCATATTTCAGAACACACACAATCTAATATTGCTGCCGATTTGATAATTCAGCAGCAATATGTCGATACTGCTGCGCCCGTTGACAAGTTCCTAAGCTCGGCACAGACCATTCTGTCTTCCGAATCGGAGGGTTTCAACTCAAGAATCGGCGGCCACTATTGGGCAGACGATAGTCGTGATCTTATTGCCGTCATTCAGGCTCTGCGAGATTTCAATACGGCAATTCAACCTCAAGGATGGGAGTTGCAAACCAAGCCGGGCACATTCCTCAACCAACTGTTTGACTATTTGTCGTTTCTGTCAGAAAGCGGAGGAAGCGAAATACCCCCAGATATCCCGCGAATGAACGACTTCCTACTTGCAAAGACAGCCATATTCTCCCTTAAGGAAAAAGAAGTAGATAACCAACTCTTCCCAGATCTGGTTGATATACGTCAGCTAGGCAAGGGTAGCTATGCGAAAGTCTGGTCAGGAGTAGATGAGAAAACAGGGGTAAGAATCGCCTTTAAACGAGCGAATGACGGATTATCCGATGAAGATATGACCCGTTTCCGGCATGAATTCGATATCATGCATCGCCTTGACTCCCCGTATATTGTAAAAGCGTACTCTTATGATCCCGTTCGCCACCAATACACAATGGAATACGTGCCACAAACGCTTAGTGATTTCATGCGGAAAAACAATAACAAGCTCAGCCCAAGACGGCGAAAGGACCTCGCCCTTCAATTCCTACGAGGTATGAGATATATCCACAGCAGCAGCCTGTTACATAGGGACCTAAGTTATACCAACGTTCTCATTCACGCATATACGGATGGATCAGCATCATTGAAAATCAGCGATTTCGGTTTGACTAAGGATCTGAATCTCTCATTGACAAGAACCAGTGAATCTAGGAAAGGCTCACTGCTTGATCCTTTCCTAGATTCTTACGGTGATTATGCGACGGTTAACGAGATGTATTCTGTTGGCATGATCCTGAACATGATTTTTCATGGATCAAAATCTCTTCAATCAAAATCTGAAGTCGATACAATTATCAGTCACGCGACCTCATCACGGGTCGATCAACGCTATACAAATGTGAAAGATATCGGACTTGCGATTGACAATATTCCACTAAGTGACATTATCGCGTGACCCAATCAGCACGAGTGAATTAATATTCAATCTTACCAATATACGAGGCTGGACGACCTCACCGTCGCTTATCAACGCCGCCGGCGTTGGCTCGACGTTTCCTAATTAGGCCTCGGCTGGGACCGCCACACCAAATGCAACATCCCAGCCATGGCCTATAACATCAGCCTCACCGTCGCCCCTCACCACCAAGTAACCAATCCATAGTGTGAACCTGTCTTCCCCTCATGACCAACCAGGCGTTCATCGTCCAGCGTAATCAGTGTTTTCGGATAACCGTCACGCACTGCACGCAACGACGATAGTTCTCGTTCCAAAGCATGCGGGTCGCGCACGGATTCACTCACCTGATGGTATCGAGGCCCGTCCGAACCATTGGTGATGAAATCAATCTCCCCGCTGGCACTTTGCCCCACAAATGCCTCCCCTTCTATGCGCATCAGTTCAAGGAACAACACGTTCTCCAACAGACGTCCGGTATCACGTACCTTGTTGAAGCACAGCACACAACGGATACCCAGATCCGCGGCATAATACATACGTTCCTGCCGTAACGCACGTTTATCTTTGATGTCATAGTGCCGCACCGGATAGAGGATGAACGCAGCTGCAAGCCCCTTCAAATAGTTGAATATCGTAAGTGACGATATTTTCGTGCCCATTGAGGTCATGACATCTGCAATGGATTTAGGGTTGACGAGATTGTCTACACTATCAAAGAGATAACGAGTGGCCGTTTCCAATGCCGCAATGTTGGAAATACCCAGCCGCACAGCCGCATCCTTGAACTGCACGGTGTTGAGGATGCCGTCGAGGTAGTCGTACAGCATCGTCGTGTCGCCGGAAAACACGACCGTGTCATGCAACGCTCCTGTTTAAAATGTATTTATTCTTTTGGCTCTGTTAAACCATAATTGACATACAAAGCGATAGTGGGGATGACTGAATAGAATCATCCCCACTATCAATCAATCGGCTAAAGAATCGATTCCATTACGTGGTTCACGGAATTTATAGCGTTCCAGTATGCATCTGTCGCTATTTGGATGTTCTTTGATTGTTCTTCTGCGATATGTCGGTTTCCCAACAAATGCGTGGGAATCTGAAGCTCTTTGAGACTATCCACAGAAATCCTGGCTCTTGACGAGGAAGATCCGGTGGAAAGGTTGCAGATTTGCTGGGTTATTGCATCGGAACGCAATATGGGGATGATGGCATATCTCGACTCGTAGGGAAGATGATTGTTATCCTTCCACTTCAGTGTATACACTTCACCGGAAACCATAACCGGATGAGGGGCATCAGTCGGTACGATTCCGATTCGTTTCTTCCGTGGGTTTATTCTCGTCAGGTAAATATCACCGGAATCAAGCGCACGCAGCCTGCTGGCGGTAAGGTCTGACCCTTTCACTGAATCGATGCGTTGAATGCAACCGTGAATATCCGAAATCCATGGGACTTCGAGATACGAGTAGAGGCTATCCGTGTTCAATGGTGTGAAATCGCTTTTGACATCGAACATTTCCCCGAGCGGGGTGCAGCCATCCTCGTTTTGTGCTCCGCTGAGGATTCTACCCGCATCGATTCGTTCGGTGTTGATGTCGCTTTGCGGACACCATGCTGCGACGGATCCGTCCCGACCGATCTGATGTACGCCTGAGAAGAATTCTTGGCTTTCCTTGAGAATGTCTACGAGGTCGTTTCGTTCCAATGCCTTGTAGGTGGTTTTTCCAGTATCGTAGCCGATATTGTTCGCAACAGCCCCGAAGACGTATTTCGGAGGGGCGGATGTGGCGTCCTTCTTGATCACCGCGAGAATACATGTCTTGGATGCTGAACGGCCGAACGGTTGGAACGCCCCGGCAGGAAGGCTTATGGTCTGGCTCAGCCAGACTTTGCCCAATAGCCAGTCGCGGAAGTCCCTGTAGGCGGGGATGTTCAGCAACCCTTCGGGAAGAATGATGAACATCCTTCCTCCCGGCTTTAGCAGTCGGATGGACAGTTCCACGAACAATATATCCAGTTCCTGGCTGTCGCGGCCGAAAGCTGTTTCATAGTTCTTCAGGACGGCTTTGTTGCCGTAGGATGTGGTGAATGGGGGGTTTTCGAGCACAAGGTCGAATGTCCCGTAGGGAAGATGGCCGCCGAGCAAGGAATCTCCCTGATAAATATTGTTCCATCCATCGCCGTGCATGATCATATTGATCTTGGTCAGTACATGAAGGTCATAGTCGGCTTCCTGTCCCCAGATGTGTTTTTCGACCAGCTCGCGTTCATCCACGAGAATGTCATGAGCCGGGCGTCCCGATGTCTGCAATACCTGATTCACGTGGGTGAACGCCTTGATCAGGAACCCTCCCGAACCGGCAGCCGGGTCCACGAATCGTTCACCGTATTGCGGGTCGGAGGCTTCCACGATGTAGTCGACCAGCTCACGGGGCGTGAAGTATTGGTCGAATTCTCCTCGCAGCGTCGTTTTGAGGAAAATTTCGTACACGGCTCCTTTGATGTCGTCTCCCGTGCCGAGGAAGGAGAATGGTTCCAGACGGTCCACGACTTTCAATAGCGCATCTTCGTCCTTTATCTGGATGGAGACATCGTCATCGTCGTAGATACCGGAGTACTTGTTGGTCGCCTCCTCGAAGAGTTTTCTGAACACTTCCAGTTGTTGTGCGCCACTGGCTTCGGCCGATACCTGGAGCCATTGCCGTGAGAATCGGTTTTCCCGGGCTTCCTTTAGAGCCCTCCGTTCCTCGTTCATCTTAACCAGCAGGATTTTGGTCATTTCCTTGAAGGATTGATCGGATCGGATCAAAGCCTGTTTTTCAATAATGTCCTTGCACTCTTTGATGACGCGATACAGGACATCCTGAGACATGATGGTTACGAGGGTGCTGCGAACCTCGCGCAACTGGATACCGGTCAGAATGTTCTTTGGTCGGCGTGAAAGACTCGATATGAGTTGGTTCTTTGAGGGAATGCCGGGCATGGCCGCCCCCGTGGAGACGTTCACTCCTTTGAGATCATGTCCGTTGGTCACGAATGCGCAATAGGCGGATTGGACGTCCACCAGTTTTGCGTAGGACGTTACCTGAAGTACATCGGTGTCATTGATCGTGTGGCTCGGCTTTTTTGCGTCGATGATGATTTCCGGGCGGCCGTCCACAAGGATCTCGATATCGCTGTACAGCGTGACTTTCCTGCTGCCCGCTTGAACGGTGATGGGGTTCTCGAACCGCATTTCCTTCTCGGAATATCCCAATGACCGTAAGTATGGCATGATGATTTTCTGCTTCGCGTCCTCTTCGGAATGGACTGCGACGCCGGTTGAAAAATCACTTAGGGGGGGGGTGAGGCTCACGGGCATGTACTACTCCTTAATTGTTGTTGTTCTTCACGTCGAACGGCAGTCCGTTTTCGCGTACTACGGCTTTGAGGAAGATGGTGACAGCTCCGGTCATGTTCAATCCCAATGGTTCCAGTACTCTCATGGCCTGGTCTTTGAGTTCGGGGTCGAGGCGCATGGTCGTGGTCGGTGTGTTCGCCATACCCGCTCCTCCTTTCCTTGCAAATATCGGATATGTACAGTGTACTTGCCAATCTATGCGGCCATGTCCCAATACTCCATATACGGCGGCATGACGCCAATCCAGGACGCCCTGAGGAAGGGCTGGACGCCCGAACGCATCGAGGGACGGCTCACGGTCGGATTCCCCGACGACCCGCGCATGAGGGCCAGCCACGAGTGCCTCTACCAGTAGATCTACGCCAAGCCGCAGAGGATCCTGGATCTCAGGCAGTACCTGCCCAGAGGCAAGCGGCGCCGCACGCGCGCCAAGGGCAGGAGGCCGAAGGGGCCGCGCATCCCGATGCGCGTGCCGATCGCCCAGCGGCCCAAACGTGTCGACTCGCGGCATGAGTTCGGCCATTTCGAGTCCGACACCGTCATCGGCACGGCCCCCTCGAAACGGTGCATCGACACGCAGGTCGAACGCAAGAGCCGCCGCCTGTTCGCCCGCTTCATCGAGGACAAGAGCGCGCTGGCGACCGCGCGCGCCGAATACGACTGTGTCTGTTCAATAGAAAGTGGGCCGTGTGAGCGTGTGGAAAGTCTCCAGATGAGCGGCAGGTTTTAGTCCATTTCA
>PPYF01103382.1_pt1 | contig 12456 bp, 10 predicted proteins | sample 1559871 | NCBI WGS metagenome assembly PPYF01 (sample SAMN08240021, study PRJNA423297) | Human gut metagenome, whole genome shotgun sequencing project. | reverse complement strand
GTCTAGTATTTTTTGTGTAATCGCAGGGTTACTTATGGCACTATTTTCTACTCAAATTATTTCACAATTTGCAAACGGAAATGAAGCCATGATTGCTGTTGGGCAAAAATCGCTTATGGCAAACGGCTTCTCATTCTTCCTCTTTGGCTTTTATACAGTATATTCTTCTTTATTCCTTGCACTTGGAAAAGGTACTGCCGGTTTTATTCTTGGATCCTGCCGACAAGGTATTTGCTTTGTTCCTGTTATTATGCTTCTTCCGGCACTTTGGGGAATGAATGGAGTACTATATGCTCAACCGATTGCAGATATTATTTCTGCTATTGTCACGGCCTTTATGGCATTACATCTCCATAAAGAATTAGCAGAAGCAGAAGTTAGGATTTGTTCAAATAAATAAAGCACAATAAAAGTTTCATGTTTTTATATTATCTGTCAGCAGCAGAAAAGAAAAAACGCTGCTGGACAGAAGATTTTCTGCGCTGAAATATTTGTCTGTTAAGATTGAAAAAACGGAGTCCTTGTGATATACTTTATATTTGCGTTGGACTCTTTTTTTTACGTGAAAGGAGTCTGTTATGGGGAAAAAAATTTAAAAGGCAAAGAGTGTGGAAAAGGTATTTTTCAAAGAAAGGACAGTTTATATTTCGCAAGGTTTTATGCTAAAAATGGTACGCGTCAAAATAGATATTTCAAAACGCTGCCAGAAGCAAAAAAATGGCTTATTTCTTGAAGCGGCAGCACATTCTCATTGTGTGATGAAGCAGGAATCAAACGCTTTTATATGCACTCCTTACGACATACTTATGCTACACGCGCGATTGAACGTGGCGTACAACCTAAAGTGCTGCAACAGCTTTTAGGGCACGCAAGTATAAAAACAACAATGGACAGATATGTTCATGTTACGGATGAGTCACTGGTAAATGCAATACGTCAATTTCAACAAGCTACGCCGCCAGTTAAACAAAAAGGGCGTAAAAAGGGCGTATAAGAAATATAGAGAAAGGCAGAAACCCGCAAAATTATAGGGTTTCTGGACAGGTAAAGACAAAAATGAAATTAGGAATCGTAGGTTTACCAAATGTAGGAAAAAGTACATTATTTAATTCTTTGACAAAGGCGGGAGCAGAATCAGCAAATTATCCATTTTGTACGATCGACCCGAACGTGGGAGTTGTAACAGTGCCGGATGAGCGTCTCAACGTACTTGGAGAGATGTATCACACAAAGAAAATTGTCCCGGCGGCGATTGAGTTTGTAGATATTGCAGGACTTGTAAAAGGAGCGTCAAAAGGAGAGGGACTTGGAAATCAATTTCTTGCAAATATTCGTGAAGTAGATGCAATTGTGCATGTGGTAAGATGTTTTGAGGACAGCAATATCGTGCATGTAGATGGAAGTATTGACCCGATTCGTGATATAGAGACAATTAATTTAGAGTTGATCTTTTCTGATATTGAGATGTTGGAAAGACGTATTGCAAAAGCGGTAAAAGTGGCACGCAATGATAAAGCGGTAGCAAAAGAGTTAGAACTTCTTGAACGAATCAAAGCACATCTGGAAGAAAATAAGATGGCGAGAAGCTTTACTGTAAATGATGAAGATGAGCAGGCGCTTCTTGAAAGTTATAATCTTCTGACATACAAGCCGGTCATCTTTGCGGCAAATGTGACAGAAGATGATCTTGCAAATGACGGAGCTGACAATGACGGAGTGCAGGCTGTCAAGGAATATGCAGAAAAAGAAGGCTGTGAAGTGTTTGTTGTATGCGCACAGATTGAACAGGAGATTGCAGAGCTGGATGATGATGAGAAAAAGATGTTTTTGGAAGATCTCGGATTGGAAGAGTCTGGTCTGGAAAAACTCATCAAAGCAAGCTATAGTCTGCTTGGACTTATCAGCTACCTGACAGCAGGTGAGCAGGAGGTAAGGGCATGGACGATTAAAAAAGGAACAAAAGCGCCTCAGGCAGCCGGAAAGATTCACTCTGATTTTGAACGTGGATTTATCCGTGCAGAGATCGTAAGTTATGATGATCTTATGGATTGTGGAACCTATACAGCGGCAAAGGAAAAAGGGCTTGTCAGACTGGAAGGGAAAGAATATGTTGTGCAGGATGGAGATATTATTTTATTCCGATTCAATGTGTAGAGCTTGAGAAAGAAGGAAGAAAATGGCAGAGAGTATTAATTTCCCGAATTTGGGAATTCATTTGGAACATGTGGGACAAAAGATATCGATATTCGGATTTGATATTGCATATTATGGAATGATTATAGGAATCGGGATTCTGGCAGGGATTTTGATGGCTGTAAAAGAGGCAAAACGGACAAAGCAAAACCCGGAGACCTATTATGATCTGGCGCTCTATGCGGTGATCTTTTCCATCATCGGTGCCCGGCTTTACTATGTGGCGTTTTCATGGGATTTGTATAAAGATGATCTGTTGAGTATTCTGAATCTCCGCGAGGGAGGGCTTGCAATTTATGGTGGAGTAATCGCTGCTATGATTACTGTGTTTGTGTTTTCACGCAGAAGAAAGATTTCTTTTGGATTGCTTGTGGATACGGCAGGACTTGGGCTGATATTGGGACAGATTATCGGCAGATGGGGGAATTTTTTTAACCGAGAGGCGTTCGGAGAATATACCAACAATCTGTTTGCCATGCAGCTTCCGGTAGATGCGGTTCGGGCATCGGATATCACGGAAAAGATGCGGGAACATATCAAGGTGATCGATGGAATTGAGTTTATACAGGTACATCCTACCTTTTTGTATGAGTCGGTATGGAATATCGGTGTGCTCGTAATCCTATTATTGTGGAGAAAACATAAAAAATTTAACGGAGAAATCTTTTTGATGTATCTGTTTGGATATGGTGTCGGAAGATTTTGGATTGAAGGACTTCGGACAGATCAACTGCAATTTTTCAACGGAGTTGCTGTATCACAGGTTCTTGCGGTTGTGCTTGTTCTAGTATCAGCAGTTTTATTAGTGATTGGAAGAAAGAAAGTTGTTACAATTGAACAAAAATAGTAGACGAATTGAAATTAATTTGTTATACTTGTTGAAAAGAAGGGGATATCACTTATGCTATTGATATAGGAGGATGAGAGATGTATTGTAAAAATTGTGGAAAAGAGATTGACGACAATGCAAATGTATGCACATACTGTGGAACAGCACAAGGGCAGGGAGGCATGGTGTCGTCAGCAAACAATGACAGCGGGAGCTTTGGATGGAGTGTTTTAGGATGTTGTATTCCCATCGTAGGCTTGATTTTATTCCTTGTCTGGAACAAAGAAAAACCGAATACTGCGAAAAAAGCAGGAATCGGAGCGATTGTTGGTGTGGTTCTCAGTATACTGTTCTATGCTATTATCTTCGTGATTGGAATCGGATCGGCAAGTATGGGATATTATTACTAAAAGATGCACGCTTTTATTTATAAGTGGTTACCGATATTTTTCGGTTGTCACTGCAGAAAAGAACGATCATTTCATTTTCGAGGAGTCCAGTTCCCGATTTGTGCGAGATGTACAGGCGAATTGGTTGGCATGATTTTATTTTTCTGCCTGTGCGCATGGTACATACCAAATCTTGGGTTGACTGTTCTGCTGATGATACCGCTGCTCATAGATGGTTTCTTACAATTTTTGACTTCATATGAGAGCACGAACAGCAGAAGATTTGTGACAGGTCTGCTCTTTGGATATGCGTTTGCGTGCCTGTTTGTGAAAAGTATTTTGTTTGTATATCATGCAGGGTATGACAGCTTTTTGGAGCGTCACGGAATAGAAAAAATAATTAGTGTGAGGGAAAAGTAGTGGAGAACTGCTTTTCCCTTTTTGTATTTTAAAAGAAACAAAAACGAACTAGACTTTTAACTTCGAAAGGATTATAATATCATATATGTCAAAATACAATTTTGAAAATTTGAAGGAGGAACAAACCAATGGGAAGAAAAATGAAAACCATGGATGGTAATCATGCAGCAGCTCATGCTTCATATGCATTCACAGATGTTGCAGCTATTTACCCTATTACACCTTCATCAGTTATGGCGGAAGCTACAGATGAATGGGCTACACAAGGTAGAACAAATATTTTTGGACAGACAGTTCAGGTTACAGAAATGCAGTCAGAAGCAGGTGCAGCTGGTACAGTGCACGGATCTTTAGCAGCAGGTGCTCTTACAACAACATATACAGCATCTCAGGGATTACTGCTTATGATTCCTAATTTATATAAAATCGCAGGAGAACAATTACCAGGTGTATTCAACGTATCAGCACGTGCTTTGGCCAGCCATGCATTATCAATTTTTGGTGATCATTCTGACGTATATGCCTGCCGCCAGACAGGATGTGCGATGCTTTGTGAATCAAGCGTACAGGAAGTTATGGACTTGACACCGGTTGCACATTTATCAGCAATCAAAGGAAAGATTCCGTTTATCAATTTCTTTGACGGATTCCGTACATCTCATGAGATTCAGAAAATCGAGACTTGGGATTATGAAGATTTAAAAGATATGGCAGATATGGATGCGATTGATGCGTTCAGAAAACATGCGTTGAATCCAAATCATCCTTGTCAGAGAGGTTCTGCTCAGAACCCGGATATCTTCTTCCAGGCAAGAGAAGCATGTAATCCATTCTACGATGCAATGCCGGCAATCGTTCAGGAATACATGGATAAAGTTAATGAAAAGATTGGAACAAACTATAAATTATTCAATTACCATGGCGCAGAAGATGCAGAACATGTAATTATCGCTATGGGTTCTGTATGCGATACAATCGACGAGACAGTTGATTATTTATTGGCAGCAGGAAGAAAAGTAGGTGTTGTAAAAGTTCGTCTTTACAGACCATTCTGTGCAGAAGCTTTGATCAATGCAATTCCAGAATCTGTAAAACAGATCACAGTTCTTGACAGAACAAAAGAACCAGGTGCACTTGGCGAGCCATTATACTTAGACGTAGTTGCATCATTGAAAGGAACAAAATTTGATGCAGTACCTGTATTTACAGGACGTTACGGATTAGGTTCTAAAGATACAACACCGGCTCAGATCGTTGCAGTATATGACAATACTGAAAAACAGAAATTCACAATCGGTATTGTGGATGATGTGACAAACTTATCATTAGAAGTTGGAGCTCCATTAGTTACAACACCGGAAGGAACAATCAACTGTAAATTCTGGGGACTTGGCGCTGACGGTACTGTAGGTGCTAACAAGAACTCTATCAAGATCATCGGTGACAATACAGATATGTATGCACAGGCTTACTTTGATTATGACTCTAAGAAATCAGGCGGTGTGACAATGTCTCACTTACGTTTCGGTAAGAGCCCGATTAAATCAACATACCTGATCAAACAGGCGAATTTTGTTGCCTGTCATAATCCGTCTTATATTAACAAATATAACATGGTTCAGGAATTGGTTGACGGTGGTACATTCTTATTGAACTGCCCATGGGATATGGAAGGTATTGAAAAACATTTACCAGGACAGGTGAAGGCATTTATTGCAAACCACAACATCAAATTCTATGTAATTGATGGTATCAAGATTGGTAAAGAGATCGGACTTGGCGGACGTATCAACACAGTTCTTCAGTCAGCTTTCTTCAAACTTGCAAACATCATTCCGGAAGAACATGCAATCGAATTAATGAAAGCAGCTGCAAAAGCTTCTTATGGTAAAAAAGGTGATAAGATTGTACAGATGAACTACGATGCAATCGATGCCGGTGCAAAACAGGTTGTTGAGATTGAAGTTCCAGAGTCTTGGAAAAACGCTGAAGATGAAGGTTTATTTACACCGGAAGTAAAAGGCGGAAGAGAAGACGTTGTTGATTTCGTTAAAAATATTCAGGCAAAAGTAAATGCTCAGGAAGGTAACAGTTTACCAGTATCTGCATTTACAGAATATGTAGATGGTACAACACCTTCAGGATCATCTGCATATGAAAAACGTGGTATTGCAGTAGATATCCCTGTATGGGTACCGGAAAACTGTATCCAGTGTAACCGCTGTGCATATGTATGTCCTCACGCAGTTATCCGTCCGGTTGCTCTGACAGAAGAAGAGGCAGCAAATGCTCCAGAAGGATTAGAAGCAATCGATATGGTTGGTATGCCAGGACTGAAATTTACAATGACAGTATCTGCTTATGACTGTACAGGATGTGGTTCATGTGCTAACGTATGCCCAGGTAAGAAGGGTGAAAAAGCTCTTGTTATGAAGAACATGGAAGAAAATGCTGGAAAACAAGACTTCTTCGATTACGGAAGAGAGATTCCTGTAAAACCAGAAGTAGTTGCAAAATTCAAGGAGACTACAGTAAAAGGAAGCCAGTTCAAACAACCACTTTTAGAGTTCTCAGGAGCTTGTGCAGGTTGTGGAGAGACTCCATATGCAAAATTAATCACACAGTTATTTGGTGACAGAATGTACATCGCAAACGCAACAGGTTGTTCTTCAATCTGGGGTAACTCTTCACCATCTACACCATATACAGTAAACGAAAAAGGACAAGGTCCTGCATGGTCTAACTCATTATTTGAAGACAATGCTGAGTTTGGTTACGGTATGTTATTAGCTCAAAAAGCGTTGAGAAATGGATTGAAAGCAAAAGTAGAATCTGTTGCAGCTTCTGAAGCAGCTTCTGAAGAAGTGAAAGCAGCTTGCAAAGAATGGTTAGATACATTCAACTGCGGAGCTACAAACGGAACAGCTACAGATAACTTAGTTGCAGCTTTAGAAGGTGCTGACTGCGAAGTTTGCAAAGACATCGTAAATAACAAAGACTTCTTAGCGAAAAAATCTCAATGGATCTTCGGTGGAGACGGTTGGGCTTACGATATCGGATTCGGTGGTGTTGACCATGTATTGGCATCTGGTCAGGATATCAACATTATGGTATTCGATACAGAAGTTTATTCTAATACAGGTGGACAATCTTCTAAATCTACACCAACAGGTGCAATCGCTCAGTTTGCAGCAGGCGGTAAAGAAGTGAAGAAGAAAGATATGGCAAGCATCGCAATGAGCTACGGATATGTATATGTAGCACAGATCGCTATGGGAGCTGACTTTAACCAGACTGTAAAAGCAATTGCAGAAGCAGAAGCTTATCCAGGACCATCATTGATCATTGCTTACGCTCCATGTATTAACCATGGTATCAAGAAGGGTATGAGCAAAGCTCAGACTGAAGAAGAATTAGCAGTAAAATCAGGATACTGGCACAACTTCCGTTTCAATCCTGCAGCAGAGAACAAATTTACACTTGACAGTAAAGCTCCAACAGAAGACTACAAAGAATTCTTAAATGGAGAGGTTCGTTACAATGCATTGGCAAGAATGAATCCGGAAAGAGCAGAAGAATTATTTGCAAAATCTGAAGAAGCAGCAAAAGAGAGATATGCTTACCTGAATAAGCTTGTTACTCTTTATGGAAATGATGCTGAATAATCAGAATCAATAAAAGATATAAAACTCCTGGTATAACAAACATATTGTTATGCCGGGAGTTTTTTGTACATGGTCAAAGGAGAAAATAAATGTTAGATGATATCCGAAAAAAAATTGATGAGATAGACAACAGCATGAAGCCATTGTTTTTAGAACGGCTGACATGTTCAAGACAGGTTGCAGAAGCAAAGGCGAAGACAAAAGAAGAGGTATATGTGCCAAAGCGGGAAGAGGAAATTATAGAGGACAGATCAGAAGACACAGAAGGAGAAACGCAAGAGGCATACACTGCGTTTTTGAAAGATGTGATGCAGATCAGCAGAAGATATCAATATGGAGTTCTAAAAGAACTGCAGGAAGAAGTTTTGAAAACAACGCTGAAAAGTGCAGGATTTACAGGAAAAGAGCCACATGAACGAGTGGTCATGAAATTTTGCTGCGAGAAAAAAGAAATGGGATTGTATATGCATATGTTGTATCTGAATCGGATAGCGGTAAGTGGAGCATCGGCAATGGAAGATGGAAAGAAGCTCAGCTGTGAGCTTACGCTGGAGGGGAACGTGAACGAAGAAAATATGAGACGTATGATTTGCCAGTTTTGGAAAGAGACAGGTGCATTTGCTATCGTCAATTTAAAGTAGAATAAAAGAGTGGTATTTATTGATGATTTCGATAAATGCCACTCTTTTATAAAATAAATCAATTTTACAGGGGGAATAGATTCAAGTAGAATAGACGGGTAAAAATAAAGGAGGATTAGTAAATTATGAAAAGAAAAGCATTATCGTGTATTTTGGCATTGACAATGTGTGTAGCGCTTTTGGTATCAGGCTGTGGAAACACAAAGTCGGACAAAAATGACGATGGTAAAAAATCAAGTAAAAAAGATGAGATACATATAGCGATTTCTGCGAATCCGCCATCGCTGGATCCGCAATCGGTAAATTCCAATATCGTCGGGGGAATTGGAATTCATGTATACGAATCGCTGTTTGCAATGGATGAAAATTATGAGCCAACACCTGTCTTAGCAGAGTCTTATGAGGTGAGCGATGATGGAATGATTTATACGATCAAGCTTCGACAGGGTGTGAAATTCCACAATGGGGAGGAGATGACGGCAGATGATGTTGTTGCATCTATGAACCGCTGGATTGAAACCTCTCCGAAAGCGAACACGTTGATTGGAGGCTCTACATTTGAAAAAGTAGATGACTATACTGTGAATTTAAAAGTAAATCAGGCGTCATCTGACATAATTATGATTCTTGCAAGTCCGATTCAGTTTGCTGCGATTTACCCGGCAGAAGTGGTTGAATCAGTAGCCGCAGACGGTATCAGCGAATATATTGGTACGGGACCTTACAAAGTGTCTGAGTGGAAACAGGATCAATATGTAAAATTGGAGAAAAATGAGGATTATCAGCCTTCAAAAGACGCATCGACAGGTATTGCGGGCGAAAAGAAAGCAGCTACAGAGATACTTTATTTTGATGTAGTTACAGATGCGGCAACTCGTATTGCAGGTCTGCAGAATGGTCAGTATGATATTGCGGAGGAAATTCCGGCAGATAATTATGAAGAACTGTCAAAAGATGAATCTTTAAAAATGAGCGTTGAAAGAGGAGGTACACTGAATTTGTTCCTCAATACAACGGAAGGAATCATGGCAGATGTAAATATGAGACAGGCAATTCTTGCAGCACTGAACTGTGACGATATTCTTCTTGCAAGTTATGGTAACAAAGATTTATATGAAGTGAATGCAGGATGGTGCGTGCCTACAGATACTCAGTGGGGAACAGATGCAGGAAAAGAATACTATAACCAAAATGATGTGGAAAAAGCAAAAGAATTACTGAAAAAAGCAGGATATAATAACGAAAAGATTGTTTTGGTAACGACCCCGGATTATGCAGAAATGTATAATGCCACTTTGGTTGTGCAGGAACAGCTAAAGAAAGCGGGAATCAATGCAGAAGTAGAAAGCTATGATTTTAGTACTTTTATGGAACATCGAGCAGATCCGAAACAGTTTTCTATGTTCATTACAAGTAACAGTTATAATATGCTTCCAATCCAGCTTTCTGTATTGGATAAAGGCTGGGCAGGTCTGGACCGTCAGGAAGTCACAGATGGAATCGCAGCGATCCGTTCGGCGGCGACAGCGGAAGATGCTTCTGCAGCATGGGCAGATTTGCAGACATTCTTATATGAATATGGTGCAGCTACGGTACTTGGACATTACACCGGAGTGAATGCCATGAGTGCAAATGTAGATGGTGTGGATTATTTGAGATTTCCGATTTATTGGAATGCAACAGCTTCAAAATAGAAACAGGTTAACAGCGGAGTGCAAAAGCAGTCCGCTGATTTTATGAGAAGGGAAGTGTATTTGGATGTTATCATATATTTTTAAACGTATTTTATCACTGATACCGGTTTTGCTTGTAGTGTCCTGTGTTGCTTTTTTGATTGTATATATGATACCGGGCGGACCGGCGACGGCATTACTTGGAATGGAAGCAACAACGGAACAGATACATACTTTGAATGCAGAGTTGGGATTTGACCGTCCATTTCTTACACAATATGTGGATTGGTTTGAGAAAGTACTTCAAGGCGATTGGGGGACATCATATTTTTTACATCAGTCTGTATTAGAGGCTATCGCAGAATATTTTCCGCCAACATTGAGTCTTGCAATCCTTGCACAGATTATTGCGCTGCTGTTAGCGGTTCCGTTGGGGATTCTTGCTGCCTGTAAAAGAGGAACTGCGGTGGATGTGGCAGCTGTCACAACTTCACTTTTGGGGGTGGCGCTTCCGGGGTTTTTGCTTAGTATGTTTTTGATGCTTATTTTTAGCGTCTACAATCATTGGTTCCCGGTAGCTGGTTATGCAAGTTTGTCAGAAGGAATACTGGAACATTTAAAATATCTGTTTGTGCCGGCACTTTCACTTGGAATTGTGCAGGCTGCATATCTTACAAGAATGATTCGTTCTTCTTTGCTTGATGTACTGCATATGAATTATATTCATACGGCACGCTCAAAAGGTCTTAAAGAGAGAACCGTAATTTTGAGATATGGTCTGAAAAATGCGGCGCCAGTCATATTGACTGCAATCGGTCAGTCTTTCGGAAGCCTCATTACCGGAACGATTGTGACAGAGACATTATTTAACATTCCGGGTCTTGGTATGCTGACGCTTAGTTCGATCAATCGAAGAGATGTATTTGTGATTCAGGGAGTGGTTCTCTTTGTCACATTGTTATATGTGATTGTGAATTTAGCAGTAGATGTACTGTATGGCTTTGTAGATCCGAGACTCCGGCCAGGATTGAAATAGGAGGTGACGAAAAATGTATTTTACACGTAAAAGTATGTCGGAGGCAAGTAAGACGATTTTTAAGGAACAAAGAGAGATTACAAAAGAAAGGATTTTGGGAAATCCTGCATTAATAATAGGAACAATCGGGTTTCTTGTCATCTTGACAGCTGCGGTTTTTGTCCCGCTTATCAGTTCTGTCGATCCGAATGCAATGTCGGTATCCGAGCGTTTCAGAGCACCCGGAGGAGCGTATTTATTTGGAACAGATGAATTTGGGAGAGATCTTTTTATTCGTCTGATGTATGGGGCAAGGGTTTCTCTTTGGGTAGGGGGAAGCGTAGCCGTATTATCCTGTGTTATTGGAACACTGATCGGAATTTATGCAAGCTATTTTAAAATATTAGATCAAATTTTAATGAGGATCTGTGACGGATTGATCGCGATACCGGGAATTCTTTTGGCGATTGCGCTGATAGCCGCATTAGGCACATCAAGCTGGAATGTAGTGATTGCGCTTACGGTTGTCTACACGCCGAGTGTTGCCAGAACAGTGAGGGCGAGGGCGTTGGTTATTCGGGAACAGCCGTATGTGGAAGCTGCCAAGGTACAGGGATTTAGCAATTTTAGAATTTTATGGAAATTAGTTTTACCAGGGGTTATTTCCCCGCTTACAGTGCAGGCATCTTTCATTTTTGCACAGGCGATTATCTCGGAAGCATCTCTCAGTTTTTTGGGAGCAGGAATCCCGGCGCCGGCGGCAAGTTGGGGAAATATGCTTCAGGCGAGCAAACTTGTTTTTTCAAAGGCGCCTTGGACGATGTTATGTCCGGGGATTGCTGTTATCGTATGCGTGCTGAGCCTGAATCTTTTGGGAGACGGTCTTAGAGATTTTCTGGATCCTAAAACGAAAGGAGGAGCAGGTAAATAATGCAAGCGAAGAACAATGAAAGAGAGCAGGAAGTACTGTTGGAAATGAAGGGGCTGAAGGTGTCGTTTCCAATTCATAAAAAATGGTTTCCGGCAGTTGACGGTGTGGATTTTTCTGTTTATCCGGGAGAAATCACAGGAATTGTAGGAGAATCGGGTTCTGGGAAAAGTGTTATGTCCCAGTCTATTCTGCGTTTGAAAGAGCATGATACATCTGTTCGGTATGAAGGAGAGATTCTCTTTGAAAAAGAGGATCTTTTGAAACGTCCTCTGTCTCAGATGCGAAAAATCCGAGGAGAAAAAATTTCTATTATTTTTCAAGATCCATTGAATTCATTGAGCCCAGTTCATACAGTTGGGAAACAGTTGAGTGAGATTCTTCTTTTTCATAAAAACATTTCCAAAAAAGAGGCGCAGGAACGTTCGATTGAAATGTTGAAATTGACAGGGATTCCAAATCCACAAAATTGTATGAAAAAATATCCGTTTGAGTTGTCGGGAGGAATGCAGCAGAGGGTGATGATTGCGATGGCGCTGGCATGTGAGCCAAAGCTTTTGATAGCGGATGAACCGACCACAGCTTTGGATGTGACGATTCAGGAACAAATTTTACATCTGATACGAAAGTTGAATGAAAAAATGGGAATGTCGGTATTGTTCATCACTCATGATATGGGCGCGGTGTCGCAGTTGTGTCACAG
>PPYF01028437.1_pt1 | contig 12457 bp, 8 predicted proteins | sample 1559871 | NCBI WGS metagenome assembly PPYF01 (sample SAMN08240021, study PRJNA423297) | Human gut metagenome, whole genome shotgun sequencing project. | reverse complement strand
TCACGTTTGCCTTCACTCAGGCGACTTTGGCCGCGAAGCGTCCCGTCTGCCTTGAAGACGTGGTCGAGGAACACTCCACCGAGGTAAAGGTCGATGATGACCGTTGCGAGTATCTGGAATCGAAGAATCTTGTCTACAAGGACTGCGACCATGAAATGTGGAAGTTCTACTCCTGCGACTGGTTCATCAAGGGCTGGCAAAATAGAGTGGTTAAATACAACTCCATGCGCGAGCTGTTGGCCGCCAATCAGGGTTACAGGACATGGAACGGTCAGCACCACAGAGGCGGTCAAATTGACAAACTGCTATATGCCGCCGACTGCGACGCCTACTTCGTTATCCGTCCCGTGAGCCGAGATATTCAGATAGAGTTCCGTCCCGGCGGCGGTATCTATGTCTATTATCTCTATAAATGCCGACTGCAACCGGTCAATCTCTTTGGCGGTCGCATCGTCAGCGATGATGACGACGCCGAGCAAGTGGAGATTGAATTTGTTCCGGCATGGGTGGACGATACCGAGGACAAATACGGTCGTGTGCTTTTCCTTTCCTTCTCCGGCTACGATGAGGACACCAACACCACGAGCGAAAACGACAACGACCATCCGTTTCAGAAGACTCATACCGTCTCGTCTCTTGAAGCCGGGGAAAAGGAGAAGAAATTCGAATACTACGACCGCATCTATATAGGCTGGTACGATGGCTCCAATTACTATCAGGGAATCCACCTGCCATATCCGAATGTGGAGAACATCGTGATCGCAGATGACTGGAGCAATTTCAGCTATGCTCATTTCTCCCTGCGCATCAACGACCGACAAGTGCGGCGCGGTCAGATTATCCACAACATCGAGCCGAAAATGAAAACGACCTTTAAGTTTATCGCCGACAACATCCCCGATGTCCGCTCTGTTTTCCTCATCCGAGGCAAACGCTACATCTGCGAAAAAATAACTGCGACATTCACGGAGAACGGAATGTCGCAGTTAATCAAGGGAGTTTTCTACCCAATCACCGACTCCTAAGCGGCTTTCTTCGGACGTCCGCGCTTCTTCTTGGCCGGTGCCTCCTGTTCGACTGTCTCTTTGACTAAGCCGAGGGCGACGGCCTCTTTCCTGTCAAGCCCGAAGAACTCCGGCGTTCCGGGCTTGACGATCTCTTTCCCGTCAATCTTGCCGTAAAGCACCCAGTCGATTACTTTACGGTTGGCGACATCGACTTTACGGTTATCGTAGTTGATATAGATTGCCGTGATGCGGTTGCCATATTCGTGACCGAGTCCGGCTGAAATAGTTTCGATGGGGATGTCGAGGCTCGATGCTATCGAAGCCCAGGAGTGGCGGGCGTAATATGTGGTGAGTTTCGGGAACAGAGAGGTATAGGTTTTCTTGCCTCCGAGTCCGCTCCGGGTCACCGGCCCAATCTTTTGCAGATGCTTGTTCATCTTCTTCAGGAAGAATGTCGCATCGCTCCAGTGGTCGAGGATGTCGAGCAGCCATTCCTCGCCACGGTACTTTTCGATGAGAGCCATTGCCTCCGGCTCTACCTTCATCGAAAAGAAGTGGTTGGTCTTGGTGCGGTGGAACTCCAACCGGCCTTTGTTTATCTCTTTGAGGTGGCAGAGGTCTACATTGTTTATCCCCATCAGGTAGAACATCAGCATAAAATAATCACGGTACTTGACGGCGCACTCCTCGCAGCCATAGTATGCGAGGCGGCGCAGCTCCTCAACGGAGAGGTCGCGCTTGGCTGTCACTTCTCCCTTTATCTTGAAGCGACGGAATGGGTAGAATGAAGTGATGTTGTCTTCGATGGCATCATTGAAGACCGTGCGGATGTTTCGGAAGTGGATGTTGCGGCTGTTCTTCGAGGGGGCTGTCCGCGCCATGAACACGTCGAAGCCTGTCAGCCAGTCGACGGTCATATCCTCGAACTTCAATTTTTTCAACGCTGCTTCCCCCACGTATGCCATAAGACGATTGAGGGTGTGGTCGAATGTGCGTTTGCTTCCCGGCTTCATCCGCGAGGCATACTGGTTGAAGCGGTAGAGGAATGTGGTCTTGTCCTCCTTCGCCTTCTTGCGGTCGGGGTCAAGTTCCTCAAGACAACGCGCTTTAATATCTGCCGCAGTAAGAACCGAAATATTTTCTTCACGCTGAATTACAATTATGACTGAGTTAACTTTGTTGCGCACCTCTTGAATATAGGTGTTAACAGTAAACTCGTCAGGGTGATTGACAACTCTCTGTTTGTTATCATCCCATTGGTGATGGAACAGTTTTACGTCCATCGAAATGAATGCAGAACTGCCTTTATGCGCAATGGCAACCTTTAGGATTGATGGGTTACCTTCTTTTGTTCTGCGCTCATCCAAGTAAAATCTGGTCGAGGCCATACTTAAAATGTGCACGTCTATGCGCACGTCATATTCATCTGAATAGTGCAATTTTCAGCGAAAATGGGCACGTAGACGTTTTTTTTAAGCGTTTTTTAGGCGGCTTGACAAAGATAAAACGCTGATTTAGGTCTTTTATTATACCTATAATCAGCGTTTTAACTATTTGTGGTCCCACTAGGGCTTGAACCTAGGACTCCCTGATTATGAGTCAGGTGCTCTGACCAACTGAGCTATAGGACCTTTAGCAATTCTGTCGGGAGGTGCAGCCGAAGCCGTTTCCCGCAATTGCGATGCAAAGGTACATATTTTTTTTGAAGTAAGCCCTATTTTATGAAATTATTTTTTTTGTTTTTTCCCGCCTTATGCACTTTTCGATGCAATCGTTTCGGTTTCTCCGATAGATTTAGTAATTTTGCACCGCATTTTGCGCAAAAAGATGACGATTTACGACGAAATCCGCCAGATGGTGGCGCCCGAGCTCGGGCGTCTTAACGCACGCATCCGGGAACGCCTCGATTCTGACAGTGCCCTGATGGGGCGTATTGTCGGCGCCCAGCTGAGGACGCATGGCAAACAGATCCGGCCTCTTGTGGTGGTGCTGTGCGCGCGGATGTTCGGCACCGTTTCCGATAAGGTTCTGGCCGCCGGAGCCGCCGTGGAATTGCTGCACAATGCTTCGCTGATCCACGACGACGTAGTGGACGAGTCGAAGATCAGGAGGGGAATGCCTACGGTCAACGCACTATGGGACAACCACATCGCCGTACTCGTCGGAGATTTCTTCACGAGCGCGTCGCTGCGTGAGGCCGTGGAGACAGGCGATATGCGCGTGATCCGCTGCATATCCGACCTCGGTAGTCTTTTGAGCCTCGGTGAGCTCGGGCAGCTCGACACGGCCCGCACACACGCGCTGAGCGAGGATGCCTATTTCGCCAACATAGAAAAAAAGACGGCATCGCTGTTTGTGGCATGCGCACGCATGGGATGCTATACGTCAGATGCCTCGGAAGACGCCACACGCAGACTGGCGGAGTTCGGACGCCTCCTGGGACTGTGTTTCCAGATACGCGACGACATATTCGACTACTATCCGTCCGACAAAGTGGGCAAACCTACCGGCAACGACCTGCGCGAAGGAAAAATCACGCTTCCGCTGCTTCACGCGCTGCTTGCGACGGATAGCCCTGAATGCCGAGAAATGCACGAACTGGTGATGCGCGATTCGCTGAGCGACAGCGACATCGACGCCCTTCAGGCTTTTGCACGGAGCAACGGAGGCATAGACTACGCGTTCGCGCGTATGGCCGAGCTACGCGACCGCGCGCACGACATACTCGACTACCTGCCGGCCGGCGAGACCAACGACGCGCTGCGCAATCTTTTTGACTACATCATAGCCCGCGATTACTGAACGCCGGATGGTGGTGTCTTGCCGCCATGAGGCATTTTCGTATCCGGATTTGCAAAATGGACCACTTTTTCGTACCTTTGTGACAATTTTTTAGAACTATGAATATATCCCTGTTGAAATATGCGGCCGTTGCCGCAGCAATTGCCGCAGCACCCGACGCGGAGGCCTGCACGAGCCTGATCGCCGCCGGCGGCGCCACCGATGACGGCTCAACCATGATTACCTACGCGGCCGACAGCCATACGCTCTACGGCGAGCTGTACCACCAGCCGGCCGCCGACCATCCGGCAGGCACCATGAGAGCCGTGACCGACTGGGACAGCGGCCGCCACCGCGGCGAGATCCCCGAAGTGCCTCATACCTATGCCACCATCGGCAACATGAACGAGCACGGCCTCACCATTGCCGAGAGCACATGGGGCGGACGTCCAGAACTGGAGGGCAGCGGACTGATTGACTACGGCTCGCTCATCTATATTACGCTCCAGCGCGCACGCACGGCGCGCGAGGCCATCGACGTGATGACGGGGCTCGTGCGCGACTACGGCTACGGCTCTGAGGGCGAATCGTTCAGCATCGCCGACCCGGACGAGGTGTGGATCATGGAGATGATAGGCAAAGGAAAGGCCGACAAGGGCGCCGTGTGGGTGGCCCGTCGCGTGCCCGACGGCCACATCAGCGGCCACGCAAACCACGCGCGCATACACTGCTTCCCGCAAAACGAGCCTGAAACGACTATATACTCGCCGGACGTGATAGACTTCGCGCGCAAGCAGGGCTACTACAAGGGCAAGGATGCCGACTTCGACTTCTCCCGGGCATATGCCATCACCGACGTCGGCGCCACCCGCGGCTGCGACGGACGCGTGTGGAGCTACTTCCGCCGTTTCGCCCCGGCCGCCGACAGCCTCGACCGGTATCTGCCCTGGGTCATGGAAGGCGAGGGCGAAGTGCTCCCCCTCTGGGTAAAGCCGGAGAAGCCGCTGAGCGCCAACGACCTGAAGTGGATGATGCGCGACCACTTCGAGGGCACACCCCTCGACATGGGCACCGACATAGGCGCCGGCCCCTTCGATGTGCCGTACCGCTGGCGCCCCATGGAGTTCAAGGTGGACTCGGCCACGTACACGCATGAGCGCGCCATCGCCACGCAGCAGACCGGCTTCAGCTTCGTGGCCTCGATGAACGCCGGGCGCCCGGAGGCCATGCGCGGCATCCTGTGGTTCGGCGTCGACGATGCCAACACGTGCGTCTACATACCCGTGTTCAGTTCCACACAGGAGCCGCCCTACGAGCTCGCACACGGCAACGGCGACCTGCTGGACCTGTCGTGGGACGCGATGTTCTGGGTAAACAACTATGTCGCCAACCAGGCCTACAACCGCTATTCGCAGATGATACCGGACATACGCCGCGTGCAGCAGGGCTACGAGAAGACGCTGGAGGACGTCGTGGCCGAGGCCGCCACAACGCTCAAGGGCATGCCCTACGCCGAGGCTCAGGAACGCCTCGGACGCCTGACCGACATGAGCGCGGCCGCCGTCACAAAGGATTACAAGCGCCTGGGCGACTATCTGTTCGTCAAGTTCCTCGACGGCAACATCAAGAAAGAGACCTCGCCGGGCCACTTCGCCCGCACCGCCACCGGCATGCCCGTGCAGCCCGAATTCGGCGGATACAACGAACGCTATTTCCGTTCTATCGTCAAGGAAACCGGCGACCGATATAAGATTTCTAAATAACGGCTCCGCATAGCCGAAAATTCAAGTATGAAAAAGATTGTCACGTTTGTTATCGCCTGTTGCGCCGCATTGGCATCGCAGGCGGAGGGTTATCAGGTAAATACATTAAGCACCAAGCAGATGGGTATGGGCCACACGGGTGTGGCCCTGAAGCTCGGCTCGGAGAGCATGCTTTTCAATCCCGCCGGCATGGCGTTCTCCGACAAGACGCTGGACGTCAGCGCGTCGGTGTCGGGGGTAGCTCCAAAGTCGACGGCCTACCTGCCCGACGGCAGCAGCTGGAGCACACACGCGCCGGTCAGCACTCCGCTGATGGCATCGGCGTCGTTCCGCATCTTCGACGGCCTGCAGGGCGGCGTAGCTTTCTACACGCCCTACGGCAGCGGCATAGAGTGGCTTGACAACTGGCCCGGCGCCGTGCTCAACCAGCGCTGCACGCTGCGCGCCTTCACCCTGCAGCCCTCCGTGGCATGGCGCCCCCTGCCGGGCCTGAGCGTGGGCGTGGGACTGATGATGACCTGGGGCAACGTCAACCTCGACAAGGGTCTCGTCACGGCCTCATCGATGGACGCGCTACTCGGCGCCCTGGAAGCAGCAGGAACGGGAGCCGCCATGGGCATACCGGCCGGCTACCGATTCGGCACCACGACGCCGGCTTCCGTCAATCTGCGCGGTTCGGCCAAGCCTGTCTTCGGTGTCAACGTGGGCGCGATGTACGACATCACGAAACAGATCACCGTCGGCGTGAACTTCCGCAGCAAGATGAACATGACGGTAGAGGCCGGCACCGCCGCCGTGCGCTATGCCGACGAACTCGCAATGGCAATCCTGCAGAAAGACCTCGGCATCATCAACCAGGCCAACTTCCACGCCGAGATGCCCTGCCCTTACGTGCTGAGCTTCGGAGCCGCTTACCGCCCGCACGACCGCTGGACCTTCGCGGCCGACGCACAGCTGACGGGCTGGAGCGCCTACAAGTCGCTGGACGTGGAGTTCCTTGACGAACGTCTCCGCCCCTACGACCAGCACATCGAGAAAGACTACCGCAACTCCTGGACGTTCAAAGCAGGCGCACAGTTCGCCGCCACACGCCGCCTCGATCTGCGCGCCGGACTGATGGTGGACACCACGCCCGTGCCCGACGACCATTACAATCCCGAGACGCCAGGCACTACCAAAATCAACCCTTCGGCCGGCTTCTCGTTCCGTCCCGTCAAGGGGCTGAGCGTAGACTTCGCGCTGATGTACGTCGCCGGCCTCAACGCCAATAACCGCCGTTGCCAGTATGTCGACCTGCTGGCGGCCGCCAATCCGGCTCTCGGTCTGCCGCCTGTCGGCACATTCGAGGCGAGCTACCACATCCGCGCCTGGTCGCCTTCCCTCGGCGTCAGCTACTCTTTCTGACGGCACAGCCCCCTATTAAGTTAATATTTGTTCACAGGATAGCGCTATTGAGGAAAAAATAAGTAAATTTGCGTTTCAAACAGACATCGACTCATAATCATGACGACGATTAGCAAAAATACTTCATCTTCCATACCGGAAGAATTTCAAGATATAGCCCCCTACGACGACTCACAGTTCAGCGAAAGGATGGCAAGCCTTGTCAAGGAGCCCGGATTCGAGCATGCCATACGCTATGTGATGCCTGATGTCGACTACGACGAATTCTGCCGCGAGCTCCTTGCCGTGCCCACGCAGGCCGATTTCCAGTACGGGGTCATGGGGTCGTTCCTGGAGATGCTCGCCGCACGCACCACGTCGGGAATAAGCTGCGACGGAATTGAGAATCTCGACCCCTCGCGCAGCTACACCTTCATAACCAATCACCGCGACATAGTGCTTGACGCCTCGTTCCTCAACCTGTGCTTCATCCGCCGCAATATGCCGCTGACGCAGGTTGCCATCGGCAACAATCTGCTGATATACGACTGGATAACGGACCTCGTGAAGCTGAACCGCAGTTTCATAGTAAAGCGCGACGGCAAAATCACGGAGGCCCTCACCGCAGCCCGCAAGCTGTCGGCCTACATCCATTACACCATTACCGATAAAAACGAATCGGTGTGGATAGCCCAGCGCGAAGGCCGCGCCAAGGACAGCAACGACCTGACTCAGGAAAGCCTTATAAAAATGCTTGCTCTGGCCGGCGAGGGCACGACGAAGGAACGGCTCATGGAAGTGAACCTTCTGCCCGTATCCATCAGCTACGAATACGATCCCAACGACTATCTCAAGGCACGCGAATTTCTGCTGAAACGACGCGATCCGCACTTCCACAAAAGTCAGCGCGACGACCTGCTCAGCATGGAGACCGGCCTGCTCAAGCCCAAGGGACGCGTCCACTTTCAGGTCGGTAAGTGCATCAACGCCGACCTTGCGGCATACGCCGACGACGAACGCGGCCCGGTGGTGCGCCACACGTGCCAGCTGATAGACCGTGCCATACACCGCGGCTACAAGCTCTTCCCCTGCAACTACATAGCCTACGACGAGTACCACGACACGAAGCAGTTCGCCGCACTGTACACAGCTGCCGACGTCGACAGCTTCAACGACTACATCAACCGTCAGCTGGACAAAGTGGAAGCCGAGGACATCACTCTCGAAGAGCGCGCCTACATGCGCCACATGGTGCTGATGATGTACGCCAACCCCGTGGTAAACCAGCTCCGCGCCAAATAGTCCGCCTCTGCCGATGCGCCTCCCGCTTGTCTTCGCGCTCGTGGCTCTCGCGGTCAATCTCGCGGCTGACCTCTACATCTTCCGGCGTCTGCGCGGCCACAGGCTCACGAGCCGCATCCATGCCGGCTTATCCATCGTGCTGGCGGCGCTTTGGACAGGCATCATATGCGTGCCCAAACGGATGGGAGACGACGCATTCCTGCTGCGACTGATGTGGGCCATATATGCCTACTGGAGCGTTTATATTCCAAAATATGTATTCATCATCGCCGACCTTGCGGCCTCGGTGCCGCGGCTGTGGCACCGCCGGAGGCTGCGGTGGCTGTCGGCTCTTGGCATAGCCGGAGGCTGCGCCGTGTTCTGCCTTATGTGGTGGGGCGCCCTCGTGGAGCGCTTCCGCATAGACGTGCGGGAAGTGCCGGTATATGTGTCAGACCTGCCAGCCGACATGGAAGGCCTGCGCATAGTGCAGATAAGCGACTGGCATGTGGGCAGCTACGGTCAGGACGCGGCATACATCAGACGATGCATCGACCGCATCGACGGTCTGCACCCCGACGTGGTGGTCTTTACGGGCGACATCGTAAACCGCCACAGCGACGAGCTGCGTCCCTTTGTACGGGACCTTGCGGCGCTTCGCGCCCCCATGGGCGTATATTCGGTGATGGGCAACCACGACTATGGCGACTATTTCAAATGGGCCGACGAGAGGGCTCACAAGGCAGACGCCGACTCGCTCCGCGCGATGCAGCGACGCATGGGCTGGCAGATGCTTGACAACAGCACCGTGATGCTGCGGCGCGGCCACGATTCCATCGCGCTGATAGGAGTGGAAAACATCGGCGAGCCTCCATTCACCACGCGCGGCGACCTGCTGCGGGCGTATCCCACGCCGTCAGATTCCACAACAAAGGTGCTGCTGTCGCACAATCCCACGCACTGGACCGACAGCATCGCCGGCCACCCGGACATGAACATAGCCCTGACGCTTTCGGGGCACACGCACGCCATGCAGATGCGCGCCGGCCGGTTCTCACCCGCCGCATGGCGATATCCCACGTGGGGAGGGCTGTACAGCGACAGCACGGGCCACAGCCTCTACGTCAATATCGGCCTCGGCACGGTAGGCATCCCCATGCGTCTGGGCGCGACCCCGGAGATAACGGTCATAACCCTGCACGACAAAGAGTGAGGATGGCGGATGTGCCTGTATCCGCTATCGGACTTTTATAGAACTGATGTATTGGGAGGGTGTGACTCCCTCAAAATTCTTAAACATACAGCTCAGATGTTGCGGGTAGCTGAAGCCAAGATCATAGGCGACTTCCGAAATGCCGGCTCCGGATGCCAGCCTATTTTTCGCAATCCGCATTACATAGCGTCGTATATAGTTACCCGCTGTGTCATTAGTCGTCCGACTTATCACATCGCTGAAATAATTTGGCGAAAGACATAATTCCTCCGCACAATACTGTACAGTCGGAATCCCTTTGGTAAGCTGGAGCCTATTTTCAAAATACTCTCTTAAAAGCGAATCAAAACGGATAAGTATATCGGAGTTTTCCAGTTTGCGTGTCATAAACTGGCGATCATAAAAACGCCCGCAATAAGATAATATCAGTTCTATATAACCGACTATGATGTCCTGCTTATAATAGTCATTGCCGTTATCAAGTTCTGCCCTCAGTTGGCTGAAATGAGAAAGTATTATATCACGCTCGTTCTGTGTGAGGTGGAGGGCTTCATTTACGCGATAATCAAAGAAATTATAATCCTTTATTTTCTTTTCGAGAGATGTGCCATGCAATAAATCCGGATGAAAAAGAAGGGCCCAACCTGTTAATGCAACCAGTTCACCGTTATCTTCCTTACCCCCAATCTGGCCGGGCGCGACACATATCATCGTTCCGTTCTTATAATCGTATTGGCCACAACCATAAGACAGATTGACTTCTGCCTCATCCATGAAAAATAATCCATAGACACTGTAATCATTCAGCGTATGGCGGACAGGCGACAGTTCGGCAAAATTGATTACACAGACCAACGGGTGCTGGTCTGCCACACCGAGAAAGCGGCTGTAATCGGTCACGTTCCTTACTTTAAGGATATTCTTCATTTACTGAACCGGTTGTTTTGCACTTGCAAAGATAGCGATTATATCCGTAACACAAGAACAGGGCAATCAGAGAATTTGGTATGAATAACCAACATCCATGAACAGCCGGCAATACATGAGGCTGTAATTTTGCAAGTGAAATAATAGCAAATAAAAAAACACCTGATATGAACAAAGTCTTTTATCCCTTAAACGACAATGAACGAATATGAATTAATATGAATGACAATCAGCGAGTTAAGTGTTATATTCAGTTTCTTCTTTTTCTATGTTTTTGCCTCTTTTTTCGCTGTTAGTACATCTTTTGTACGTTTCGGTTGTTAATAGATGTTGAGGGTCGTTTTTACGTTTCAGTCCCTCTAATTACCTTTGCGTTCAACAAAGATAATCATTTATGGCTAAAATAGAAAGCAAGAACAAACAAAACCCGAAACTTCAACAATCCGAACTTAAAGACGGACGCGCGAGCCTCTATCTGGAATTCTACCTCGGTCGTTCCGAAACGCCCGTACTTGACGAAGAGGGGAATCAAGTGTTTTACACATCGGGGGCTATGGCAGGAAAGCCGAAATACCAGATAAAGCATATCCGCAAGCGGGAGAATCTCAACCTCTACATATGGCTGCATCCTCGCAACCAGCAGGAACGAATACAGAACAGAAACACACTCGCCCTCGCCGAGAAAATCAGATTTGAGCGGGAGCAGGAGTTTCTTGAAAACCGTGAGGGTTATCGGCTCAAAAAGGAGCGTCAGCGTGATTTCCTGCAATTCTACCGTGATTTCTTCGGTGAGGAGGCAAACCTAACTCCGGCTATGAAGAGTTCAATCCGTCTATCGTATAAACGATTCGTCAACTTCCTGCGTGAGTCCCCGAAATATAGCCTCTATGACACCGTCCTACGCATGGAACAGCTTTCACCCGATATGGTGCTTGCCTATACGGAGTATCTCAAAAGCCACGGCAAGGGAATCGGACCACAGGGGCTTTACGGACGATTCAAGAAAGTGGTTACAGCCGCATTTGATGAAGGTCTTATCAAGAAGAATCCATGCAAGGGCATAAGCATCAAATGGGATAAAAACACATTCGAGAAAGAGATATTGAGTCCCGATGAAATAAAACAGCTTATCGCCACACGCTATGAAGGGGAAAACACCGAGGTGCAGCGGGCTTTCATCTTCTGTCTTTTCACAGGTATGCGCTGGTGCGATGTCAGGTCGTTGACCTATGCCAATGTCGACCCGATGACAAAGACACTCCGCTTTCAACAGCAGAAAGTCCGTGATGTCAGCAGCCGCAGCTGGGTCACAACCCCACTCACGGAGGATATGCTTGCACTGGTGGGAGAGCCGAAGACTGAAAACCGTGCCAACGAGCCAATATTCAAACTCGTCAATTACTCCAACTGCAATATACATCTCAAACGATGGGTTGCGGAGGCTGGAATAAAGAAAAAAATCACATGGCATTGCAGCCGACATTCGTTTGCTGTCAACCTCCTCTCCAACGGAGCCAACATAAAGACGGTTTCCGACCTTTTGGGTCATTCAAGCATTGTCATAACGGAGAAATATCTCCATGTCATCGACAGTCTCAAGCAGGACGCAATCCGTTCTCTCGGCTCAATCAACTATGCCATGCCATAAAATTTACCCCGTGGCATTTTTGACATTTTGGCATTATGGGAACTCTCCGACCGACATCGGAGGATTCTTCTTTTTTCGGCGGTTATCATCTATGGATTTTGGCTTGGTTCAGTTCAGTATGGGGTGTATATATTGTGCTGAACGAACCAAGATTGAATGTGGTGGCGAAAAGAAAAATCAATGGAATCACTTGCATTTTCTGCATTATCCGCATTTTCAATACTCCAAAGTGCAGAAAATGCAGAAAGTGCAGCGGTATCGGCATATATTTCATTAATTACCCCCTATGCACTCCTTGCACTCTTGCACACTTTCAAAATGCCAAAGTGTCAATAATGCCAGAGGGTAATGTTTCGGAACAGCAGCAAAAGAAAATATGATTATCCGCAAAAGTACCCAAATTTCCGCACATTATCAATAGTGGACTTGCTCAAATAACCAAATTTTCGTATAT
>PPYF01639082.1_pt1 | contig 12458 bp, 7 predicted proteins | sample 1559871 | NCBI WGS metagenome assembly PPYF01 (sample SAMN08240021, study PRJNA423297) | Human gut metagenome, whole genome shotgun sequencing project. | reverse complement strand
CAAAGAAATCGGGTTGTGCTGACTGCTGTTCTTTCTGTTTTGTTTTAACAGAGAACAAAGAGATTGTGTAACTCATTTATGATCTTCCTCCTTATAAATATTATAAATTTACCTATTATTTCTACAAAAGCCTCCCACCAAAATGATGGAAGGCTTTTTAAATGATTTATCACCTTATTTCCCTTCGGTCAATGAGTGCAGCTCCGTAAACTCGCTCAATTCAACAACGCCCTTTCAAACCTGTTTTTAATCTTTTAGTATCAAAATAGAATCATGGAGAAGTTCTTCACGCCACTTAACCGCTAAAACATACTGTTTTCAACGGTTTCATAATAATAACAGACTTGCTTCTATTACCCCATCTCTTCAATAAAGACTATTACCAATTACAAAATGAGTACTTATAAGGATTTCATCTATGCCTATTATACCTTTTCATCGTTTTTATAGGTGTTTTTTAAGCAAAATACTTCAAAAGTACTTTATGATGCTTGAAATGGATTATCTTTGATTATTATATTCCGTTTATCTTATCAAGTATATAATTAATCCATAGTTTATTCTCAATATTCCTCTGTTCATCTACATTGCAAACGGTTATATTATCTGTTTTTTCTATTATTAGTCGTTCTATGATTTCTTCTTTTGAGGTATTTCTGCCTACTATTATTACTTTTTTACCATCATCATTAACCAATGTTCTTATAATCCCATTAATATGCTCATCATCTTTATTAAATCCGAAGCCTACTATAACAATACAATCAGCTTCTTTCCAGTCTCTATATAAATCTACATATTCACAAGATTTGAAAATAGAGGTCATAGGTTTTGTTCCACTTTGAGTAAACAGTAACGGAACAATAAATTTTCCGTCCAGATTCTCTTTTGTATCTATTTTATTTAAATATGGATCATACCACTGAGCTACAGAACCATTTAAATAAGTAATCTCTTCATTAAGTTTTTCTATAATTATCTTATTATAATTTGTTGTAGCAATCTTAGCGACTTTTAGCTTTGATTTATCAATACTATCCTTCAAATCATCATAATATCCCGTATTAGCTATACTAGATGGAAGATTCTGCTTTATATAGTTTTTGACAGTCAATAAAAATATAGATATCTTACAAAACTTTGCCCATTCATTTTTAGGACAATACAAATAATGCCAATTGGAATCAATTAAAGATTTATAATCTAATACCGATGAAAAAATATCTTCTAGTATACATTTTGCAAAATATACTATTTTTGACTGATTATCTAAAGACTCTATATTTTCACTTTTAAAATTGTCGTATAAATACTCTACCCCAATCACTCCTGCAGATCGATAATTTAACCTTAGCACTTCTCCTATATCATCAAATAAATCAATATCTTCATCCTTTTTGTCAAAGATATTATCATTAATATTTTTCACAAGGCATGATCCTAATGCTCCGATTTGTAACTGTAAAATTGAGACGATAATCTTTTTAAGTTCAAATTGCAAATCATCTCTCAAATTTTTATTCTTATATATTAATAAAAGAGCAGAAAAGTAATGGCTTTTGAATATCTCATTTCCTCTATTTAATGCATTATTAAAAGATATAACGGTATTAAGTTGACAATCACTAACTTGTCTATTTAACAAGTTGCTTATTATATCATCTATATTTTCTATGTGTTTTTTTCCATTTTTAGCATACGAGTCAAAATCATTCAACTTGCTAATGATATACTCACGCTTATGCTCGAGAGTGTCTTTTATTATATTTTCAATTACAGATTTCCCATATGAACTTACACTTCTTGTTTTGTAGTCATCAGGTAACCATTCTCCTGCATATGCAGTAGAACCATCTATGGAATCCCTCATTTCAATAAATTCTTTTTTACTAATAGACACATCTTGTCTAAAAATATCTAAAGCGAACTTTCCACCTGTAGGTAGACCGTAACAAATCTCTGCTCCTGCACCAAATAAAAAACCTACTTTTTGCATAAATTCTCCTACTTTCTATATTATCAATACGCTATCATCCAAACTAAAAATTCAAAATATCCTTCCTCTTCATCACATCATTTCATCACCTTTTCAAGTAAAGTCTTATAGCTATCAACAACATCGTAAACTACCTCGCCGTTACTGATGATCTTAAAATGTTTTCTTGCACAGTGAATCTTTGATTCTTCGATTAAACGAAGCTGCATTGAATTCATAGAACCCTTTGTCTCTGCAACAAAGTATATGTGCTTAACAGTTCCTTCATAGAATGCAATTGCCCAGTCAGGATTATAATGTCCGACTGGAGTGGAAATATAAAAGCCATCCGGCAATTTCACGTATACCGCTACGTTTGTATTGGTATCCAGTTCGGATGCAAATGCCTTCTCGTTGGATGAATCATAGACGATATGGTCATACAAATGCTTCTTTGCCTTCATAGCATTCACGCCTAAGCGACCTTTAATTGTCGGGGCAGTAAATACATCCGTTCCATACTTCTCGTCCAACACATCATAGGTAATATGCTCGATAATTGCTGTTGCCTTTTCATCATTAATGAGCGATGCTGCCTTCATAATGAACTCTTCCGGATTGTTTTTAAACTGATTAAATGTTGTTCGCCGAATCCCCTGAAGAATCTGAATTACATCTTTTCTTGTAAGTCCCGTCTCATCAACGAGCTTTCCAATCAAGTCATACTTTACATTAGAACTTGCAGCGGCTATGTTTCCATAGCTTGCAGATTTTTCCTTAACAAATGATGCTCCGCTAACAAGATCCTCTTTAGATTCAATCTGTTCCATTGCTCCGCTTTCAACTTTAAAGTAAATCTTTGAAACACCAAGCTTTCCATCCAAGGATCTGATAGATTTTTCTACCAACTCATTCGTATCGAAGTCAACTACATATACAGATTTAGAATTAATCTTTTCCCATAATGCCTTGAATTCAGGCATAGCAAGTTTATTTTCATCAACTTCAAGCTCAACATTATTACTACGAGCGTTTTCAGGCTGCATAGCTCTGCTGTCATAGATAGAATCAATAATCTCAATGACAGATGATGCAGAATCTGCTACCTCTTCAGCAACCTGCACTTCTCCATTTGCCTTATCCTCATAGTATTTATCAGTAAGAACGCCCTTCTTATCAATATAGCCATTCATAATAAGGCCAAAGTAAATGGCTCTGCCTGTATCACCATCAATGACTTGTTCATTACCTTTGTCGTCCTTGAAGACTTGTCCAATGAACAAGTCTTCTGTAATTGCCCTTGGTCTGTCAGCAACTGCTTCCGCGATTTCATTCTGAAGCCCTTTAGCAAAGCTGTCATAACTTTCACTGGCGATCACAGTAAGGACGTTTACATTATGCACATCATTGCCAAGTACACTTGTATCCATACGCTCACCATCCTGATTTACACAAAGCCGGAGACCACGTCCAACTTCCTGACGCTTACGCACATCACTGCTGCTCTGCTTCAAAGTACAAATCTGGAATACATTCGGATTATCCCATCCTTCACGAAGCGCTGAGTGCGAGAAGATAAAACGTACTGGAGACCTCTTCGGATTTCTGTCAAGAAGAAGCTCTTTATTTTTCATAATGAGGTCGTATGCGTCAACGTCGTCTGTTGTTTTTTCTTTTTTGTCTTTTAGCTTACTATCAATCATCTTTCCTTTTTTATCGATAGAGAAATAACCGGCATGCGTCTTATCCACAGAGATTGCAGAAAGGTACTTCATGTAGTCATCCTCTCCCAATCTAATCTGAAGATGATCGACGATATCGTTATACTCTTCTTCAAACATATCAGCATAGCTGCCGTTCATCGGCTCACCGGACGCGTCATACTGCTTGTACTTAGCAACCTCATCAATAAAGAATAGTGAAAGTACTTTAATTCCTTTATAGAACAATTCTCTTTCTCTCTGAATATGGGAAAGGATTGTTTCTCTAATCTGAATGCGGCGAAGCTGATCTTCCGATACCTTGCCGATTACATCCCCTGCATACAGTTTAATTCCATTGATAAATTCTACGGAGTCGTCACGTCCGTCAATTCCAGACACAACAAATCCCTGCCTGTACTCTTCCATTTGTCCGGAATGATCGTAAAGGTTGTAGCCTTCTGAAACAGTGCGGGTAATCTTTCTTATATCGGCAGCACCTTTGAAATCAAACTGAATCGTCGCGGTAGGCGCTGCTTTTGAAAGATTGATGCTTTCCAAGTAGATATAGCTTTCAGTCGCTGTACTGCCGGATTCTGTGATACCCTTAACCGCAATCTTCTTAACAAGACGCTTGTTATAGGCCTCCATCGCATCTAGGCGATAAACCATATTATAAATACTATCCGACTTATGAGTCGCTGAATAACGAAGTGTCATTAAAGAATTAAACTGCTTCAAGTTTTCCTTTGTCTGTTTACCTTCTACAGACTGCGGCTCATCAATAATCATGATAGGATTTGTTTTTGCAATAATATCAATCGGACGACGAGAGCGGAACTCATCCAATTTCATGTAAATACGTCTTGCATCCTTACCCTTGGCATTAAATGCCTGAGAGTTGATAATCATAACATTGATAGAATTATCGGACGCAAAACGATCAATTTCTGTAAGCTGCGCAGAGTTATAAATAAAGAAACGAATCTTCTTTCCATACTCCTCGGCAAAATGCTCCTGTGTTACCTGAAATGATTTATATACGCCTTCACGAATGGCTATACTCGGTACAACAACGATAAACTTGCTCCAGCCATAAGCACGGTTAAGCTCATACATTGTCTTGATGTATGTATATGTCTTACCAACACCGGTCTCCATTTCAATAGTCAGATTAAATCTTCCTTCCAGCTTCGTGGATGGCTTAATCTGATTAGCTCTCTGTATTGTATTTATATGTTCCAGAATCAATCTGTCATTTAATTCCGGTACTATCTTTTGGTTATTCCAACCGGTGAAATCCTCTTCTTCAGTTAATGATTGCTGAATATACCCCGAACCTCTATCCATCATGTAAGAAGGAGTCAAATAAGGCTGACCGGCAAATACATCCACTACCGCCTTGGCAGCGTCCGCTTGGAATTTCTGATGCTTAAATTGTAGCTTCATACTCATTCACCTTTTAAATATTTTTCTGTCAATCTATCAAATTCCGAAATATATTTTTCGTCTTGTTTGACCCTAAATTCTTTATATTCATTAACAGCCTTTTCTACTGCTCGTTCATGAGATATCCTGCCTTTATCAGAAAGTACATTCCTTCTATTATTTTTAAGAAATACATCTGTTTGGGTTATCCAATCTTCCATACTCATTAGAATTCCATCTTCTGCCATTAGTTCCGCATAGTCGATAAACATAGTTACAAGCCTGTTTAGCCTTGTTATTTCTTTTTCATTCAAATAATTTTTGGCCACTACAATATCTCGCTTATATATTTTGCCATCCGGTGAATCTTTCCATGCAGTAAGTCCCATGGTAGGTTTGGAAGCATCAGCACGGTCATAAATGATTTCTGCTGCTGTTTTACCGGTTACAGCAAAATGAAGCTTGTTCTGAACAAAAGCATAGAACGCCTTAGTAAGATCACTATCTTTGTCATAATCATAGCTGCATTGCTGAAAAACGTCTGTAATCTTTTGATAGGCTCTTCTTTCACTGGCACGAATCTCTCGAATACGTTCCAGTAATTCATCAAAATAGTCCTTGCCGAAAGGCTTTCCGTTCTTGAGCAAATCGTCATTGAGAACAAAGCCCTTAGTTATATACTCCTTAAGAGTTTTGGTTGCCCACTGACGAAATCTTGTTGCTTTTTTTGAATTGACTCTATAGCCAACTGCTATAATTGCATCCAAGTTGTAAAAATCAATTTTCCTTTTAACCAGCCTGCTTCCTTCATTTTGAACTTGTTCCTTTTTGGAACAAGTTGCCTCTTTCTGTAATTCTTCCTCTTCGTAAATATTAGATAAATGTCTCGATATTGCCTGTGAATTCACATCAAAAAGTTCAGCCATACCACTTTGAGAAAGCCAAAACGTTTCATCCTCAAAAATCACATTAATGCAAACATTGGTATTATCCATTTGATAAAGAATAATTTCATGTTGAGGTACGATACTATTTACTGCAGTTTGTCTATCTTCTCCACTCATAGCCATTCCCGCCTTAAATAACTTTTACTCTTGTATCAGGTGCTAAGAGTTTGAAAATTTCTCCCACATTAATCTTGGAAGGACTATCCGCAAAACTTCTATCACGGAAAACCGCACGAAGAGGCTGTTTCTTGGCAATCGCCTTAATGACACTGTCAGGAATATCCTCATCAAAGCAGGCAATAAGGTCACCTTCATTATAATTGTGAACAGTGCATCCTTCAATCTGTTCTGAGCTATACGGAAGTGATAAAGGAAGTCCCCACTCAAGCAGGCAGCCAAATAACAAATCAAGGTCGGTGCGGTCAGACTTCACGTTTGACTCAAGCACTGAAAGTAAATCCTGACTGTATTCTGAAGGATTATAGTAAACATCGGTCATATTTGTATCATCAAGTTTGAATACTCTAAAACCTATATCTAATTTTTCAATTCCTTTTTTGTCTTTATTTTCTTCCTTGATTTTCTTACCGGCACGACGAATACGCTCTTTGCCAACGTCACATATTACTCGATATCCCATTTTATAAGAATCAGTATTTTCTTCAATTGGTTCAGGAATTTGAACCATAATAAATTTTCGATTATTTCCATCTTCAGAGTTGAGCAACATTGTTGCGTGAGCAGTTGTTGCTGAACCACTAAAAAAATCAAGCACAATATCATTTTCATTAGTATTAAGTGATATTAAGTCCTTAACTGTATAAATACTTTTTGAAAAATCAAAGGGAGATTTATCTCCGAATAATTCCTTAAGTTTATTCGTTCCATTAGAAACATTGCTATATATATCTTCTGTCCATAAACTTATTGGAGTACGAGTGTTTTCTGGTGGAATTTTAATTTGTCCTTTTTCGTATATATATGAGTTACACTCAGCTGAAACTCTGTCGTATGTTCTCTGCCATACCTTTTCTTCTCCATCTTTAGATATAGGTAACACAAATGTATACCCCAATTCTTCATATTTGCATTTCAACTGAGAAATATATGCCTCATTAAATTCCCTTCTTTTTGAGTAAATCTCTTCATATTCCTCTTCATCAATAACCGAAACTTGACCATTTTTCACCAACATAGGATAAAACCTAAAAGGTCTTTCAAACTTTCTTGAATTTGTACCACTTCTCATTAAATATCTAAAATCCATATTATCTTCTAATTTTTTAATCTTTAGTAGTGGCATGGAAAATAAATCCTTAGCGTAAAGCAAATGGTATTCATGAACTGGATCAAGATTATTTTTGTTTCTTCCTTGTGGATTGCATCTTGTAACTAATGTGCCAATAAAATTATGTTCTCCAAACACTTCATCACACATCATCTTCAATGTAAATAATTCATTATCATCAATTGCCAACGCAATATAACCATCATTTGTTAATAGGTTTCTAGATGTCAATAGCACGGAATACATCATAGAGCACCAGTCCGAATGGAATCTTCCATTGGTATCAGTATTTTTCATTAATACATTGCCATCTTCATCAAAGACGCCAGTTTCCTTATTATATTCATCGATAGAAATACTATAGTCGTTCGGATATATAATATTATTCCCAGTGTTATAAGGTGGATCAATATAAATCATTTTAATACTATTTAGATAACTTTCCTGAAGAAGCTTTAATACTTCAATATTCTTACCTTCTAAATAAAGATTTTCCGTATTATTCCAATCAACGCTTTCTTCAGGACAAGGACGCAGAGTTTTGCGAATAGGTTTATTAGCTTCTACTATGGAAGCTTTCTTACCAACCCAAGTAAACTCATAAGCTTCATCACCTTCAATAATGTCACCAGAAAGCATCTGCTTTAAAAGTTCAAAGTTGATAGCCTTTTTAGGTTTTCCGTTCTCATCAACTGTTTCAGTGATACAATTAGGGAAAAGAGCGCCTATCTTCTCAATATTTTGAGCAGTCAAATCGACTGATTCCATTCTCATCTTATCCATTACATTGCCTCCAAGTCCTTCTTGAATTTCTTAAGCTCAATATTCATTTGCATCTGTTTATTCAGTTGCTTTTCTTTGCGGATTTTCGCTTGCAGTGTTGCTATCTGCTTTTGAAGTGCCTGCTTCTGTTCATCTCGTGCAACAGATTCTTTTAAGCTTTCTCCAGCAGTTTCAGTTTTTAACTTATCGCCGGCTATCTGACGCACAAAGTTTTCATACACCGCATCAACATTCAGTCCTTCAAGCTTTAACGACAGCTCGTCCTCGGCTAACCATTCTGTATGGTAATAACCGTTTACTTTAAAAGCTTTATTACCAGATGCTGCAGCTTCCTTATACCCAATCCATGCTTGATACTTTCCCTGATACTCCAGTAAGAACAGGATGTGATATGGAATCTTCTTATCAATCTGTCCTAATAAACTATCATCAAGTACCGGACTGCTTAATCGAACCTCAAACACCTCCAGCTCCGTTACATCGGTGCCGGCAGCAAGATTCGTTGTAGATGCTGCAATTTTATTTTTCCAATAGATAATCTTTACCTGCTCGACAAATATCTTCTTTAGTGCAGGCGAAATATCCATGTTTTCATAGAATTTCTGCTTAGGAATTCGTTTATTGAATTCCGTTGTTTTTGGCAATCCTATCATCGTTCGCCCGACCTTTACTTAACAACCAAGAAACAGATAAGTTCGAAGTCATCTAATCCTGATACCGCAGACATTAATGCTGATGTTCCACCAGCAGAGAATAGGCTGTCAATATCACTTTCTTCCTTGCAGTCAATGATTGAGTTGATTGCTTCACTAAGAAGCTCGGACATCTCAGTCATATCTCTGCCATCATCTGTTTCTTCATTAAAGCGTTGGTACAGTTCCTTGATAGGTTCTTTTTTCCCACGACAAAGGAGTCTGATATTATCCAGCATCTTCTTTGGATTCAAATAGTCACAGATGACTTCACCATCAATTCCGATATAAACCATATAGAATGGATGGATTCTGTTCTGGTTATCTATATTCACACTGTTGTTTATATTTTTAAGAATGAACACTACGCCTTCCGGCAATTCATCGGTTGCAGGAACGACAGCATGCATTCCTTTTGGTTTCTTCTCTAAGTCGCCATGATTCTTTACATATTCAAGAAGGTCTAATCTAAATTCGTTCAGACCTAAATCCATGATGGAAATACCATTGGACATATCTTCAATATCGACTACTTCTTCCTGCAGACGCTTAAGCTGCTGTTTACGATATTCAAGATCGCCCTTTTCCTCCGGATTGATAAGGTCGTCATCACCGGTAGAAGTCATAACAGAAATTTTCATTCTTGTTTCTACTCGGCCCTTAAGATTGATGTATTCATCCAAATCCATATCCGGCCAGAAGTTTACAAGCTGAATCTGTGAGTTTCTACTACCAATACGGTCTACTCTACCAAATCGCTGAATTATACGTACTGGATTCCAGTGGATATCATAGTTTACAAGATAGTCGCAATCTTGAAGGTTCTGACCTTCAGAAATACAATCAGTGGCAATAAGCACATCAATTTCAGTTTCGCTTCCTGGCATTAAAACATCTCTGCCTTTTGAAATTGGTGAGAAGCAAGTAAGCACGTTATTAAGTGTAGCTCTGAATCCCTTGATAGTAGTTTTTCCATCAATTGAGCCTGTAATAACTGCTGTATCTAATCCATATTTCTTTTTGATATATACACTAACATTGTCATAAAGATACTCTGCTGTGTCAGAGAAAGCAGAGAAAATTAAAACTTTCTTATTTCCCGGATTGATAGGATTCTCTATTTTCTCAGAAACCAGTTTCAATAATTCCTGAAGCTTACTGTCGTGCTCTGGCGTAATCTCCGCAATCATTAATGTCAAAAATTCAAGAATCTCTGCATCTGCTTTTAATCCCACACGCCAGGACTTATAGTCCATATCAGCCAGTTCGATTTTTACCTTCTTACCGACTGTGAAGTATTCTGTATTGCCATCATCCATATCAAATTCCGAATCAGATGCTTCATACATATCAATGTCTGCTGCACCGTTTTTTTCAAAATCATCAATAGCTTTGATGGTGCTATCAATCAAAGACTTAATTCTCTCAAGTGTAAGCTGGAATGAATTAACAGAGCTCTCCAGACGCTTTAAGAGGTTTATGCTCATCAATCTTCTGATACCTTCTTCACGACCTGTCTGTGTAAGGTTGTCTCCCTTATTATGAGTAAGGTCGATATACTTCTGCATCTTGCTAGGGAAGATATAGTTTGAAGGCGTATATATACATAATGTGAGTAGTATCAACTGTTCATATATTTCATTGTAGTTGATAGCTGAATCTAGGTCAGTTAACTGAGGACGACGTGAAATAGGCTTTCTTCTCTCAGGAAACTTTCCAATCTCAGCAGTATCATAATATTTCTCGATATGCTTTCTTGAACGAGCAATAGTAACACTATCGAGTAATTCGAAGAAATCAAAATCAAGTGTTCTAAGAAGCGCATCAGTTGTTCTTGCTTCCGGTTCCAGCTTGCTCCATGTATTGAAAGCTCTCTGGGCCTGCTTGAAGATTTCTTCAATTGTCTTTGTTGTATTCAGCTGCTTATTCATATTTTCAGAATCACCTTCGTAAGCAATAGCAAGCTGATTCTTTAAGTCAACAAATCTATTATTTACCGGAGTTGCAGACAGCATTAAAACTTTCGTCTTTACACCAGCTTTGATAATTTTATCCATCAATTTCACATAGCGGTTCTCGTGAGTATTAGCATGTGTACCTGCACCATTACGGAAGTTGTGAGATTCATCAATTACAACAAGATCATAGTTGCCCCAATTCAATCTGTCTAAATCTAGACCGTTAGAAAAACCGTGCGTTCTTGATAAATCTGTATGGAACAGAACATCATAGTTAAGTCTATCTGCTGAAATCGGATTATTTACATAGTTATCTTTATAAGTATTCCAGTTTTCTGCCAACTTTTTAGGGCAAAGTACAAGAACGCTTTTATTTCTGTTCTCATAATATTTCACTATTGCAAGCGCAGTGAAGGTTTTACCAAGACCAACGCTATCTGCAAGAATGCATCCGTTATAGCGTTCAAGCTTATTAATAATGGCCAACACAGCATCTCTCTGGAAATCATATAAAAGACTCCAAATCTTGCTCTGTTTGAAGCCGGTAGCTTCATTAGGTAACTCATCCTCAGAAATATCATCAAGGAATTCACTGAAGACATGATACAACGTCATGAAATAAATAAATTCCGGTGAATTCTCATTATATGCTGTTGTTATATTTTCAATCACAACATCCGTTACATCCTGCAACTTATCCTTATCGCTCCATAAGGTCTCAAAAAGCTGAAGATAAGATGTAGAGAACGGTGCTTCAAAACGATTAACCATGTTGTAGCTGTTGTTACCGCGTTCACAACCAATATCAACAGTTGTAAAACCGTTCATCGGCATATAGGCAACCTGCTGCTGTTTATTTGCTACGGTAACAAAGCCTCCCATGTTCTCTCCAGTAGTATTGGATTTGAAGGTTGCTTTACGTCTAATCCAGTCTGCACACTCTTTTGCTATTGCCTTCTGGGTCATCTCGTTTCTAAGTTTCAATTCAAATTCAGTACCGTAAAGACTGCTCTCACGATTCAACCTTGGAATATAAAACTCACGTTTCTGCTTTTCAGCTTTCTCTGTAACGAAGGTTGGCGAAGTGAAAATAAAACGACATTCATCCACTGACTCCAGCTGCTTCTTTAATTCTTTGTAGGCATACATGGAAAAGCAAGCTGCAGCAATTGATACCTTACTCCCCTTACTGATAGTAGAGACCATATCATCACGTACTATTTCACCTAGGTTATCAAACACTTTAACTTCCACTTGATTATCCTCTCTATAGCTATGTCCCTTGCTTTATTTTACTACTTCTTCAAGTTCCATAATATCATCTAAGCTACAATCCAATGCTTTGCAGATCTTCCTAAGGACTCCCACAGTAACATTATCATTCTTGTTAAGCTTGTTAATCGTGTATGTACTGACCCCTGCAAATTCTGCCAATTCTTTCTTCTTCATATTCCTATCCAACAGAATATGCCATAGTTTCTTATAATTAGCTTGTACAATGAACCTCCCCTTCACGAATATAGCCCCCTTTTAAGACATAATTTAAACGAATAACCACCCGTTCTACGGGTGGTTATGATTTATTCCCACTCAATCGTGCTCGGCGGCTTGGATGTGATATCGTAGACCACTCTGTTGACACCTTTGACTTCATTGCAGATTCTTCTGCTCATTTCGTCAAGGACTT
>PPYF01603270.1_pt1 | contig 12459 bp, 17 predicted proteins | sample 1559871 | NCBI WGS metagenome assembly PPYF01 (sample SAMN08240021, study PRJNA423297) | Human gut metagenome, whole genome shotgun sequencing project. | reverse complement strand
ATATGGTAAATAGATGTCCCCACTTTTTATTATTCCTTCAAAGTTCTTACTCATAAATGAATATCCAAGATATATCATTATACATATAACAACCATACTTTTTATAAGATTTACTATTGCTTTCATTGAAAACATATTTTTTAATCCTGTTAATGGATTTAATTTAGAAAACTTCGGTTTCAAACTTTCCATTGAAAAGAACAAACCTGTTTGAATTAAACTACCTAAAATTCCAAATACCATAATAATTAAGCTTATTGGCAAAACAATCTTCATAAAAGACATCATTACCTTAAACATTAATATTTTTATAGTATTATCATTCATAGTCATACTAAAATCACCACTTAGTATATTAACTATAAATCCTTGAAGTTCAGAAATTATACTTCCTGACATCATGTATATTACAACTAATATAGCTATAAAAGTCATAGCTTTATTTACTTCCGCACTTTTGGCTATATTACCTTGTTTCCTTGCATCTTTTTTCTTCTTAGATGTTGGCTCTTCTGTTTTATCACTCATAGATAACATAAATCCAACTGTGCCTATATTTGAAATTGCATCACTATTCATACTAAGAGTTCCATCTAAAATAGATGGTATTTGATTAAATAAATGGTGCATTTTATTAATTAAAAATGGTAATGCTATCATTATAAATATAATTCCCATTAATAATTTTAACGGCATACTTACTACCATAACATTTAATTGAGGAACACTCTTTGATATAAAACCAATTAGTAACTCTGCAATAAGTAATGATAAAATCATAGGAACTGCTATTTTTATTCCAATTATAAAACATTGAACAAATACATTTATTACATAGTCAAAGTTTCCGCTAAGTATTAGTTGACCTACTTTAACTAAGTTAAAGCTATTTTGTATCCCCGCTATTAACTGGTGATGTCCATTCATGCTAAAAAAAATCATTACTCCTAACCAATATAAAATAGTTTCAATTAATGTATTTTGAGTATTAGTATTTGGATCATATATATTTGCCATAGATAAACCTAATTGCTGGTCAATTAAACTCCCTGCTATTTTTAAACTATTGAAACACATATTAGTTATAAAGCCAAATACTAATCCTGTTAATGTTTCCATTAATGCATATATAATAAGTTGACTAAGTGAATGAACAGCTATATCTGCTTGTATAAAAGGAGATATTATAAATGAGATAAATATAGAAAACATCACTTTAAATACTTTAGGAGTTCCATTTGGAAATATTACATTTATACAACTAAAGAACGTTAATATCCTTATAAATACAAATATCATTTATCTTATCCCTTTACATTTGCTATTATATTCATAATCTCATTTGTAAAAACTACTAACTTATTAAGCATCCAACTCCCTCCAACAATAAGTATTGTTGCTATAGCTATTAATTTAGGTACAAATGTTAATGTTTGTTCTTGTATTTGAGTTGCTGCTTGGAATACACTAACTAGCAAACCAATTACCAATGCTATTATTAATATTGGACCTGCTACCATTAATGCAGTAGATAAAGCTTTCGTTATTATTCCCATTATCATCTGTTCACTCATAATGTCATCTCCTTGCTAATTAAAACTTAAAATTAAAGATACATCATTTTTATCAATACGAGCACTATCTAAAAATAATTTTATGTCTTCATCTCTAGTTTGTTTTAATAAAAATTCTTTCATAGGAATTTGAGCTTTTTCTATTCCCTCTTGAAAAGTTATTTTTTCTTCTCTATATGGCTGTATAGCCTCTTTATTAATCTTATCTACTACTGGTGACATAATAAATATTGTCAATACTAATGCTATACCTACTAGTATTTGATTAGGTATAGATTGTTGAGCTCCTAAAGCTGATTTTAAAAATGAGAATGTAATGATTATTCTTACAAAACTTGTCATCATAAAGATGATAGTCGGTAAAAACATCATAAATGTCATTACTATAAATAACTTTATTAAAGGAGTAAATTCTTGTTGATGATTTGATACTAATCCAACTAAATCATTCATACATACGTCCCCCTTTTTCTAGTAATTTCTATTTTTTATTAAATAAAAGTCTATCCGAATTATTAAAGTTTGAAAATTTTGACTTATTCTTTTTTGAAAACATATTCTTTTTATTTTTTTTGTTCTTTAATCCAAAGTTAGATATATTAAACTTATCAACATCTATTTGTGATAAATCTATCCCATAGCTTTCTTTCATATCATATATTTGAGCTATTTCTTCTTTACTTAATACTTTTATTTTTTCAGTTTTAGAAGGTGATGAAGCTAGTACACATCCTTCATCACCCATTTCTAAAACAAATATACTTGTATCTTTATTTAAGTTAGTTCTTTCTAGGACTTTAACATACTTATGCTTATTAATATTATCTGAGTTAAATTTAGTTAACTTTATTGAAGCTATTATTAAAATAATAGTAATAGGTATAAATATTATTAAGTTTATTATATAATGCAACATAATTTATTTTCCCTTCCTATTTCTTAACTTTCTCCTCAAATTTTATTACTTATTTTCTACATTATTGTTTTTATTTTCAGTTTTTGATTCTCTTTCTTCAACTACTAAAATATCAACTCTTCTTATTGACTCATCAACTTGAAGTACTATTCCTCTTTCTTCTTCTCTTATTTTAATTTCGTCTGTAAGAGAATTTTTTTCTATTATTTCATTTAACTTTGCAGCTAAATCTTCATACTTAGTACCTTTTTCAAGCTCAACCTTTAAATCATCTATACTTTGAACTTCTTCAATAGATGAATCACCTGTTAAAGAATATTGTAATGCCTCTGATAATTTTTTTAGTTTTTCACTGTCTACTGCTGATATCGAATATAGTAGTATAAAAAATGTTAGTAGCAATGTCATGGTGTCTGCAAAGGTATCCATCCATCCATCGGTTCTTATTTCATCATCCTTTTTTTTCTTACGAGCCATGATTAAGCAACCTCACTTGATGAATTTTCATAATATGCTTTTCTATCTTTTTCATTTAAGTGTGTTATTAATTTTTCTTCCATTGCTCTTACACTGTCACCATTTTGTATACTTTGTAATCCACAAACTACCATTTCTAAATACTCTATTTCTTTTTCACCTTTAGATTCAATGTTAAATCCAATTGGGTTAAATATATTTCAGCTACTTGTTGTTCTATTGCAAGTATTCCATCTTTTCTAATTGTTTTTGAAAGTTCTTTGAATTGATCAACTAAATCAACTTTATTAACGCTTGGTGAAACTATACTCATTTTTAATGCACTAGGAATTCTCTTTACAGTATCTAAATCAAAAGTTATTAATACTGCTGCAAATGAACCTCCTACAGTTATAAGGAATGATGGTATATCGATAAACATACCAACTCCACCTTTACCCTGTGCTATAGCAAAGAATATAAATCCTATTGCTAATACTAATCCTATTGGTGTTAGAATATCATTCTTCTTCATTCTCTACCACCTCTTATTATCTCTTAAGATTTACAATTTCTTGAAGTAGTTCATCACTAGTAGTTATTACTTTACTTGCTGCTTGGAATGCTCTAGTTGTAACTATCATTTCTGTAAATTCTTCTGATAAGTCAACGTTAGACATTTCTATAGCACCTTGAGTTATCTTTCCAAATACAGGGTTCTTTATTGGTTCGCCTGAGTTTGCAGTTTCTCCATATATATTTCCTCCAAGTTGCTCTAAACCTTCATCATTTTGGAATACTGATATTTGTAAAACTTGTTTATCTCCCTTTATTACAGCTCCATTAACATCTAATTGTGGCATTTTTGTACCATCTGCTAACAAATATGAAATAGAACCATCACTAGCAATGTTAAATGATACTACTTTTTGATTAACACCATTAGCATTTTCAACTTCTTCTGGTATTAATATAGGATTATCACCTTCACCTAAAACCTTATAACCTTGTGATGTTACAAGGTTTCCATTCATATCTAAACTAAAAGATCCATCTCTTGTATATCCCTTTTGATTTGGACCTATTTCAACAGTGAAGAATCCATCTCCATCAATAGCTAAGTCTGTATCTCTTCCTGTTGTTTGTAATGAACCTTGTACCATGTTCTTTAATATACCACTTACTTTCTACCTTTCCAGATATTGTTTTTACGTCTTCATCTACCCTTTGTCCACTCTCAATTGGTGCATATACTTCAACTTCTTTTCCAATAAGATTAGTTGCACTTCCTACTGCCGAGTTTGCTAAAATCCCATTAGTCATTCCTATTAAATACTCTATATTTTCATTTAAAGCCATTGATTGCTCAAGCATATTAAACTGTGCTAACTGAGTAATATATTGCGTAGGATCTTGTGAGTTAAATGGATCTTGATTTTTCATTTGAGCTACAAGAAGTTTAAGAAATAAATCTTTATCTGAATTGTCATTACCTGAAACTATAGTCGTTCCATTTTCAGTTTTATTAACAGTTCTTGACCTTAAACTACTAGTATCATTCATTGAGGTACCTGTGTTTATGCTTGTCATTTTTATTAGTCCTCACTTTCATTAAATTAATATGTTTAAATTATCGTCATCTTTGTTATGTTCACTATTGTGTAATTCTTCTATTATTTGATTATTATTTTTTTTATTCTTGTTACTATTGTTTTGATTAAACCTTCTGTCTTGATTAAACTCTTTATTTAAGTTATCAGAAAATAAATTTTCATTTTCTGACTTTACATTTATAACAATGTCTTTTATATTGATATCTGTATCATTAAGATGCTTTTTTATATCTTCTATATTTTTATTTACAAGGTCTAATATGTTATTATCATCAACTGTTATTAATAAATTTGAATGTTCTTTATTCTTAGATAACTTTATGCTTATTTCTCCCAAATTTCTTGGATTAAGTTTTACATTTAGCTCTTCTAAATCACTATTTTTCATATACTTTACAGATTTAATAATATCTTCTGTTATAAACTCTTGCCTAATTTCTGTAACTGGTTGGGGTATATCGTTACTTGTGCTATTTCTATATACAGTATTAAATTCATTAATTCCTACAAAGGAATTTATATATGAATTATCATCAGCTGATACAATATTTTCTAAATATTCAATATCATTACTTGTACCTTTAGAACTTTTATATTCATCTATTTTAGATTGATTTAAAATTCCTACTGTATCTAAGTTTTCATACATACTGTCTTCTTGGCTTGATTTGTCTAAATCCTTTATCTGATTTTTTATTTTATCTATTAGTGAATTTAAGCTTTCATTGATTTTATTTGAATTATTTCTGCCTTCATTGATAAGATAGTTAATATTGTTTATAATTTCTTTCATATCATTATTATTTAACTCTAATGAATAATTGCTTTCTGAACTTGTATGTAAGTTTTCAATAGCATCTAAAATATTTTTTGTATTTTCAACTTCGTTTAAGTTTAGTTTAGAATTTAATGATGATTTTATATTTTCTAAATCTGTTAAACTATCTATTTTTTCTGCTATATTAAACTTTTCATATAAAGTATAAATTAAATTATACAATATTAAGCTTTCATCAACATCCTCTTTATTGTTGGTATTTGTTCCACTATTTTCATCTTCTAACTTAAATTCACTAATAAAATCCTTGAATGTAGATAAACTGTCAGAACTTACCGATTTACTTTGTGATAAACTACTATCCCCCACCATATTACTTAAGTTTATATTAATCATACATTCACCTTTCTATTATAAGTTTGAAGTTTTTCTTATATATCCATATAAAGCAAATTCATCATTAGAAATCTGCTCTAATCGTTCTTCTTCTTTTTTTATTTCTAAAATTTTATTTTCTTTAAGCACTTCTAAAGATCGTCTTTTTATTCTTTTATCTATGAAATCTTTTTTTGCTTTTTCAAGTTCAATTTCTTTAGCTTCAAGTTCTTTTTCTGTTTCTTTTATAGTAGTGTTAAGATAAGACAAATAGTTCATAGTAATCTTTTGACTTATAGTGTCTTTTGCCCTACTTATATCAGAATACTTTTTATAATTGTTTTCTAATTCATTCAGCTTATTTTCTACTATATTTTTTTGATTTTGAGCCTTAGAATAAAATAACTTACTCTCTTCTTCTTCATTAACTCTTATATCTAATAGCTTCTGTAATTTAAACTTAAAATTGCTCATCTATAATCTCCTCTTTAGTCAAGCATATTAATTAATTTACTTTTACTTACTTCGAATTGAGATACTTCATTAACACCTTGTTTTAAGTATGAATTAACATTACCTATATATTTAATAGCTAAGTCTATTTCTTTATTTGATCCTTCTTCATAAGCACCAATATTTATTAAATCCTCAGCTTCTTTATAAGTTGCTAATATGTCTCTTGCCTTTGAAGCTGCCTTATTTTGTTCTTCTGTTGCAATTTCTTTCATAAGCCTACTTACACTATTAAGAATATCTATAGCCGGATAATGATTTTTATGTGCTAATTGTCTAGATAAAACTATATGCCCATCAAGTATCCCCCTTACTGTGTCTGCAATAGGTTCATTAAAATCATCACCATCAACAAGTACTGTATAAAATGCCGTTATAGACCCCTTATCTGACATACCCGTTCTTTCCATTAATTTTGGCAACATCGCAAACACCGATGGAGTATAACCTTTTTGTGCTGGAGGCTCTCCTATTGCTAAACCAACTTCCCTTTGAGCCATAGCAAAACGAGTTACTGAGTCCATCATAAGAAGTACTTTTTTACCTTTATCTCTAAAATATTCTGCTATAGATGTTGCAGTAAGTGCTCCTTTTAGTCTTACTAAAGGTGATTTATCAGATGTAGCGCATACTACAACTGACTTTTTCATACCTTCTTCACCTAAATCTCGTTCTATAAAGTCTAAAACTTCTCTACCACGTTCACCTATTAAAGCTATTACGTTAACATCTGCTTCTGCTGTTCTAGCCATCATACCAAGAGTTGTACTTTTTCCAACTCCACTTCCTGCAAATATCCCAATACGTTGACCTTCTCCACAAGTTAAAAATCCATCTATTGCTCGTACTCCAGTCGGCATTATATTAGTTATTCTTGGTCTTTTCATAGGGTCTGGTGGCTCATTAGATAAACTGTAATTTTCTCCATCTAATATTGCTTCTCCATCAATTGGATGTCCAAGACCATCTAATATCTTTCCTAAAAGTTCATCACTACATCTAACATTTAGCGGAACTCCTTTACCAATAACCTTACATCCAGGACTAACTCCTACAAGTTCTCCTAGCGGCATAAGTATTACACAGTCTTCCTTAAATCCAACTACCTCACATTGGATTTCAGCTCCCATATTGTTATGGATTATACAAAGCTCTCCCACAAATGCCTTTATACCTTCAACCTCTACTGTAAGACCTATAACCTTTGATACCTTTCCTTCAAATGTTATTTTAGGTATAGAATTAATTTTATTTATTACATTTTCGAAATCTATATCAATCATAGCAACTCCTCTTTTATTTTTCCAATAACATCATCAATGCCAATGACTAATTTTCCATTCAAGCTTTCTATTAGTGCATTGCCTTTATCAACTGATTCATCAGATAAAATAAAAACGTCTTTATTAATAAGATTATTTTCTTTTAATTCTAAAATTTGTTTATCTAAACTTTCTTTATAAATAGGATTAACTCGTATTACAAAGTTTTCTTTTAACTCATATTCCTTTATTACATCTAAAATTAATAAATCCATAGATTCTTCATCTTCAAAATTTCTTCTTAGCACCTTTTCCGCAATAGATATTCCCATAGCTAAAATATTTTTTTTATTATCTTTTATATAAGATGCAACTTGATTATTAGCTTCAAGCATTATTTTATTTGCCTTATCAATTATTTCAGATGATTCATTTTTAGCTTTTTCTATGTTGTCTTCATAAGCTTCTTTGTAGCCATCTTCATATCCATTTTGTGTACCTTGTTCGTAACCTTCATGATATGCTCTTTTCTCTATTTCCACAGCTTTCTGATTCGTTTCAGCTAATATTTTTTCACTTTCAGTATTAGCTTGATTTAAAATTTCATCATATTTAATTTGAGCATCTATAAGCTTTTGATTTATTTTCTCTTCTAATCTTAATAGCTCTAATCTCTTTTCATTATGATCCTCAACTTCTTCATTAACAGGTAACTCTTCTTTTTCCTTGAAGTTAAAATAGTTTAAAGAAACTGTACCCTTAACCTTTACATAATCAGACTTAATTATATTATTACTATAAGACGAATTCTTCATCTGAACCTCTAGTTAATGTAATTTCTCCTATTTCTTCAAGCTTTCTGATTATGTTTACTATGTTTTGTTGAGATTCTTCAACTTGAGAAACCTTAGTTTTTCCAAGTAATTCTATCTCTTCTTTTAATGCAGCAGCAGCCCTTTGTGATTGGTTTCTATATATAGCATTTGAAACATCATTTGATGCTCCTTTAAGTGCGTATGCAATATCTTTAACATTAACTTCTTTAAGAATTCTTTGTATAGCTGTGTCTTCAAGTCTTACAATATCATCAAATACGAACATGCTAGCTTTAATTTCTTCTGCTAATTCTATGTTATTTTCTTCAATATATTTAATAATGCTCTTTTCAGTTTTTCTATCAACATTACTTAATATATCTATTAAGCTGTCAACTCCACCTGATTTTTCAAGGTCTCTTTGACCTAATTTAGATAGCTTATTTGTTACAGCTTCATCTATAGCCTTTATAATATTAGGAGATATAGATGAAGTTCCCCCTATTTTCAGAGAAACTTCATGTTTTATATCATCTGGTATTTCACTTAAAACCACTGCTGCTTTATCTGGTTGAAGATGCGAAAGTATAATTGCTATCGTTTGCGTACTTTCACCTTGTATGCAAGATAAAATTTGCTCTGGTTCTGCCTTTCTAGCAGCCATAAATAATTTTGTACACGTATCATACTTTATACCTTCTAATATTTTATTAGCCCTTTGATTGCCAAGAGCTCCATTAAGAAGAGATTTTGCAAAGTCCATACCACCTTGAAGAACAATATCTTGTCCCTTATTAACTTCTATAAATTCTTGTAGAATCTCTCTTCTCTCTCTTGTTCCTACTTTATGAATATTTGATATCTCTACACCTATCTTTTGTATATATTGATCAGGCAAGTTTTTTACTATATCAGCTGCTACATCTGCACCTAGTGTAATTAATAGAATAGCTGCCTTTCTAGCACCTGTAACTTTTCTAACCTTTGGTATATCCCCCAAGTCAAATGCATTTCCTAAATTAACACTTTCTTTTTCCAATTATAAGCACCTCCCTTTATATTACTCACTTAACCAATTTCTAATTAAGTCTGTAACTTGCTCTTTATTTTCTGATGCGTATTGTCTTACTTCTTCTTCTAAAGATATACTTTCTTCTTCATCCTCAGTAGATCTAGTTTTTTCCATTTCTTGTATTTTTTGATTTATAATATCAAGATGTTCACTGTCGTCGAAATCTTCTTCAACAATATCTGAATTTTTCTTCTTCATGTACATATAAACCACTATTCCTACTATTAATAACAATAATATTCCTACTACAACTGCCACTATTTTCATCACCTTATTTATATCATCCTTAACTGCTAAATTGTCATCTTCATTAGCTAATGTATCAAATGGCATTCCAACAACAGATATACTATCTCCTCTATTTTCATCAACACCAATAATATTAGATACTATATCCTCTACTTGTTGCAGAGTCTTATTATTTAAATTTCCATTAATAGCAACTGATGCTGTAATCTTGTTAATTTCGCCCTGTGCCTTTATAGTTTTAGACTCTGTTCTTCCTGTTTCATATTCAATACTTTCTTCTCTACTTGTATTTAAGTTTGTATCATTGCCACCCACAGTGTTCATATTGTTATCAATATTACCACCAGTAGCATCATCTTGTGATGTTGTATTTTCTTTCTTATTCTCTTTTATTGCTACTTTATTTGGATCAATTTTTATTTCAGTAATTTCATTAGTATCAAAATTTAAATCTGAATTTACTTTTACTACAACTTTACCTGACCCAAACATAGACTCAAGTACTGAAGATATAGCTCTTTCTAAATCTGAATTTAATTCTTTTTCTGCTTTTCTAGCTATGTATAGTCCACTTGAGTTGGTAGCTTGCTCTTTTCCATTTTCATCATATAAACCTTCAGATAAAAGATTCATATTTTGATCAACTACTTCTACATTTTGTTTGGGTATATTTTCACAACTTGCAGAAACTAAAGACATAATAGACCTTACTTGACTTATATCTAAACTTTCTCCTGGATTTAGAGTTATAGTTACTGCAGCAGACCCTGGTTGAGTTTCCTTAGCAAATACAGATTCTTCACCATTTATAATCTGAACTCTTGCATCTGCCACTTGAGAAAATGTCTTTATAGTCTTTTCAATCTCGCCTTGTAGCATTCTTTGTTTCTTTATCTTAAACTCTTCATCTGTCATACCAAATGATGAACCTTCGTCCATAAGCTCATAACCTTTAGAACCATTAGATATATTTTCTGATAGTTTTAATCTTAATTCATCGACCTTATCCTTTGGAACAAGTATACTATCACCTTGTATTTTCATATCTATATTTTCACTTTCAAGTTCTTTAGTTATGCTTGCTGCATCAGTAGAATTCAAACCTGAAAAAAGAACTTTGTACTTGTTGTTATTCATGTACTTTACACCAAATACAATAGATAAGATTACTGCTACAGAAGCTATTACTAAAGCTAACTTTTTAGTTTTACTTAAGGCTTTAAAGTCCAATATTTTTTTACTTATAAACTCTTTAATCTTATTTATAATATCCTTTACATTCATTTGCTCACTCCTTTATAAAATAAAACTATAGTTGAACTGAGCTTAACTCTTTGTATGCATCATATAATTTATTTCTCATTTCTAACATAAGCTGCATAGAAATTTGAGCTTCTTGAGTAGATAACATAACCTCATGCATTGTTATATCATCACCCTTTATAAGAGCTTCAATGTCATTATTAGCTTTAACTTGACTATCATTAACTTTATTTACTGCATTGTTTAATACATCTGTAAAATTAACCTTATCACTTTCATTTAAATTCTTATTTGTATTATCTATAGTGTTATTTTGAATCTGATTTAAAAATATCTTTGAATCAAAGTTAACACTTGACATATTTATCAAACTCATTATTTACACCTCCATATATTACTTTCCTATTTCAAGAGCTTTTGAAATCATATCTTTTTGAGCATTCAAAGTATCAATATTTGATTCATATGCTCTAGATGCAGATATTAAATCTGACATTTCTACTAGCAAATCAACATTTGGATATTCTACATATCCCTCTTCATCTGCATCAGGATTATTTGGTTCATATACCTTTCTAAGAGGAGATTTATCTTCTTCTATAGAAACAGCTTTAACTCCTAACATACCTAATTTTTCATCATAGTTTTCTTGAAAACTTGCTACCTTACGAACGTAGGCCCCTCCATTTTCAGTTCTAGTAGTTTTTACATTAGCAACATTCGAAGATATAACATCTATTCTTAATCTTTCGGCAGATAAACCACTAGCGCTTATTCTCATTCCATTAAAAACACTCATTTAATTACCTCCCTGATATTACACTTTTTGTCATAGATAGTTTAGTATTTGTCAAACTTACAATTGCATTATATTGAAGGCTTGCAGCAGCTTGATTTACCTTTTCACTTTCTAAGTCAACATTATTTCCGTCTTCCCTTACTACGGAATCTTTATCAACTTTTACCTCAATTTTCGCATTATCCATTTCATTTTTTAAACTGTCCTCAAAAGTAACATACTTTCTTTTATAATTCGGGGTATTTATATTTACAATGTTGTTTGCTATAGTTCTATTTCTTAGTTCTGTAGCATCTAACCCCATTTTCATTAATCCATATATATCCATAGTTCATCTCCTACAAAAACTTTTTATAATATTTTATTTAAATTTTAAATTTTCTATTGACCTATTATACTACTTTTCTCGACATTTTTCTATGTATTTTTGTTTTTTCATATATTTTCATATATTTTTCGACATTTTTTTACATGGCTTTTATATGTATTCATTTTTATAAGTTGTATAATTTTATATTTTAAATAAAAAAAGAAAATAGCCATTTTAAATTTACATAAAATGACTATTTTCTTTAATATATAAAAATTATATTTATTTTTACATTAATAGTAATTAGTTTAAATTAAAATAAATTATAAATCTCAAGCCTTTTATAATTTATTTTAATTTTGTGCTTCTAGATTTAGAATTTATATTGCAATATTAATTAGAATTCCAGTTTCAATATTATTTTCTATAGATATAAATCCTAATTCTTCATTTATAAAATCTTT
>PPYF01189154.1_pt1 | contig 12459 bp, 12 predicted proteins | sample 1559871 | NCBI WGS metagenome assembly PPYF01 (sample SAMN08240021, study PRJNA423297) | Human gut metagenome, whole genome shotgun sequencing project. | reverse complement strand
GCTGATCTCTTATATAGCTGCTCTCATTATCTCTCTACCCTGAAGTGACTCTCTCACCTGTAAAAATAATATCTCACAGGCTTAATAGTTTCTTAATACAAAGCCTGTAAAACGTCAGGATAACTTCAGAGGTCGTCGGTAATTTATGATGAACAGCACCAATAAACTTAGTGTTATTATTCCGTTATATAATGCGGGCGATGATTTCCGCACTTGTATGGAATCTTTAATTACGCAAACCTGGACTGCTCTGGAAATCATTATTATTAACGATGGTTCAACGGATAATTCTGTTGAAATAGCAAAGTATTACGCAGAAAACTATCCGCACGTTCGTTTGTTGCATCAGGCGAATGCTGGCGCATCGGTGGCGCGTAATCGTGGGATTGAAGTGGCAACGGGCAAATATGTCGCTTTTGTCGATGCTGACGATGAAGTCTATCCCACCATGTACGAAACGCTGATGACCATGGCGTTAGAGGACGACCTCGACGTGGCGCAGTGCAACGCTGACTGGTGTTTTCGTGAAACGGGAGAAACCTGGCAATCCATCCCCACCGATCGCCTTCGCTCAACCGGCGTCTTAACCGGCCCGGACTGGCTGCGGATGGGGCTTTCTTCGCGCCGTTGGACTCACGTTGTCTGGATGGGGGTTTATCGCCGTGATGTTATTGTTAAAAATAACATTAAATTTATTGCCGGATTACATCATCAGGATATTGTCTGGACAACAGAATTCATGTTTAACGCGCTGCGTGCGCGATATACCGAGCAATCATTATATAAATATTATCTGCATAATACGTCAGTGAGTCGGTTGCATAGACAAGGGAATAAAAACCTTAATTATCAACGTCACTATATTAAGATTACCCGCCTGCTGGAGAAATTAAATCGAAATTATGCCGACAAAATTATGATTTATCCGGAATTTCATCAGCAAATAACTTACGAGGCATTGCGTGTTTGCCATGCGGTGCGCAAAGAGCCGGATATTCTTACCCGCCAACGGATGATTGCCGAGATATTTACTTCCGGTATGTATAAGCGCCTGATTACCAATGTGCGCAGCGTGAAGGTCGGTTACCAGGCGTTACTGTGGTCTTTCCGCTTATGGCAATGGCGCGACAAAACGCGGTCGCACCATCGCATTACGCGTAGCGCCTTTAATTTGCGCTAGCGTTAAACTTCGCCGCTTCGGGCTGTTTGCCCCAGCCTTGCCACTGATGCTGGAAGTAAACGATCAGCGTGCTCTGGCTGATGCTTTCGCTTAATACTTCAAAGAAGCGATTAGCATAAACAGGTTCTATCGGTTTCTTCGGTTTGCACAGCTTCACGCCACGGAACGGATTACGCGGTGCATCAGGCACAGCGTTTTTCGGCGGTGTAGAAGTATCAACCTGCGGTTCATTCAGCAAGCTGCTGGCTTTCACCAGCGTAATGTCTGGCGGCAGGTTATAAACCATCTGTTGTAGCACGCGTACCGTTGAAGGGTGAGGATGCCCAATGGCAATGGTTGAACCGTTGCGACGCGCCAGATCAATTGCGCGATTAAATTGCACACGGATGTCCGCTTCGTTCTGCGAATCGTCGAGGAACACCTTCCGTTTGATCACCTTCACGCCAGTACCTTGCGCGGCGCGCATCGCCTGGGTATTACCGATGGTTACGCTGTCGAGGAAGTAAAGATTGTAACGCTCCAGTGCCTGCATCACTTTCTGCATACCAAACAGGTTAGAGGTCATCTTGCTGCCCATGTGGTTGTTGATCCCCACGGCATAGGGCACGTTATTGACCGCACTACGAATAATGCGCTCAATTTCGTCGCTGCTCATCTCCGGGCGTAGCGTATTTTTCTCCAGCGGCTGTTTACTCAACGGTGCCATCGGGAGATGAATCAACACTTCGTGACCGCTGTTATGCGCTTTGGTCGCCATCTCTCTGGCGTGCGGTGAATCGGGTAATACAGCGACGGAGATAGCGGAAGGCATCGCCAGCACCTGGTTTTCGTTGTGCGGGCGATACCCAAAATCATCAATGACGATGGCAAGTTTGCCAGCAAGTACGGGGGAGGAGAGCGCCAACAGAGCGGCAAATGCAAGAACGTTACGACGAAATGGAAACAAAACTTATCTTCCCAACCACGGCTGTGGATTGACCGCCTGACCCTGGCGGCGAATTTCGAAATAGAGTGAAGGCCGACCCTGACCGCCACTGCTGCCCACCAGTGCAATTGGCTGGCCCGCGCGAACCTGCGAACCAACGCTCACCAGTGCGCTCTGATTATAGCCGTAAAGACTCATGTCGCCTTTACCATGCTCAACCACCACCACCAGACCGTAGCCTTGCAGCCAGTCAGCCAGAATCACCCGACCGTCGGCAATCGCTTTAACTTCAGTACCTTCAGAGGCACCAATCACCATCCCTTTCCAGCGTAATTCACCCTGTAGCTGTTCGCCATAGCGATGCAGCGTCGGCCCGCGAACCGGCCAGAATGCCTGACCACGCGGCGCGCCCAGGCCACCAGTTCGGGACATCAGCGATTTTTCGCTTTCGGTCGGTTTATAGGTGGTGCCTTTGCGCGTCGCTTCTTTCTGGCGGTCGCGAACCGCCTGGGCCTCACGCGCTTCTCGTTCAGCACGCGCTTTCGCCGCGGCTTCCGCACGGGCAATGCTGTTACGCAGACGGGATTCGTTGGCACGCAGTTCACTTAGCTGCTGCTGACCTTGCTGGATGGAAGATTCCAGCCCCGCCAGCGTCTTTTTACGCTCGTTCAGAGCCTGAGTCAGTTTCGCCTGTTGGGCGCGCTGTTCATATAACAGCGTTTGTTGCTCGCTTTGTTTCTCTTCCAGTTCAGCACGCTGCATGGCGACTTCTTCACGCGTTTGCTTCAACTGGGCAATGGTTTCTTGTCGCGCCTGGTTGAGATAGCCGAAATAAGCCTGTAAACGCTGTCCACGCTGGCTTTCTTCACCGCTGAGAATTAGCTGAATACCGGTATGCTCGCCCTGACGGAATGCGGCATCCAGTTGTGCGGCGAGGCTGCGCTCCTGGGCGGCTTTTTGCTGCTCCAGTTTGGCAATCGACGCGTTCATCTCATCAATCTGTTTATTGAGTTGATTGAGCGTGTTTTGCGTTTCGCGCAGTTTGCGAGTGGCTTCAGAGATCGCTTCTTCCTGCTTTTTCAATTGTGCGAGCAGGCTTGCGCGTTGTTGTTGCTTTTGGCGTACCGCGCGCTCTTTTGCGGCGATGTCAGCCTGAATAGATTTGAGTTGGTCACGCTCATCCGCGTGGGCGGAAAAGGCGCACAACAATACGCCAGCGCTAAGAACGCTGGCGTAGATGATGGGCCTGATTGCAAACCTGCGCGGTTTCACGGCCCGTGTCATGGTATTAATCGCCTTTCCCCTCATGGGGAGGGATTATTCCACGATGAACAGCGGCTTACCAGTCATCTCTTGCGGGATTTCCATACCCATCAGCGACAACATGGTCGGCGCGATGTCAGAAAGTTTGCCGCCTGCAACCGCTTTCACGTTCTTATCACCAACGTAAATCAGCGGAACTGGCAGGTTGGTGTGTGCCGTGTGTGCCTGACCCGTTGCCGGATCGCGCATCTGTTCAGCGTTACCGTGGTCAGCGGTGATCAGCAGTTGTCCACCCACGGACTCAACCGCTTTCGCGACTTCTTCCACGCAGTGATCCAGCGCTTCAACTGCTTTAACCGCCGCTTCCATCACCCCGGTGTGACCTACCATGTCGCCGTTCGGATAGTTACAGATAATGGTGTCGTATTTGCCGCTCTTGATTGCCGCAACCAGTTTTTCGGTCAGCTCTGCGGAGCTCATTTCCGGTTGCAGATCGTAGGTAGCCACTTTCGGTGAGTTGATCAGAATGCGATCTTCGCCTTTGAACGACTCTTCTACGCCACCGTTGAAGAAGAAAGTAACGTGGGCATATTTTTCGGTTTCGGAAATACGCAACTGAGTTTTGTCGTTTTTCGCCATCCACTCGCCGAAGGTGTTAACCAGGGAAGCGGGTGGGTAAGCAACCGCAGTTTTGATGTCAGCGGCGTATTCGGTCAGCATCACGAAATCGACGTTAACCACTTTCTTACGCGCGAAGCCGTCGAAATCTGCGTTTACGAATGCACGAGTGATTTCGCGCGCGCGGTCAGCACGGAAGTTCATGAAAATCAGCGCATCGCCGTCTTCCATTGCCGCATCTGGCTGACCTTCTGCACGAATAACGGTCGCTTTCACGAACTCGTCGTTTTCGTCGCGAGCATAAGCTGCCTGCAAACCAGCAACGGCAGTATCGGCCTGGAACTCACCCTGCGCCAGAGTCAGCAGGTCATAGGCTTTTTCAACGCGATCCCAACGGTTATCGCGGTCCATCGCGTAGTAACGACCAATGATGGACGCTACGCGGCCTTTACCCAGCGCAGCAAATTTCTCTTCAAATTTTTTCAGCGAGGATTCAGCACTGCGCGGCGGGGTGTCGCGACCGTCAAGGAATGCGTGCAGGTAGATTTTTTCTGCGCCGCGTTCAGCTGCCAGTTCTACCATCGCCATGATGTGATCTTCGTGGCTGTGTACGCCGCCTGCGGAGAGCAGACCCATAATGTGTACTGCTTTACCTGCGTTTTTCGCTTTATCTACCGCGCCAGTCAGCACTGGATTAGCAAAGAAAGCGCGATCTTTGATTTCAACGTCCAGACGAGTCAGGTCCTGATACACGATGCGGCCGGCACCCAGGTTAACGTGGCCTACTTCGGAGTTACCCATCTGACGGTCAGGCAGACCGACTTCCAGACCGGAAGCGTCGATCAGGGTATGCGGACGATTGGCCCACAGTGCATCCATTACCGGGGTTTTAGCACTAAAAATGGCGTTATCCTGCTGTTCTTCACGATAGCCATAGCCATCCAGAATCACCAGTACCATAGGTTTTTTAGAAACCGACATTGCGACAACCTCATACTCAAGAGTCAAAATTTGCGTAATTTTACTACAGCTGAATCGATAAAATAGCCTCTGAAGATCAAAATATACGACCGCTCGCGGCAAGCCGATGCCAGATTTGCGCTTTTTTTTCGTCGTGCCCCGCAAAATTGCATTCCAGTTAACACGCTGGCTGTATTTGCCGCACCGCGCAGGTATACTCCTTTCCTGGTTTTTTTAATCACTACGTCGGGAGTTGTTACCCCCCATGCAAGAAATTATGCAATTTGTTGGCCGTCATCCCATACTGAGTATCGCCTGGATCGCGTTACTGGTGGCGGTTCTTGTGACTACGTTTAAGAGCCTGACCTCGAAAGTGAAGGTGATTACTCGTGGTGAAGCTACGCGTCTGATCAACAAAGAAGACGCTGTGGTTGTGGATTTACGTCAGCGTGATGACTTCCGTAAAGGCCATATCGCAGGTTCTATCAATCTGTTGCCGAGCGAAATCAAAGCCAACAATGTTGGTGAGCTTGAGAAGCACAAAGACAAACCGGTTATCGTGGTAGACGGTTCTGGCATGCAGTGCCAGGAGCCTGCAAACGCGCTGACGAAAGCTGGTTTTGCGCAAGTATTCGTGCTGAAAGAGGGCGTTGCTGGCTGGGCTGGCGAAAACTTGCCTCTGGTGCGCGGCAAATAATTTACCTGTCGTCTTTCATGATGCAGGCCGTTAGCTGCAATTAGGCCCCCAGCGACTTATTGTTATAAGCTTCTGGGGACACTCCATTTTGCAGCCGCCCTGCAACATGAAATTTCAGGGTAAAAAAACAGGAGCTAAATTATGGCCAATGTTGAAATCTATACCAAAGAAACCTGCCCGTATTGCCATCGTGCAAAAGCACTGCTGAGCAGCAAGGGCGTGAGTTTTCAGGAGTTGCCGATCGATGGCAATGCCGCCAAGCGTGAAGAGATGATCAAACGCAGCGGTCGCACCACGTACTGCGTGTTACCGTAACGGCCTCCCTGGGCGAAGAAACCGCGTTCCTGTGTGAAGTTCAGCAGGGCGGTATTTTCTCCATCGCGGGTATCGAAGGCACCCAGATGGCACATTGCCTGGGCGCATACTGCCCGAACATTCTGTTCCCGTATGCTCGTGAGTGCATCACCAGCATGGTATCCCGCGGTACATTCCCGCAACTGAACCTTGCGCCGGTTAACTTCGATGCGCTGTTCATGAACTATTTGCAGCAGCAGGCTGGCGAAGGTACTGAAGAACATCAGGATGCCTGATGAACCAACGTAATGCTTCAATGACTGTGATCGGTGCCGGCTCGTACGGCACCGCTCTTGCCATTACCCTGGCAAGAAATGGCCACGAGGTTGTCCTCTGGGGCCATGACCCTGAACATATCGCAACGCTTGAACGCGACCGCTGTAACGCCGCGTTTCTCCCCGATGTGCCTTTTCCCGATACGCGGGGATGTCCGACGGTATCGGTTTTGGTGCGAATGCGCGTACGGCGCTGATCACCCGTGGGCTGGCTGAAATGTCGCGTCTTGGCGCGGCGCTGGGTGCCGATCCTGCCACCTTTATGGGCATGGCGGGGCTGGGGGATCTGGTGCTTACCTGTACCGACAACCAGTCGCGTAACCGCCGTTTTGGCATGATGCTCGGTCAGGGCATGGATGTACAAAGCGCGCAGGAGAAGATTGGTCAGGTGGTGGAAGGCTACCGCAATACGAAAGAAGTCCGCGAACTGGCGCATCGCTTCGGCGTAGAAATGCCAATAACCGAGGAAATTTATCAAGTATTATATTGCGGAAAAAACGCGCGCGAGGCAGCATTGACGTTATTAGGTCGTGCACGCAAGGACGAGCGCAGCAGCCACTAACCCCAGGGAACCTTTGTTACCGCTATGACCCGGCCCGCGCAGAACGGGCCGGTCATTATCTCATCGTGTGGAGTAAGCAATGTCGTGTGAAGAACTGGAAATTGTCTGGAACAATATTAAAGCCGAAGCCAGAACGCTGGCGGACTGTGAGCCAATGCTGGCCAGTTTTTACCACGCGACGCTACTCAAGCACGAAAACCTTGGAAGTGCACTGAGCTACATGCTGGCGAACAAGCTGTCATCGCCAATTATGCCTGCTATTGCTATCCGTGAAGTGGTGGAAGAAGCCTACGCCGCTGACCCGGAAATGATCGCCTCTGCGGCCTGTGATATTCAGGCGGTGCGTACCCGCGACCCGGCAGTCGATAAATACTCAACCCCGTTGTTATACCTGAAGGGTTTTCATGCCTTGCAGGCCTATCGCATCGGTCACTGGTTGTGGAATCAGGGGCGTCGCGCATTGGCAATCTTTCTGCAAAACCAGGTTTCTGTGACGTTCCAGGTCGATATTCACCCGGCAGCAAAAATTGGCCGTGGCATTATGCTCGACCACGCCACGGGCATCGTTGTGGGTGAAACGGCGGTAATTGAAAACGACGTATCGATTCTGCAATCTGTGACGCTTGGCGGTACGGGTAAATCTGGTGGTGACCGTCACCCGAAAATTCGTGAAGGTGTGATGATTGGCGCGGGCGCGAAAATCCTCGGCAATATTGAAGTTGGTCGCGGCGCGAAGATTGGCGCAGGTTCCGTGGTGCTGCAACCGGTGCCGCCGCATACAACCGCCGCTGGCGTTCCGGCTCGTATTGTCGGTAAACCAGACAGCGATAAGCCATCAATGGATATGGATCAGCATTTCAACGGTATTAACCATACATTTGAGTATGGGGATGGGATCTAATGTCCTGTGATCGTGCCGGATGCGATGTAATCATCTATCCGGCATACAGTAACTAATCTCTCAACAACGCTCCCGGATATCCCAGCTGCCGCCAGGCTTCATACACCACAACTGACACCGCATTGGACAGGTTCATGCTGCGGCTGTCCGGCACCATCGGAATGCGAATTTTTTGTTCAGCGGGCAGGGCATCAAGAATGCTCGCTGGCAGGCCGCGTGTTTCCGGGCCGAACATCAGATAATCGCCATCCTGATAGCTTACGGCGCTGTGAGCAGGCGTACCTTTCGTGGTGAGGGCAAACAGGCGCTGGGGATTTTCTGCTTCGAGGAACGCGCGAAAGTCATGATGACGCGTAACGGCGGTAAACTCGTGATAGTCCAGCCCCGCGCGGCGCAGGCGCTTATCGTCCCAGGCAAATCCCATCGGTTCGATGATATGCAGACGAAAGCCGGTATTAGCGCAAAGACGGATGATGTTGCCAGTATTTGGCGGAATTTCTGGTTCGTAAAGTACGATGTTTAGCATACTGCCCCCTTAGTGCGGGGGCAGGATAGCAGAAAATTGGTGAGCAGTGCGGCCTTTTCCCCTCACCCCGGCCTCCCCCTGTCTCTTGATCAGGAGATCTGATCAAGAGACAGCTCCCTGAGGGAGAGGGTTAGGGGGAGGGGGCGCAAACGACTATGCCGCATTCCCTTTCGCCATCGGGGCCAGTGCCGCAGGCAACTCTTTACCCAGCCCCTGCACCAGCGAATCTTGCGTAATTTCGCTGATCGATTTCGCGCCAGTCAGCGTCATCGCCACTTTCATCTCTTTTTCGATCAGATTTAGCAGGTTAGCTACACCCGCCTGGCCCGCTGTTGCCAGCGCATACAAGAAAGCACGACCCAGCAGTACGGTGTCGGCACCGAGCGCAATCATACGCACGACATCAAGCCCGTTACGAATTCCGCTATCCGCCAGAATGGCTATATCACCTTTCACCGCATCTGCAATAGCAGGCAGTCCCGGTGTCGGCATATCCACGGTGAAAACCAGCGTCGAACAACCCGCTGCTTTTGCTCGCTCCAGCGCGTTACGCATAAAGCCGCGATCGCGCAGTACATAAAGCTGGAACCACATTGGGCGCTTGATGGCTGGCGCGACTTCTTCAATCGGGCAAACGGAAACCGTCGAGAGAGTAAACGGAATACCATGCGCGTCCGCCGCTTTGGCTGCCTGAACTTCGCCACGACGCGCATACATGCCACACAAACCCACCGGAGCCAGTGCCACCGGCATCGACAATTTCTCATTAAACAGCGTCGTTTCCAGGCTTAAGTCGGACATGTTTTTCAGAATACGCTGGCGCAGCGCCACTTCTGACAAATCTTCCACGTTGCGGCGCAGCGTGTATTCAGAATATGCACCACCATCCATATAGTGGAACAGGAACGGCGGCAGAATGCGTTGCGCTGCGGCGCGATAATCGCTGGCTGCGGAAATAATCATGCGTTTTTCTCCCTCGAATGCTCATTATGCTCACCGGGCAGGCGGGTAATCCGTGCGTGGCGAGCCTGATCTTCATCGAATCGTTTCATGGTGGTGTGAACAAAACTAAGGTGCGCCATCATTGCTTTACGCGCCCCGTCAGCATCACCGGCAAAAATGGCGTCAATGACAGCCTGATGTTGTTCGGTCAGTTGTGAAAAAACCGGTGGCACCAGATACATCCGCTGACGGCTATGCTTCACTGAGGATTGCAGGACATCGAAGAAACCGCGCATGGTTTGCAGCAGCACGATGTTATGTGAGGCTTCGGCAATCGCCAGATGAAAACGAACGTCCGCTTGTGAGGCGATATCCGGGTCTTCACTTAGCGTTGCTTCAAAGCAAAGCTGAATCTTTTCTTTGTCGCCAGGTGTGGCGCGCATTGCCGCATGCCATGCGGTGCTGGCTTCAATGGCGTAGCGGGCTTCCAGAATATCGAAACTGTAATCCGGATCATCGGCCATCAGTGTTTTTAGCGGCTGGACGATGTTTTGCTCCGACCATGTGTCATGACGCCAGCGAATAAACGTCCCGCCGCCGCGTCGACTGAGCAGCACGCCTTCACTCACCAGTTTTGCCAGCGCCTCGCGCAGTGAATTACGTGATACGCCGAGTTGCATCGCCAGTTGGCGCTCAGCGGGCAACTTCATGCCCGCTTCCAGGTTTTTTTCATCAATCAGCGCCCGCACACGATCGGCAACCTCGTCTGACAGGCGTCTGGGTAAAACAATCATTAAGGAATCATCCACGTTAAGACATAAGCCTGAAGCGTGGTGATCACGCCCACTATACAGGTGAAGATCAGGCTGTGTTTGACAGTAAAGCGGAACAAATCAGACTCTTTGCCCACCAGGCCTACCGCCGCACAGGCGATAGCGATAGATTGCGGGGAGATCATCTTACCGGTGACGCCACCGGTGGTATTGGCGGCAACCAGCAACAGATCAGAGACGCCAATTTGTTGTGCTGCGGTGGCTTGCAGCGCGGCGAACAGGGCGTTAGATGAGGTATCCGACCCGGTCAGGAATACCCCCAGCCAGCCGAGGAACGGCGAGAAGAAGGTGAATGCATGACCGGTGTGCGCCAGTGCCAGCGCCAGTGTTGATGACAGTCCGGAATAGTTCGAAATAAAGGCGAATGCCAGCACCATACCGATGGAGTAGATGGGTAGAGCCAGTTCTTTCAGCGTGCTGCCGAAGGTGCTGATAGCGTCAGACGGTTTCATCTTCAGCCAGACAATCGAGAGCAGTGCAGCAAACAGAATGGCGGTGCCGGTGGCAGAGAACCAGTCAAACTTAAACACGGCGGCATAGGCTGTAGCCTCGCTGACCACTGGCGGCATACGGGCAACCAGTTTATCGAGGTACGGCACCGGAATATTGATCACCCACTCATACAGCGCGCCACCCGATGCGAACAGGGCTTTAAACGGCGGGATACTCCACAGTGTTACGGTAGCTGTCAGGAACAGGAACGGTGTCCAGGCACGTAACACCTGACCCGCGGTGTAACCGGTGTGGGCCAGCGTCATATCAACCTGTGACGCCCCCAAGTCACCGAAGCGGAATACGCGAACTGGTTGCCAGCGTTTGAGGAACAGCGTCAAGCAGAGCAGTGATACCAGCGAAGAGATAATGTCCGGCAGCTCCGGCCCAATGAAGTTGGAGCTAAGGTACTGAGCGATGGCAAACGAGCCGCCCGCAACCACGACCGCAGGCCACGTCTCTTTGATACCGCGCCAGCCGTCCATAATCGCCATGATCCAGAACAGCACGATAATGGTCATAAACGGTAGCTGACGCCCCACCATCTGGCCAATCTCAAAACTGTCGATGCCTGTTACTTGTCCGGCAACCAGGATTGGAATGCCCATCGCGCCAAATGCCACTGGCGCGGTGTTAACAATCAGGCACAGTCCGGCGGCGTACAGCGGTTTAAAACCCAGGCCGACCAGCAATGCGGCGGTAATTGCTACCGGTGCGCCAAAGCCTGCGGCTCCTTCAAGGAAAGCGCCGAAACAGAAACCGACGATCAGCATTTGCAGACGCTGGTCAGGGGTTATCGAAAGAATAGACGAGCGAATGATGTCAAACTGCCCGGTTTTCACCGAGATCTTATAGACGAACACTGCTGCAATAATGATCCACGCGATGGGCCACAAACCATAGAAGAAGCCATAAACCACCGAGGCCAGCGCGTTAGCGACCGGCATTTTATAGAACAGCAAAGCCACGGCAAGGGCGATTGCTACCGTCCATGAGGCGGCGACGTATCCTTTCAGTTTGAGCTTAATCAGCGCAAAGAAGAAAAACAGGATGGGAAGCGATGCTATCAGACTGGAAAGCCAGATATTCCCGGCGGGATCGTAGTTTTGTTGCCAGAGATTCATTGCAGGTCTCCTGGAGTCCACGCACATCGTGTAATGAGTCTGTTGCTCATCTCCTTGTCACACGTTGTGTAAAAGTGGCACTGCCAATTGTGTTGTGTAGGGATAATGACAATGAATGGTTAACTAAATGTTATGTATTGGCAATATTGATGTGAGTTTTAATTGGGGAATTGTGAACCAGAGGTCAGATAAGCGAAGAATTGGTAGGGCCAATTCTTGTGGGGGGAGATGTCTGGTAAAGAAAAGGGCAATCCTCATCAGAGAATTGCCCTTAGATTGTTGACCCGGAGCGCCTTATCTTGCCAGATGCGGCGTGAACACCTTACTCGGCCTATAGGAATGTGCAGAATCACCCTGTAGGCCTGATAAGCGTAGCGCATCAGGCAATTTGGCGTTTGCCCTTAGTCACACTAACTTAATGGATCATTACCACTGAATACCGGCACCGAGTGCGGCGGAGTATTCACCCTGGCTATTGGTACTACCTTGTAATTTGTAGACCCAACGACCATTGGCGCTCACCATCGATACACCTAAAGCAACTGCCGATTCACCGTTGTAAGTACCGCCACCAATAGAAGCCATGCTGGCACCTGGAGTGTAAGCCTGCGGCAGACCGGTCATTGCCATTGCAGAAGCGATACCACCGCTCAACTTGCTTTCAGTTTTAGACAGTTTGTTATCCATCTCAACCATCCGCTGATCGGTGTATTGCTTCGTTTCCTGCACGCTTTGCTTCAACTGCGCGTAGTTCACCGCGTCGTTGTTGTTGACGCCAGCGGAGACGTTGCTGATACGAGTCGTACC
>PPYF01158203.1_pt1 | contig 12461 bp, 13 predicted proteins | sample 1559871 | NCBI WGS metagenome assembly PPYF01 (sample SAMN08240021, study PRJNA423297) | Human gut metagenome, whole genome shotgun sequencing project. | reverse complement strand
GGATGCTCTTTTTTATAATCAATCCATAGAAAACTCAAGTCAGCATGTTTTCCCATTTGGATCATCTGCTCATGTATTTTTTCAAAATCAGGCAGTGGAATATCCTTATGTCGAAGGTTTTCTTTTGGATAGATGAGATCAACCACCTTTGAGGCTGGCATTTGTCGAAGATCATCCAATGATAAGCCTGAATCCTTGTAGCGGTTCATGATCAATGCAATCCCGCTCCGTCCGATCCGGTAACGTTTTTGTACAGAGTCATAACTGACTTTACTGAGCCGAAGTTCTATGACTCCAAGAATAGTATTGTAGTCGTGCATAATAGTTCCTCCTTTGCACTGTGATGAATAATAGTTACATCACAATAATAAAGGAAAAACGTACCGTTTTGAGCAGAAAACGCGTACCGCTAAATCAGAATGAATGTACCGCTGATTTCAGAATAGGCGTACCGTTCGAGCAGAATTTGCATCTTTGGACCTTACTTCAATGTTTAAATTTTGTATATAGGCTTCCCCGTCTGCCATATTTTCAACTAGAAATGGATACATAGTTCTTCTCTCCTTTTCTATAATGGAAATGCACCAGAAAACTATCCCTTATGGTTTTATCTGGCGCATTTCCTTTTGCTTCATTTGTGTTTTTAAATTTTATAACCAACCGGTTACTACTGCTGTACAGTTATTGTATCCACTCTGAACACAGTCATGAAGACAATCATTAGGATCACAATATTGCACTTCCACATCAAATGTTTCTGTCTGCATTTTTTTCTCTACTTCACCCATATTTTTCTCCTTTGCTACTACAACCAACCAGTTACTACTGCTGTACAGATATTTTCCTCTACAACACAGTCACTCAAGCAATCATCAGGATCACAATACTGAACTTCAATGTCAAATTCTTCTTCCTGTGCTTTTGGCTCCATATTCATCATAGTGATGCCTCCCTTCATGAAATTATTTTAAAATTGTCAAATGACAACTTAAAAATCTTTTCTTATTTTTTCTACAATGCTTTCCTTATTGAAAGATTTAAACACAATTACAGGAATCACTCCCGAAAGAATTATAGTTACAACAGATAACGTTATCGCCGGCCATAGCAGCAATTTATAGGTCATAAACCAAATTGCATTACAGATTATTTTTATCATTGTACCGCCTACCAAAGCAGAAAGTACAATTCCTAATACCGCTGAAGACAAAGCATATAACAATCCTTCATTTACAATAAGCCTGATTAACTGTTTTGTTGTCATGCCGATACTTTGCATAACTGCATATTCCTTTTTTCGAGTAATGATATTGGTAATCATTAAATTTATAAAGTTAATAAATCCTGACATACCTAAAATCACACTGATAAATCCACCAATGATATAAACGGTATTCTTAATACCACTCAAACTATTTCTCAGCATGATAACTGAACTGCAGCCAATTTCACCTTCCTTCTGCTCAACAAGTTTTTCTATTTGTTCCATAATCGGTACTAACTCTTCTTTATCTACGTTAAAAGAAAAACTCATCAGAGAAGGCTTTTCATATATGTTCTTAAATGTGTTTTCTGAAATATAAAACATGGGAGCGTCCCCTCCAACAGCAGTAATTCCTGTTGTAACATTAGGGACTTCATACTCCGTTGAGGTCACACTCATTTGAGCAATCACTTCAAGCTCGCGCTCTTCTTCTCCATTACTGCGAACCTTGATTTTATCTCCAATTTCACATTGGAAATCCTCCGTATTTACCGAAGACTGCCCTTGTTTTTTTCGTACTGCTTCAACAACATAATTTCCTTCTTCCAATTTTTGATATACTTCTGCAATAGAAAGATTATCTGCTGTTTTCAGAAAATCACATCTCTGGAAGACATTTTCATTACAGCCATATACATTACATACCGGAAAATCATCATATCCTAACGGAATATAATATTGATCTACCATGATACTGGCTTTTCCATCTTCTTTTATCACATCTTCTTTATTATACGTCAGTCCGTAATCAATCGTAATATCTCTGTCATCTAACGTGTTCTTATATATAAAACCTTTATCTTCAATATCAAATTGATTTTCAACCAAATCTACTATGTTCTCGTCCAGACTATCTGTATGTTGTATATATCCTTTGAGGTTATTAAAAGTGTTTCCATTCGCAATTACCACATCTGCTGCGCACTGTTCTTTTACCGCTTTGTCAATATCAATGCTGTTTACTATAATTAAAGTAGAATTAAGCAGCATACAGCAAAGAGTCATGGATATAACAATAAATACACTTCTTTTCTTCTTTCTCTTCACATTTGATAAGGCTAATCTCCAAACAGAAATTTTCTTTGTATGCTTTATTTTCTTACCGTTCTCCTTTTTCTCAGAATATCTGAGAGCTTCTATCGGAGAAATTTTAGAGATTATATTGATTGGTTTTCTTACACTGACCAATACAGTAAAGATTGTAAAAATGGCTGCCCCAATAAAAATAATTACATTTGGCGAAACCTCTACCGATAAATTTGAATATTCATTTGTAATAAATCCAATCGCAAATGGCAGGATTGCCTTTCCAAGAAAGTATCCTATTAATAATCCACATGGCAATGCAATCAGCAAGAGCCACAGTGTTTGTATACGGACTAAAAACTTAATCTGTTTTTGGGTTGTACCTATCGTTTTTAATAAACCGTACTTCTGCACATCTTGCAAAACAGAAATTTCAAAAATATTGAAAATGAGTAAATAACCTGCGAATACAAAAAGCAGAGCAAACACCAAACCGATAAAAAGGACAGATACATTCATTTCCGGATTAGTAATTCGATTAACTGCGTAAGCAATATAATTTTCTGCATTGGCATCTTCTGGATTTCCACCCAGGCTCAGCACAATATTCTGAAGTTGTTCTTCCATATTATTCGTATTTTTTAATGCTATATCTGAAAAATACGTTCCGGCATATTGCCTGTCTTTGTCAAAAGTATATGGAAATATTTCTTCATTTTCCTGCATAAATTTATCGGATACTAACATCAGACTCGTTTGTGAATTTGGTGCTTCCCATATTCCAGAAACCACCATCTTATATTGATGAATCTGATTTCGCAATTCAAATTCTATTTCAACTTCTGCGCCTACTTTAGGCTCTATTCCCAAACTTTCCAATGCCCTGTCTGTTGTTGCAATTTCATTTTCTTTTGTAGGCGCACAACCTAATGTAGGAACAGAAAAGGTTAATTCCTGCTCAATAGAATCCATGTAATCCAATTCTATATTATGTGTTTTCGTATTACTTAAAAATCCAATCGGTCTTCTAAGCCCGACAAAATCAACTCTTTCATCTTTTGATAATTTTTCAAACTGTTCCTCTGTCATATAACGTATATCAGCATCTGCTTTACTTCCTTTTTGTTTCTGCAAAGTAAGCTGGACTGACTCATACGCTCCTACCCCCGTTGTTATTAGGGTAGCAAATAATACCGTTGTTAAGATCATAGCCAAAACAGCAACAATGTTTCTTGTTCTATTTTTCAAGAAATCTTTCTTTGCTAGTTTCAGCATACATTTCTTGTTTCTGGTCGAATACACGCTGTCCCCTCCTGTTATTATATATCCATAATCTTTCCATCTTGAATTCTGATAATCCTATCTGCCATTTGTGCTAAATTCATATTATGGGTAATCATAACAATAGTTTGACAGAACCGCTTACTGGTTTGCTTTAACAATCCCATCACTTCAAGGCTTGACTGCGTATCAAGATTTCCTGTCGGTTCATCGGCCAAGACGATAGCAGGCTTCGTAATCAAAGCTCTGGCAATCGCAACTCTCTGCTGCTGTCCTCCCGATAAATCGCTTGGTAAATTTTCCAGTTTTTTATCAATTCCTAAAATCGTGATAATCTTATCCAGGAAATCCTGCTCCACTTCATTCCCATCCAGCTCTACTGGAAAAACAATATTTTCATAGACATTTAATATGGGAATTAAATTGTAATTCTGAAAAACAAATCCAATATTCCTTCTACGAAAAATTGTTAATTCTTCTTCGTTTAGCTGCCCTATGTTTTTTCCCTTTACTAAGACATTTCCGGAAGTGGGGATATCCAATCCCCCAATCATATTTAGTAACGTGGATTTTCCACTTCCAGAAACGCCTACAATAGCAACAAATTCACCTTCCTCTATTTTCAAGGAAATACCGTCCAATGCTTTCGTGATATTTTCACCTGAACCGTAATACTTTTTCAAGTCCGTTGTTTCAAGTATGGCCATACTGTCGATTCCTCCATCCCGCAATTCTTTTAGCTTCTATAAATCCATAACCATATAGGGTTTAAGATTTCCTTTATATCCATAATCTCACCTTCCCATGCTATTGAAAAACTCCTCTATTTCTACAGAGTCAAAATAAAATTCTGTAATTTTTCCATTTGTAATTCGATATAAAGCCGGAACTCCTGCAATTAACATATCTTCATATTTTGTAATAGAAGCATAATCAATTTCTGGTGTCTGAATATCCGTATAGATATCCCCTACCTGTGAACCAGGGAATGCCGGAATATCCTCTGGAGTAATGGTTATAAAATTGAAGCGCATACGTTTTCCGTAATCATTCTTCATATTTTGATATTTTTCTTCCGATTCGCCTGGTAAAAATACCTTGTTTCCATCACTGTCCACATATCCTATCTTTTTGTTATATTTGGATCGCGTTGCCGCCCAGTTATATTTCTGTAAAGGGCGGTTTTCTCTTAAAGCATAATCTACAAAATATACATTATCATTTTCTGCCGCAAAATTCAGCATTTTATCTTTTACCTGATTGCAAAACGGACACTGAACCATGTAAAAATAAACGTAGTAATCCTCCTGGCTCTGGTTAAACATATCCTTCAAATTGATTTTCGTAACATTTTCGTATGGATCTTCCTCTGAAGCCACGATAGCAGGCTCTTCCCCTGTTGAATAAGCAAGAACGCTCTCTGCATTGAAAGATACTGTCATCACTGTAGCTGCTGTTAATAACCCTACTGTTTTTAAAAGTCTTTTTCTATTCTTCATAACTAATTCCCCCATAATAATTTTTCTAAATGCCCTTTTTGTTTTTCACAAAACTTCTGGAAGATTTCTTCATCACTCTGCATTCCCAGAGTAAAATTGATACAGGAATGACAAAACAAGTTCACATCACAGTCCTTACATTTTTCCATTCTCCAAGGTCTTAACTTTTCCAATTCCTCTTTCCATGCCGGGTTCTCAATAATTTCTGTAATTGGTGTTTCCAGCAGATTTCCCATAAAAAGATTTTCCAAATTGCTAAGTGGAGCACAAGGATATACATCTCCGTTTTCACTGATATTTAACTCCTTTTTACCCGGCTGACATAATGCACATCTTAAATGCTGTTTTTCCAATTTCTCTATGTACTCCATTGGTGGAAGCAATTCTCTTTGGTTCTCTTCTCCTCTTCCTGAAGGAGCAAATCTTCGGATCAATGGTTTTACATCTAACTCTTCACATAATTTATAAAAGTCCTGATCATGTCCATAGGTGTATTTTGTTTCCAACATGGAAACAGATACTTTTTCCATTCCAGCTTCTTTTAATTTTTTGATCCCGGCAATCACCCGGTCATAAATCCCTTCTCCTCGCACTTTTGTGCAGCTATAGGAATCAAAACCATCAAGACTGACGGAAACTCCATCAACATTCTTTTTAATGATTTCCATAAGCCGTTCATTCAGCAGCAACGCATTTGTAGACAAGGTAATTGCACCTTTATAATTTGCCCTTAAATATTCCAGTATCTCACAGAAATCAGGACGGATTAACGGTTCCCCACCGGTCAGGTTAATCTGTTCTGGATTTAAAACCACCACCTGATCGATTACCTTTTTCCAGTCTTCTGTATTCATGTGATCTACTTCTTCTATACAAGCAGACGCCACACAATGTTTACATCTTAGATTACACCTATTGGTCAAAGAAAGATATACGATCTGATACGGATAGGTTATCTCATTTTTCATCTGTTCTTCCGAAATATAAAAATGAATCCGGCACAGTTCCTGAAATAGCTTATAGGCATTTTTCTTTACCACAGTATCTTCTTCCTCAATGGTAAAATCCCCATTGTTCTCTTCCAGATATTTTTCAAGATACTGAAAATAAGCCTCTGAGGTTTTTACAAACCCTCCGTTTCTAGTGTTACACAAAACAACTCTTTCTTCACGTACTAAAACTTTTGCATTTGGACTTTTCATATACATATTCGGTTCCCTCCTTTACAACTCAATGATAAAGTCTGCATTTTTTTCTGCATCCGCTTCATGCGAAAATAAAATAATAATACTGTTCTGTTTCAAGTGTTCTATCATATCATAAAATTCTTTTTTAGAAACACTATCCAGGTTTGATGTAGGTTCGTCAAAAATATATACAGAACGTTCCCTACATACTGTCCGGATAATACCTATTTTCTGCGCCTGCCCACCTGAAACACTTCCAGTATCAATAAGTTCCGACTCTAATGTACGCCCCATTTCTTCCAAATCTTTATAAAATGATAATAAGGAAATATACTTTTCTACTGGAATAGGATCGTTTAGAGCAATGTTATTTCTTATGGTGTCACGAAAAATCGGCGGCTTCTGAAAACAAATTCCTATCGTTTCTGTAAGTGTTTCCCTGGAAAAATTAGTAATACTTTTCCCATCTAATAATATGGTTCCTGAAAAATCGTTCCATATTTTTAACAGGATACCGGCCAGTGTACTTTTTCCGGAACCATTTTTTCCTTTAATCAGATAAATAGAGCCTTCCTCAAGACACATATTCAAATTTTTTCTATATACTTTTACATCTTTATAACTGAAATTCACATCTTTTATTTCAATTTTTGATATATCCATTTGCTTCACCCTACAATCTCATTGATTCTGTCCATTGATACTTTCGCCTTTTGGAACTGTCCAATTACAAGCATAATTGAGGAAAGCGGATTAAACATTCTTTGTGTGTACATAATAATCACTGTCAGCTCTCCAAACTGTACCTGTCCGTTAATCACCATAACACCACTGATTGCCAGTACAATCAAAAATGTAGCGGTACTAATAAGCTGCGGTACCGAACGGTTATAGGCCATTAACATATTTTGCCTTAAAATTTCATTTCGCAAAGAAGTTTCATTCCTACAAAATTTGTCTATATAGTAATTTCTTCCATTTAAAGCCAGATACTCGTAAAGGTTACTTACAAACTCCTTAATCAAACCATTCCCAATGTCCATTTTTCCCATTACTTTTCTGGACTGCCCCATGATTTTTTTGTTAAAGAAAATCTGGATAGCAATAAGAATCGGATAAATCAAAAGCATAAACCAAAATATAACCGGATTGATCTGTATCAGGATTACCGCTGTAATAATCACAGTCACAATTTGTATCAGCAGATCGGAAAGCATACGGGAAGATAACATTTCTATATTATTAACGTCTGCATTCATGCTGGTCATAAACAGATTTGATTTCTTCTCTATTTCCTTTCCATCAACCTGAAACATTGCTTGTATCAACAATAACTTGATTTTAACAATAAAGCCATTTGACATTTTGCAAAACAGATAACTCAATGCCAATGCTACTGTAATAGATACAAGCTGGCATATAGCCATATATGCAACATTGGAGATCACTGCCCCTGGATCCTTTGCCGGAACTGCCTTATCCAGAATATTGGTAATTAACTGGGGATAAATATAGGTCACTATAGCGTCCATAGCTACCAATATAATTCCAAACAGATAACCCCATTTATACTTTCGTATCTGCTCCAAAACAACATTCTTTTTCTTCATAACACACATTCCTTCTCAAATGTTCAACCAGATTATACAGGGTACAAACATCACCTACTTTTATGGTATGATAATCCAATTTTGTAATTTTTAATTCCCTGTATATCCCGCTGATAAACTCATAAAAATTAAAGAAATTGACTCCTGTAATTTGGGAAAGAAATGGATACCTGCTGATTTCGTCAAGGGAAGATGTGCAGCCAAATTCAAACAATCTCCTGTGTACCTTTTCCAAAATCATCTGTCCCACTTCATCAGTCTGGAGTTTGCCTACACACTCTAAATCAATTTTTTCTAAAGGATCCTCTGTCTTTTCCAGTATATTTAATGCTTCCTGTATGCTTTTTATATTCGGTGTTGTCTGCATAGTTCTGGCCAGAATACCTGCCACATAAGCATTTCCCTTTGAGGTTCCCTTAAAAAAATTATATCGTCCAGATTTTCCTGCAACAAATATCGGTGAAATATCCGCCAGAACCTGAACGCTTGCCGCCCTGTCTACAAGAACTTTTTTCTTTGCATCTGGTAATAATTCCCCCACACCAATCACACTTTCATAAATTGCCGGTATGGTATCCTTTGCATTATTACATTCCGAAGCACAGATAATCTTTCCCTGTTTTTCCAAGTCATTACAAATATCCCTCAATTCTTTTTCCATAGCAGGATCAAGAATTTGTGTTACGGAAAGGCTCAAACAGATGAGATCTACCGGTAGTTCCCTGCACTTTTTTAATGCGGCAAGCAGTAAAGAACTGGTCGTTTTTCCTAATTCATTTACAATTTTTATAGGATAAAATTGCGCCTGCTCTGCAAATTGTAAGATACAATCGATACAGTTGGTTCCATGACCAAAAACATCATCAAAATTTTCCTCTTCAATAATTCCATTTTCTTCTGCACTCTTTTGAAAAGAGAATCCTTGAATTACATGCTGCATAATTTCCTGATTTTGTTTATCTACACCGGAATCTACAACTGCCACTTTGGGACTATACATGAAACCCCTCCAATATATATTTATACTTTTTATAAATCCGATAAACAATATCTCTTTCATTGCACTGGAAAGCAGAAACGGTGTAATAATCTCCGGTATATGCTTTATTAATCAGTTTGCATACCTGGCTGGAACAATTCTGTTTAAATGTACAATCTCCGCACCCTTTCACCGGAATTTCGTTAATCTTATGGAGAGCCTTCAGTTTTTCCGGCTGTAACCCTTTCCAAACATCTCCCAGCCAATAATCCACTTTATCAGCAGCTAATGCACATGGGTAAATTCCACCATCCGCAGATATATGGAATGTATTTGTTCCACCATCACAGCCAGTACGTCTTCTGAAGGTTGCCTCTTTAATATTGAATAATAAATACTGCGCTGCTTTTTTATCTTTTTCTATCATATATTCCATGATTTTTTCGTAGTTTTCATAATATATCTGCATATCTTGCTGGTTCCATGCAGCCCCGGCATCTAATGCAAAAGTTACTACTCCCATATCCATCTGATCCAGATAAATATAATTTTCAGCCATAGCTGGAAGGGTTTCCTTATTGACAGTCATTCTGACTCGAATATATTCACCCTGCTCTTTTAAAAACTTTAAGGTTTCCATTACTTTATCAAAGGAAGACTCACCATTTGGATAAATACGGTTTGTATCATTTATTTTCCTGTTTCCATCAATGCTTACGGAAATCTGTACCTTACCCTTTATAAAATCATAAATATCCTTCTCAAACACTGTTCCATTTGTTGTCATTGTAAAAATGATATGACCATCATACCGCGCTTTTAAGGTTTCTACAATATACCGAATAACATCAAAATTCAGTAATGGCTCACCACCATGTAAAGCCACATTAATCCGTTTTCCTGCTACAACAGTTTCATCAAATTTATCAGTAAAATATTTGATTGTCTGTTCTGCTGTTTCCAATGTCATTGTTTTGGGCTGCTTATGTACATAGCAGTATTTACAAGCTAAATTGCATCTTTCGGTTACCCAGAATGTAATATTCATACGGTTTCCCCCTTTCTTATGGGATTAGTATACTTACAAAATCTTACCAAATTATTACACTAGAAAAATATGTATAAATGCAAAAGTGTTCCTGTAGGAAATCCTACAGGGACAGATATTAAATTTTCTTGGTATTTCTACCAAAGTGATGTTGTTACCGCATTACAGGTATTGTTAGATTGCAAGCAATCATGTAAACAATCACCTGAATCGCAGTACTGAACTTCCACGTCAAATAATTCTTCCTGCATTCTTTTTTCCAATTCTTTCATGGAACTCTCCTCCTTTACCACAGTGAAGTTACATGTGTGTTACACCAATCTGGTGCTGTTAAACAATCATGCCTGCAATCATCTGGATTGCAAGCCTGAACCTCTACATCAAAAGGTTCTTCCTGCATTCTCTTTTCAAGTTCTAACATTCCCTACACCTCCCTTCGTTTATATTTTGGTTTATCAGCATTTATGCTGTAAATCATCTTGTCTACAGATTTCTGAGGCGTTCCGTAATACTTCCTTTTTCCCAAAGATAAATCCCTGCCTCAGAAGCTATAATAGCAATTATTAAGTACAATACTATAACAATAGCTGCTGGAAGTAATGTGAATTGAAAAGTAAAGAGCCAAATAGAAGAACATATACCCTTAACTGCTGTCATACTGATTATTGTTGCAAGTATAAATCCTCCAATTGCAGCATAAAAAACATATCCTACGCTTTCTCTTATAATCAGTTCACGCAATTGTTTCTTGGTTGCTCCTATGCTTCTAAATGTTGCCAATTCTCGGTTTCGCACAATTAGGTTTGTAAAAATAATATTCACAAGATTTACAATTCCAATCGCACCTAAAATTCCTCCAATCAGAACACATAAAATTCTGACCAACATTCTATAATTTTCAATTTCAGAATGCCTTTGTTCTGTAGTTTCAAATCCCACATCAGAAAATTCCTTTGATATTTCCTGTAACATTCTGTTTACAGCAGGCGCATCTTTCTCATCTGCATCAAAAGAATAATTCACTAAATTGCCTTCTCCATACAATTCTTCAAATAAATCTTCTCCCAAATAAAACCATGTTCCTAAAATAGTTCCTGATCCTGTAGAACTTCCTCCTGATATCTGCTCTGAGTATATTGTCAAAATATGAGAAAGCACTTCTACTTCTTTTATTGGTTTTCCATCTTTATAAATGGTCACACTATCACCAACTTTAGGCGAATTTTCAATATCAGATGTGCTTGGCTTTCCTTTATTATTTGCACAAACTCCTACTAAAATATAATCTCCACTTTTCAGTTTTTCTGCAATCTCATCAATATTCTTTTCTCCTTCCAAGATTTCCATTTTCTTCAAAAAGTTTTCAGAAATTCCACATACATTACATATCGGTCTATTATCCTTACCTAATGTCAATGATCCATAATTGGTTGTTGCGCTATTAGTAATTACTCCATCAATTTCTATACTAGGTATTTTGATATCTATTACCTTTACCCCCCAATCATAACTTATATTAGAATTATATACAGAGATAACACTTAATATAAGTGAAGTAAACACTAAAGTCGTTCTTTTCCTATTCCTTTGCAAATTACTCTTTGCTATGTTTTTAATAGAGTGAATATCTTTTTCTGCTATTTTTTTCTTCACCTCTATATATTTTGCTGTTTCAATCGCAGAATACTTGGTAGCCTTTTTAGAAGGTCTTCTCATGCTCAAAAATACCGTAATCAATACAAAAAGAACTGTTAAAATAAAGATAGCCGGGTGTACAGACTGTACAATAATAAGTTCTTCCTCACTGTACTCCCAATTTTTCAAAATAGCTGGCAACAAAAGTGCCCCTAGCCCATATCCAATCACTAAACCGATTGGAATACCAATAAGAGATAAAAAGAGCATTTGTCTTCGCATTAATCTCTTAATCTGTTTGGCGGTCATTCCAATCGTTTTCATTATTCCAAATTCTTGAATATCCTGCATAACACCTATATCAAAAATATTATAGATCAATAGATATCCACACAAAATAAATAGTGCTCCGAAAAAGATTATGGAAAGACCAACTCCTGTACTCCCGTCTTCTGAATACAACATGGGATTGACTGCTACATTAACATAGTTATTTCCGTCAGCATTTTCTGTTTGTGCCCCAAGACTTTCTACATATTCTTTAAGATTTTGCTCAATATTCCCTGTATTCTTCATACAAACGCTTGCATAATAGGTTCCTAAAATCTCTTTATCAATATCGTATGTATTCTCTGACACTTCAGGATTGTGTTCTAAAAATGTTTCTGAAACGATCAAAAAATTAACTTTAGGACCACCTTTGTACCAGCCTGACAATCGCATATCAAAGTTATGTTCTTGACCTCTTAATGTAAAAGACATCGGAACAAGACTTCCTACTTCTTTTTTTATCCCCAGTTCTTCTAATGCTTGCTCTGATAAAAGCACTTCTTTTTCATCTTCCGGCATCTTCCCTTCTTCCAAGGAAAGATAATACGCTTCCATACCTGCTTTATCCAAATAGTCTATTTCAATAGGTCGCTTCGTTTCCC